>ERZ791912.1079-NODE-1079-length-13920-cov-23.315254_pt1 | contig 13920 bp, 8 predicted proteins | sample MGYA00510141_ERZ791912 | MGnify/ENA primary metagenome ERZ791912 (study PRJEB30046, sample SAMN00792082) | human gut metagenome | study: EMG produced TPA metagenomics assembly of the A metagenome-wide association study of gut microbiota in type 2... | reverse complement strand
AATATTCGCCCCCCTCACTTTGCGAGCAAAGTGAGCTACAGTGCTTCGCCCCAGGCCTCCGCCAAATGTGTCCGCGCGGTGCCCCTTGCTGCGATGCCACACTCGCTATGCTATTTGCTCTCAAAACCGCACAGATATTTTTCTGGATTTTGAACACCCAACCCAACGCGGCCTCAACGCCTTGCCCAGTTCAAGGGCGTCCCCACCTTTCCAAGCCCCAAACATACCCGCCCTTTTTTGCTTTTACCACAGGCATGTGCTGCCAGAAACGCAATTCGCCAATCCGTCCTCTATACCAGTCAGCGAACCACGTCCCAGACACAGACGTATCACGTCCCAGACACGGACGTGTCTCGACCCAGACGTGATTGTATCACGTCCCAGACGCGCTGACAAGTCTTATTTTCCGCGCATTCTTGATAATCAACCTATTGGAATTGTGAAATAGGGGTTATACGGTTCTTTTCAAAGAAAGGGGTTGTGCAATAGTGGTTTAAAGGCTAAAAGCACTACCTTTGCATGCAACAATAAGTAACAACACGTTTGAGGTCACAAATTGTGATCTCAAATGGCAGAGGCGGCAACCGCTATTCAACTTATGCTTTTACAGAGCAAGGAGTGGCAATGCTTAGTAGTGTTCTTCGTTCACAAACTGCTAACATTTTCAACCCTGCGCAGTATGCTATTTTTTTGATTTTCCTAATTTAGGCTACAATGCTTTTCAGCTTTTTGTATTTTCCTGTGAATTTCTGATATTCAAGAACATCCATTATTTCATCGTCTTCGAAAATTATATCATTGATGATAATTTAGCCATATTGATTTAGACCTATACGCCAAAAATTACACGATAATTGCGCGTCTGCCTTGTCACCATAGCCAACGTTTGATTATCGTGTAATTCTTCATTCAGTTTTAATCTGCGCCTTTAGGAAGACGTCATGAAAACCCTACTTATATCCGTAGTTTTGTTTGTAGCTTTTGTTCAGATCAAGACATTTTTGCGGAATAGGGAATACGATCGTAAAGCCTGTTTCCTCACCGTCAATAGGGGTGCGTTGGTCGTATGCCTTCGTGAATTTGTCAAACCGAATAAGGTCTTGCCTTCTCCAGCCTTCCCAAACCAATTCTAAGAGACGCTCTTTGAGGATATTGTCTAAGTTGGCCTCCACCAATGGCATTCCTGCTCTCTGCCTGATGGCATTCAGCTCTGCTGAACCATCTTCGCCATTTCGCACTTTTGCCTCAGATTCCATCAACAAGGCATCGCCATATCTGAAGAGCACGATGTCATTGTCAACCTGTTTTCCATCGGAATAGGCGGTTCGGTCCACCTCGTATTTTGCAACACGGGCACCAGCGGTCTGTTTATACGGACTGGCGCTGAGGTTTAATTTCAATTCCAACGGCCTATACACCAGAGGCTCTCCGTTGTCAAGGTAAACCTTCTTGCCGTCGACAAAGACGGTGTCGGCATAGAAATTTGTGTAGAATCTGTTGTCTACATGGTCTGTGGCATAACCATAGGCCTTGACTGTTGAGATAGTGGCACAGGTTCCATTTTCCGAAGCCCCTCCATAGGCTCCGCCATGCTGGTAGTGGCGCGAACGGAAGAGGTAGTGGTATTCGTTCGGATAAAGATTCTTGTCCAAAGGAATGGTGAAGATGTTTTCTTTGGAACTTTCGTTATGAACGGCAAAATTGGAGGCATAGTCGTTCTCCAGTTCATATCCCTCTTGCCTTAATTGCTCGCAATACCAAATGCAGGTTTCCCAAGCGTTCTTCTTCTCTCCATTAACATGGAAGAAAATGTTCTTGCCGTTCTGACGACTGCTGCTGGTCCAATTGTCAACGGTGTAAACCTCGGCATTCAGGGCCAACTTGGCAAGCAGGAAGTTAGCAACAGGGCGTGTCACACGTCCGTAATAGTCCCCCCTTATGTTGGAATGCTCGTCAGCCAACAGCGGAGCGACCGCTTGCAATTCATTGAATATGAAACGGAAGACCTCGCTTCTCTCGTTTTGCACAACCTGCTTCAAATTGACGTTGTAGGAGGTCACAATGGGAATGCGCCCGAACATGTCCATTGCGTAATAGTAGAACAACGCACGTATGGCCCTCACCTCAGCTGAGAATGCGCTCGCTTGCTGGTCGGAGAGCAGATTCCTATGGCTGTCTATGACGGAGAGCGATTGGTTTGAGAGGACGATGACCTTGAACAGGTATTTCCACACATTGTAGAAATAGATGTCATTGGCATTCCATTGGTGTTGATACATGTTCTCCCACAGCCCACCGTCATACCAGTCGCCGCCACGAATGGGAATCATGGCTTCGTCGGTCGTGAGGGTGTTGTAGTCGTATATGCCGCGGCAGGTGCCTTGAAGTCCTTCCGACTCTTGATTGCTTCCTATGTAGTTGTAGAGTGAAGCCACTGCATTTTTGTAGATGTTGTCAGCATTGTTGTAGATGGCTTCCTGGTCTATCTGATCCTTTGGATGCTCGTCCAAGCAGCCGCAGAAGCACAACGCCACTGATGCCAAGAATAGGCAGCTCAAAAACTTTTTCATGCTTTTCCTCTTTTAAAATTGCACACTCAGTCCCAATGAATAAGTACGATATAATGGATAGTTGCGTTTGTCGTCAATACCCATTGTGCTGTTCACAACGTAACTGTTGATCATCGGGGTCAATCCCTTATAGGCGGTGATGGTTCCCAAATTGCTAACACTGCACGACACGCGCAACGAGCGAATCATCGAGTTTTTCAAAGGAACATTATAGCCTATGGTCAAATGCTCGAAGTTCAGATAATCGCCCTTTTCCAGCCAGAAGTCAGACACCCTTTGGTCGGTGATATTTTTCTGCGGTGCGCCCTTCAGGACATTGTAGTCAGGGAAACTGGCCATGCAGGTGTAGGCCAGTCCTGTTCCGTTGAAAATCTTGTGGCCGAAAGCCCCGTTCATCTGCAAGGCGACATAAAAATCCTTGTATCTGAAACTGATGTTTGAGCCGAGCGTCACCTTTGGCGTGGCCTGTCCGGCGATGTATCTGTCGCCTCCGTCGCTCAGGTCAACCTTGCCATTGTGGTCAAGGTCCTCTATGTCATAGAAATAGCTGCCGTTTTCGTTCTTGACGAGTCCTTTGCAATGAGGAAGATAGAACACGCCCAGCGGCTGGCCGACAATCTGATAAACCACATTGTTGTCGCCACCATTCTGCCCTGCCCCGTCAAGCGAGCCGATGACGGTGATGGGGGCCGCCGACATGTTCATGCCCTTGTAGTTTCCGCCAAGAGAGATCAGTTTGTTGCTTTGGAACGAGAGGTTCATATTGATGTTCAGTTCCATGTCCTTCTTGCTTATTGGCTGCACAGACAGCCCCAACTCAAATCCTCGGTTTGACATGGAACCGATGTTTGCCAGCAAGGTGTTGTAGGCAAACGGCGGAACAGGCACCTCATAGGCGTAGAGCATGTCGGAGGTCTTGGAGTAATAATACTCAGCCGTGAGCATCAGGCGGTTGGCAAAGAAGCCAAGGTCGGCACCAATATTGAAAGTGGCCTTGGTTTCCCATTTCAAGTCAGGATTATTGTTTCTCACCATTCCGAGGGTCACCGTTGGCGAACTCTTGATGGGCACTATTCCTGTTTGTCTCACCGTGTTCATGGTGGTATAGGCAGAGATGCCGCCAAGGTTTCCAGCCTGTCCCAGCCCCGTGCGGAGCTTCAACATGGAAAGCGGCTTCACGTTGGCCAGGAAACTCTCCTTCTTCAAGTCCCAATTGAATGAAACGGAAGGGAAGAAGCCCCACGTGTTGTTGTCGCCAACCATCGAAGAACCATCACCACGCGCATTTACCGACAACGTGTAACGGTCAAGCAGGCTATAGCTGAAACTTCCCATTACGGAAGCCAAGGATTGGTCTTCGAATGTGCTTTCCGTTCCGCCATACGGCCGGACGGCTGCCGCTCCCAAGTTGTCATAATGAAAGTCATTTGTGGGGATGCCTTTGGCATATACCCAAAAGGAGGTCTTTTTCAATTTGCGATATTCGCTGCTCGCGTCTGCTGAAAAACTGTGTATGCCCGCCTTTTTGTTGAAACTGACGGCGACATTGCCGAGCCATTCCTCTTTCTTGAACTCGCCACGATAGACGTTGCCTTGCGCCCACACCCACGTCGGACAGAATTTCGCGTTTTCCGTGGAGCCATATAGATAAGAGCCAAAGGTGGAGATGCGCCAATGAGGATTGAAGTCATAGCTCAGCTTGATGTGAGCGTCGAAATTCAAATCCTTGGAGTCATTTTTCTCATCAAGCAAAATGCCAGGAGGGTTGATGTGCGTGGCCGCTCCGTTCTTCACCCAATTCCCGTTTTCGTCGGGTCCTGCTGGGAACGTCGGGTTCTGGCATGCAGCGGAGTAGAACAGCATTTGCGTGTCGAAGATGTCATGGTTCTTGAATGATGAGCCAAACACGCCGAAGTCGCCTGTGAGCTTGTCGTTAAAGGCTTTCTGAGTTACGTCAATCTTGGCCACAAAAACATTATAGTTCATGTTCTTTATAATGGTGTTGTGGTCCATGAGGCCGAATGAGGCACGATAGTTTGATTGTGGCGTTCCGCCGCTGAATGCGAGGTAGTGGTTGTTGACAAGACCGGTTCGCGTTATGACATCGTAAAAATCCGTGTTGAATCCTCGATTATTGCAATAAACGCCTAAAGCTCTTGCCGTGGCAACGTATTCCGAGGCGTCGAGCATATTGAGGTGCTTGTACATCTGCTCGAAACCGACATTGCCCTCATAAGAAATCTGGAAACCGCGCCCAGTGCCTTTCTTCGTTTTCACCTCTATGACACCCGAAGCACCGCGCGAACCATACATGGCTGTCTCTGCCGCATTCTTCAGAATCCGGAAACTTTCGATGTCAGCAGGATAGATTGTCGAGAGGGTAAGCACATCGGACGTGACTCCGTCAATCAGCACCAAAGGGTCGTTTCCGCCAATGATGGAGGTCGTACCGCGCACGCGTACGCTATTGAGCATGGCCATACGGTCGAGACCATTGGAGGACACGTTGACACCGGCCGCCTGACCGCTCAACACGTCAAGGACATTGTTTATTCCTCCCTTTGCGGAGTGGTTGTCCGCCATTTTTATAATGTCGTTCCTGTTGTCAATGGAATCCTTCTGTTCTGTCGGCACTTGCTTTTGGGCATAAGCCAGAGAACTGCAAAAGAGCGCAATGACAAGGAATGTGAAATGCTTCCCTTTATTTGCCATCTTGTGTTTCTGTTTGCTTTGATTATTGGATGAGTTTATCGGACAAAGTTAAGGAAGTATTGCGAAAATCACACCTTTTGGCAGGGGATTTTTTATTGCTGCTGTCGTGCAAAATGCCAAAGGTCTCAATATTCTGCCGCATTTTCCCTTGATTTTGAGCGCCCCCCCCTCGGGGGGGGCGCTGCCGCCGCTCTACTCGCCTGCCGCAGGCAAGCCAACCTCACGGCGAAAGTTTGTACGAGGCAGCACAAGCGTTCGATGCGGCGAAGCATTGTCGCCTCAAAAATATCCCTTTTTCTCCGGGTATATACTCAAGTTTCGGATTTAGAATTGGCGATTAAGTTTATTGCATAAAAAAGGCTTTGAGCATTTCCGTGTGGTGATTCTAAGGATTTGATCATGCAGATTATCGAGAACAATAAAAGACTTGCGGCACTTAGAGCCTACGCTATGACTGCCTAAAATCTAAATCCGAAACTTGAGTAGGCATCTCCATCGCTCCGCATGAGCCTGAAAAGTGCTAGTTGCTCCTCCTTATGATGCCCCCACTGTCGCTCCATTTCCTGGGCGATGGTGGGGACTTTCGGGGGATAGGGGAGACCCTTGGGTGGCCTTGGCTATGCTCGTCAGGTTTATCAGAGCGAAGTCAAAATGGATGGATAAATTATACGGGGGACCATAGGTTGATCTTAGGTAAAAAATGTTGCCTAAGCGTGTACGTCACCACGTTTTTGTGGTTGAAAAATGAGGAGGTATTTCATGTTTTATCGTATATTTGCTGAGTATTTCGTGCATATGGAATGAGGTATATGAGTCATCAATAAATCACGATAACCAATGGAGAACATGAATATTCAAGAAAAGCTGAGAGCATGGGCTGAAGAGACCTATAGATTCTATTCAGAAAAGGCCAGAAACCTTGATATTGATTTCTACACTCAGTCGGACCTTACCTTACTCACAGACGACAAGCCCGTTGAGCTCATGGTCGTTGGTATCAACCCTGGGTGTGGAGGACATTATCAGAAAGACCGCTTTGCAAAACCCGAAGATTTGTTGCGCGGAAATTGTGATTTCAAGAAAGAGGGTAATCCTCATTTCCCTATCTGTGAATGGCTCATCGTAAGACGGTTGGTTTCCATCCTTGATTATGGTCATACAGGTCATATGAATGATTTGCTGAAAGATGAAAGTCGTTTTGTGTTTACCAATGCCACTTTCTTTTCGACGCATAAGGAAGCAGGCCTTAAGGGAACAGAAGTCGAAGAGGCACAGAAGACATCCATTGAATATACGAAAGGATTGATAGACCTTATTCGCCCGAAGCATATCATTTGCTTGGGTGGAAAGAATTGTATGAATCTGTTGTTGAATCGCACAGCGCCGTTGCTTGCAGATGTGGTCAAACTGGATTACGGGATGATCAACGGCATTCCCGTTTATGGCATTGATCATACTTCTTCGGCTTGGCCGATTGAGAAAAAGGAATTGGTGGGTAAAGCTTTAGGAAGGGCTTTTGAGGTGGATGACAGACGAATCGATTGCAGAGAATTCTATGATCAATCAAAAGACATCATTGAAATTTTCACGAAGAAAAGGAATGATCGTGATGAGATAAAGCATGAAATGACCCTTCGTTGGACGTATATTTATGTCTGTCTTTGCAATCACTGCAAATTCAGTCTAGGCTTGGAGGTCTATGAAAAGACAGAGAATCGAGTAAGATTTTCCGTAGATGACCAACAAGGCCATCCCGCATTGCTTGTTACGATTTCCAACCAGTCAAAGAAGGAGATAGGTGTCCGTTATCAAAAGAATGACCAGCCTAAAGACGAGCGTTTTGATGTGATTTCTTCAGCTCTAATGGACATCGACAAGTCTTTCAAGCCCATGATCAATAGGCAAGGAAATGTTACGTGGATCGGTTGCCTTGACATCGCAAACCGACTCAAGGATACCGACACTTTTATCCATGAGACAAAGGGGATACTTGACAAGGTCGTAGAAAGTATGCGTGAGATTCTCTGAGGGAGAATCATCAAGAAAAAATGCCGAAAGGAGTCTTCTTTCATGCTCGCTAAATTCAGCGGGTTGACCTGAATTTCGAAGGAATGCGATGGAAAATACCATGTGGAAAAACCGTGCGAAGCGCAAACATTTACGTGCGAAGTTTCCAGGAACCCTCTAAAGTGCCAAGTTGTTTTTTGAAAATGACTAAGTAAGCAAGCCCCAAACTGCGCAATTCATTTTTCTACGGTTACGATGCGTCTGATATTGTCCATACGATGATCGATGATCAGCGGCACACGTTCAACCATCACCATAGAGGTGTCGAGTCCCAATGCCTTCGGTTCGTCAATGCCTATTTTACTGATGAGAGCATAGAAGTTCATCAATAGGTTCTGTTGGCGATTGACGGAATTCTCAGGGTAGTACACGCGATGAATGATGATGAAACGAAAATCGCCCGAAATGCCGTTTTTGCGGAGTGAAGGGTAGTTGCTGGTCAGATCTACCTTCTTATTGGCAACGAGGTCTTCCACAACTTGTCTCAAATAGAGGCTTACTCGAGGTTCTATGCGGAATCCTATGTGCATGGTTATATTGTATAGAGTATTTGGAATCAGGACCTTACAGTCGTACTCCAACGTGTCAGGAGTATCCACAAAGTCCATATTGATAAGCCAATAATGGTCAGCACGTTTCGGCTGCTTGTTGATGATTGAATAGACCAACTTGTCATCAACGGTTCCTTCCTTGCTGGCATGGTTGATATAGACAAGATTGGATGCGTATTTCGGAATGCTCATGTCGGCTTTGATGTCGGAGATAATCTGATAATAGTCATCCAGTGGTTTGGAGCTGATGTAGTGGTTGCGTATCTTTATGGCACGAATCCACACGTACATCATCAGGAACAAAATACCGCCAATAAGCATCGTACACCATCCTCCTGCAAGGAACTTTGACAGATTGGCTGCGAGAAAAATCCCCTCGATGGTGCAATACGCGCCGATAAAAAATATCATGATGAGTCGCGATACCCCTTTTGTGTGTAGGTAGGAACCAAGCAACAATGTGGTCATCAGCATGGTGATGGTGATGGCAAGTCCGTAGGCAGCCTCCATATGCGAGGAGTCGCGAAACAGCAGGATGATGAGAACTACACCGATGTACATGGCAAGGTTGATCACAGGGATGTAGAGCTGTCCCTTTACCTGAGTGGGATGCTTAATTCGCATACGAGGCCAGAAGTGCAGGTTCATGGCTTCGCTCAAAATGGAGAAGGTTCCGCTGATAAGTGCCTGACTTGCAACGATAGCCGCACCTGTGGCCATGATGATGGCGAAGAAAAGCATGCTCTGCGGCATGATGGAGAAGAATGGATTGACGGTGGAGGCCGTTTGTACATGGGACAGCACCCATGCTCCTTGTCCCAGATAGTTGAGAATGAGCATGGTCTTTACAAATGCCCAGCTGATGGTGATGTTTTTCCTGCCGCAATGTCCCAAGTCAGAATACAAAGCCTCTGCACCGGTGGTGCAGAGAAATACAGCACCTAGGATTAAAAACCATTGTGGGGATTTTGCCAGTAGCAAGGCAGCATAATAGGGATTGAAGGCCTTCAGTATCAGAGGATAAGATGTGATACTGATGATTCCCACTATGCCCAACAGCAGGAACCATAGCAGCATGAATACTCCAAACGACTTGCCTATGCTCTCTGTGCCAAAGCGTTGGACGAAGAAGATGATGGTTATGATGGCAAGCGTGATGGGAATGACAGGCAGATGGGGGCTGATGCTTTCGAGTCCTTCGATGGCTGTTGTAACCGTGATGGCGGGAGTGATGATTCCGTCAGCCAGTAATGTGCTGGCACCAATGATGGCCAATATGTAAATCCATTTACTTTTGAGGCGGCGCAGAAGAGCGTAGAGGGCGAGGATGCCTCCTTCGCCATTGTTGTCGGCACGTAGAGCTACACAGACATATTTGATGGTGGTCTGTAGGGTGAGTGTCCAGATGATGCAGGATAATGCGCCCAAAATGGTACGCTGGTCGATGGTTTCACCTGTATGTAGGACAGCCTTCATCACATAAAGGGGGGATGTGCCGATGTCTCCAAACACGATGCCTAAGGTGATGAGTAATCCCCAAAGGCTTACCTTGTTATGGTTGCAGGCTGCTGAAATTTCTGTGCTTTCTTTCATAAATGCTATGCTTTTGATTCTGGATTTGCGCACAAAAGTATTAACATATGACGTGATATATGATTTATTTAACAAGGATTATACGATTTAACACTACCCATGATCCTTTGCCCGAGATATGAGTTCATCGTATGATTCTTTGTGCTTGATGTGAAGGATCAAAGGCTTGCGGCACTTAGAGTCTACGCTATGACTGCCTGAAATCTAAATCTGAAACTTGAGGTATATACAAGTTCACTGATTCATCATCCCCCACTGTTGCCATCCAATTCCATCCCCACAATACTTCGGCTGAGGCTAATTTCACCCTGCCACAAAAAGACAAGGCGGAGGCCACATCGCAATGGATGCTCCTCCGCCCTGATATCATGACATAAAACTTTTCTTGGAAAAGACTATTTCTTGGGGAAATCAAACTGCTCAAGCTTCAGCGTGCCGAGTTGCTCGAGTTGACCCACATAGAGCTTGAAATGCTCGGCCTCCATGTGTTTTTTCAAAACTTCCTCGTTCTCCCATGTTTCACAAATCATGAACACATCGGGATTCGTGGCACTTTCAAAAGTGTCGTAAGCCACATTGCCCTCGTCCTTGCGTGAGCAAGCCGTCAGAGCCAAAGCTGCGTCGAGAGCCTCTTCATATTTGCCCTCGTGTGCGCTGAAAAAGCAATTCAATCTTAACATGCCTTCTGTCTTTTGATATTGAAAAAATCAGATGCGGCGCCATTTCTTTTGAGCGTGGAACGTACGCCGCTGTTCAATCTGGTACTCCTGTTGGGAATCGAACCCAAATCTACGCTTTAGGAGAGCATTGTTCTATCCATTGAACTACAAGAGCGCTTCTGCACAGACAAAATTACATCATTTTTTTCGAATACAACGGCTCCCGACACGGCTTTTATCATCCTGTAACGAGATTGACACTGAAAATCTTTGGCTTCCTCGATTTTTTTGCCGTTCTTTGCACCACAGAATAGGCGGAAAACACCCCGCTGGAGGTTCGTCACTGAAAAATTACGCGCCGACAGCCCCTTGGCGATTCCTCGAGAGAAATAATCACCAAAACCAAAATACTAAACACTACATGATTACATTTATCGTTGCTCTGTTTGTCATCGGCTATCTCTGCATAGCCCTTGAGAGCGTTTTGAAGATCAACAAGGCGGCCCCCGCCCTGCTGATGTGTGTTGGATGCTGGGTGCTCTACATGCTTGATGCCGGCTCCTTCATCCAAAGTTTCCGCGGCGTGAACGTTGCCGCTGCCGACGTGTCCCAGTGGGTCAACGAGCACATCCTGCTCTCACACCTTGGCGACACCTGCGAAATCCTGTTCTTCCTCATGGGCGCCATGACCATCGTGGAAATTGTGGATGCCAACGGCGGTTTCAACTTTGTTCGCGACCGTTTGCAAACCAAACACAAGCACACGTTGCTATGGCGCGTGACGTTTATGACGTTTGTGCTCTCAGCCGTGCTCGACAACCTCACAACAAGCATCGTGATGATTATGGTGTTGCGCAAACTGGTGAAAGACCATAAAGACCGACTCATCTACGCCTCCTGCATCATTCTCTCGGCCAACGCAGGCGGCGCATTCTCGCCCATCGGCGACGTCACGACCATCATGCTCTGGATCAAGGGCAACATCACGACGGGCGGCGTCATCACGGAACTCCTCATTCCTTCCATCGTCTCAGTGGTGGTGCCGACATTCCTGCTGCAGTTCAAGCTCAAAGGACAGTTGGAAACGAGCCACACGGCAGAAGCTGGCGATGCGCTCCATTTCTCACGTTTGGAACGCAACATGGTGTTCTTCATCGGTGTGGGCGGCCTCATCTTCGTGCCCATCTTCCGTTTCCTCACGGGTCTGCCTCCTTTCATGGGCATCCTGCTCGTGCTGGGTCTGCTCTGGAGCATCACGGAATTTTTCTACCGCTCTAAGGGCCATGTCGACGAGAACATGCAGATGCGTGTGACGCAGTTGCTCAAACGCATCGACATGAGCACCATCCTCTTCTTCCTCGGCATCCTGATGGCTGTGGCTACCCTGCAGGAAACGGGCGTTCTGAGAACCTTCGGACAGGCGCTCAACGAAGCCTCTGGCGGCAACCACTACATCGTGACGGGCGTCATCGGTGTCGTTTCCAGCATTGTCGACAACGTGCCCCTCGTAGCTGGCTGCATGGGCATGTATGACATTCAGCCTGGCACCGACTTCGCCGTTGACGGCATCTTCTGGCAACTGCTCGCCTACTGTGCCGGCGTGGGAGGCTCTATGCTCATCATCGGTTCGGCCGCTGGCGTGGTGGTGATGGGACTGGAGAAAATCACCTTCGGATGGTATATGCGCCACATCACGTGGATTGCCTTCGTTGGCTATTTAGCCGGCATTGGCGCCTATGCCGTTGAGAAAATGATTGGTATATAAGTAATGTTGAAAAATAATTCCGCTCCTGGGCAGAATGCTGTTTCTAAGAGCGGAATTTTCCCTTTTCAAAGAGACAACCCGAAATAACAACCAAATAAATACCTAACGACAATGAAGAAAATCATGATGACACTGGCCCTTTTGCTCTCTATGGCATGGGCCACACCGGCTTCGGCCTTCGGCTTTGACTGGGGCGTGACTGGCGGTTTGAACTTGACGAAACTGAAAGTGAAGGGAGAAAAGAAAAACATCTTCAGCTCCGACAACCAAGCTGGATGGTTTATCGGCCCGAAGGCTCACCTCAACCTCGCCATGGGCTTCGGCCTCGACGGTGCGCTGCTTTATTCGCAGCAGAAATACCAGTTGTATGCGCTCGAAAACAGCAACTTCGCATCGGCCTACAAAACGAGCCGCAGCATCTCCGTCCCTGTCAACCTGCGCTACAGCATCGGCCTTGGCAGCGTTGCCTCTGTGTTCCTCACCACTGGTCCGCAGTTTGACTTCAACATCGGCAACAAGGACTACACCTTTGGCGACGGCATGTTTGAACGCGAGAATATGGCCACCACATGGAACGTGGGCGGCGGTATCAAGGTGCTGGGCCACCTGGAAATCGGCGTGGGCTACAACTTCGCGCTGAGCGACACTGGCAAAACGCTCTTAGAATATTCCGGCAACGGCAGCATGATCGGCGGCTCAACGAATGTCAACAACGACATCCGTGCCAACACCTTCACCGCACAGGCTACGATTTATTTCTGATGCCCTCTTTCATCTGGAACGCTGGCACCATTCTGCCGACGTTCTGGCAAAATACAAACCGACCGGCCACACGCCATCTAAAGGCGCTTGTGGCCGGTCGGTTTTTTGAAAGCGCACATCGGCGCACAATCTGACTTCACCTCGCGGTTCAACAACAGACGGAAGGCATAAAAATCCAATCCCTATACTTTTTAGCGAACGCCGTCCTGCGTTCGATTGCATCTCGCCCTACGTTCGATTGCGTCTCGTCCCGCGTTCGGTCGTGCCACGTCCCGCGTTCGCCAAAAAGTATAGGGATTGAATCAACAACCATATTTCCGCCACCATGATCAAGCGTTCCCAACCGCCTTCTGCATCCCTGCCACCATCCTTGCCACCAGTTCGTCTGCTGGTAGCCACTTCACAGAGTCCAGTTCGTTGCGCGACAGCCATCGCGCCGCCTCATGTTCCAACAGCGTGAGTTTTCCGCTGCCCACCCGACAGAGATAGCAGTGCATGATGAGATGGAACTTCGGATAGTCGTGCTCCACCGTTGTGAGCAGCGGTCCGACGGCAATCTCCGTTGCCAGTTCCTCCCTGATTTCTCTCATCAGCGCCTCCTCCGGCGTCTCTCCCGGCTCCATTTTTCCGCCAGGGAACTCCCACCAGTCCTTCCATTCGCCGTAGCCTCTCTGTGTGGCAAACACGCGGTCGCCATCGCAGATAACGGCTGCTACAACCTCAATTGTTTTGATCTGTTCCATTTATATTTTTTCTTGAAATGAAAATAGGTAGTCAAAATATTCGACTGACCTCCTCCCCTATTTAGCCGATTGCCTTATACTGACTTGCAAAAGCATAGGTTGCCTCAGGCATCGGCGTATTTAAATGCCACACGATTTGCATCGGCTTCGACCCCTCTATGCTCTTCATTGTTACCTGTGTGGCCATGCCAAGCGCTTCAGCCCTCTTCATACAAAATTAATGATTTTCCGTCAATGTGACGAAGGGCAAGGAAGGGAATTGTTTTAGGGGTGTTCTATAAATTAGCTTGAGCCGATTTTACATTTATTGCGAAGCAGATTGTTGTATTTCAAAGACGAGCATAGCGAGCTATGTGAGTCTTTGAAATACAGCAAGATGCGAGTGAGAACTGTAAAAGCGGCCAAGTCAATCCTAAATAAAGAATCTCCATTGAAACTAATTTATAACGCGAGTTCGAGATAATATTCTAAAAAGTAAAGAGCAGAAAAACATCCAAC
>ERZ791912.1071-NODE-1071-length-13991-cov-143.545350_pt1 | contig 13991 bp, 9 predicted proteins | sample MGYA00510141_ERZ791912 | MGnify/ENA primary metagenome ERZ791912 (study PRJEB30046, sample SAMN00792082) | human gut metagenome | study: EMG produced TPA metagenomics assembly of the A metagenome-wide association study of gut microbiota in type 2... | reverse complement strand
GCGAAGGCGAGGATGGCAGAATCAAGAGTGCCGTGGGTATCGGTGCCCTGCTGGCTGACGGTATCGGCGATACCGTTCGTGTAAGCCTCAGCGAGGAGCCTGCTGCAGAGATTCCGGTGGCTCGCCATCTGGTGGATTACATCGGCAAGAAGAAGGGACATCTTCTGATTCCTGCCGCAGCTTGTCCTAGCTTCGACTGGCTGCGCCCTACTCACCGCGAAACCGTGGCTGTAGGCAATATCGGCGGCAACAACGTTCCGGTGGTTATCAGCAACCGAATCAACGGCGAGAGCACCGTTTGTGAGAACAAGGATGCTACGCCTGATTATATCTATATAGGCGGCAAGATGCCTAAGCAGTTTGTGCCTGGTCAGAGCTACATCGTAGATTACAATGTTTACGAGACACTGAACAGTAAGCCTGAAACCACAGGTGCCAAGCTCTACCCTATCTTCCCAGCCATGGCAATGCCGCTCATCGCCAGCATCAAGGCAGACGTCAAGTTCCTCACCCTGCAGTTTGGTACTCCAGCCGAGGAATACATCGCCTGCCTGAAGGCTCATCCAGAGGTGGTGGTTATCTGCGTCAGCAATCATCAGAACCGCCTGGGCGACCAGCGTGCATTGGTTCACGAGATGATGAATGCCGGCTTGAAGAACCCTGTGGTTTTTGCCGAGATGTACCAGCACAGCAAGGAGGAGAAGAGCGACTTCCAGCTGGAGGCTGCAGCCGATATGGGTGCCCTGATGATAGATGGTCTTACCGATGGTATCTGGCTGATGAACGATGGCGACATCCCTGCCCAGACAGTAGATGAAACCGCTTTCGGCATTCTCCAGGCAGCCCGTCTGCGCACCAGCAAGACCGAGTATATCAGTTGTCCAGGTTGTGGCAGAACCCTCTACGACCTTCGTGAAACCATCGCTAAGATCAAGGAGGCAACCAAGCATCTCAAGGGCTTGAAGATTGGTATCATGGGCTGCATCGTGAATGGTCCAGGCGAAATGGCGGATGCCGATTACGGCTACGTAGGCGCCGGTCCTAACCGCGTAAGCCTCTACCGCAAGCAGGTTTGCGTAGAAAAGAACATTCCGCAGGAAGTGGCAGTAGAGCATCTGCTCGCCCTCATCGACTCGGATAAGCAATAAAACCGGAAGAAACAAAAACCGGATAAAAAACAAAGCCGGATAAGAAAAAACTAGCCCCACACGCTCTTTTCTCAGCGTGTGGGGCTTTTTGATATGATACTATCCCAGAAAAGAGTAGCCCCAGATGCTTTTCATCATCTTGCGGCAAAGCAAAGAGAAGTTCTGGCAGAGTTTAGGCGACCACTTCGTCATGCCATAGAGTTGTTTCTTCTCCAGAAACATTTCCTCGTCCACATCAACTTCAACAACAAGTTTGATACCGAGATGGCACTCACCCACAACCTTTTTGTAAATGTTGATGAGTTTGCCAACATGGGACCTTCGCAGCAGGGCAGGCTGAAAGCCTGCTTCCGTACACCCAAGAATCAGGAAGAAGGAAGATGGATGACCATAGCCGAAATCTTCAAGGTTTTGCAGGAGCAGTATCCAATGCTCATTGCGGACCACAGAACCAAGATCCGTATCGGACAGGCCATGAAATTCCTGAATTGCGAAAGAAAGCGAACCAACAAGGGACCTGCCTATTATCTCTGTTCAAAAATGGCGAAAACATGCTGAAAAGTATGTGGAAAACATTTTTAAAAAGGGTCTTGTCGCAGCAAATCGTGTAGTGTGGTGTAGTGTGAGTGTAGTGTCAACGCCCACACTACACACTACCAAACTGATTAATAATCAATAATTTAAGTATCACTGAGTGTAGTGTACAATAGAAATCGACAATTGGTTATCCACGATGTGGAAAACAGTTGTTTATAATTTTGTCGCACCATGCGTCGTTTTGTGCCTGGCGATGGCAAAAAGTTGCCCTAGTAGAGGGCAATATTGTGCCGTAACTAGGCAATAAATGAAGCGTCACCTCACTACAAATGATGCATCCTTTTATTCAAAAAGAAACGTCACCTTATTCAAAAAAGAAATATGAGTAAATTCATTCCTTACCACATCGTATGCCCCATGGCATCATGTACCCGTAGCAACACATGTGTTTATCTGGAGAAATAGCGGCTTAGCCTATTAAGAGCATTTTATTTCAATACCTATATCATTATCCGAATATTACAGATACAGAATATAAAGGATAATTGGCAAGTCAATACTGCTCTCTATAAGGTGACATGGATGAATTGTTTGTTTAAAGAAATAAAAAACTTGCATTTTATTTTGTTATGTGCTAAAATAAATGTAATTTTGCAGCATGAATGGGGTTACACCTTATTAAAATAAAGAAAATATTTCTAAAACGACAAGGATGCAAACCCTCTATCAAGAAGAAAAAGAAATAAAATAATAATATAAAAACAATGGAATACAACTTCAGAGAAATCGAGAAGAAATGGCACCAGAAATGGGTCGAGAACAAGACCTACAAGGTGACTGAGGATGAAAACAAGAAGAAATTCTATGTGCTCAACATGTTCCCTTATCCATCAGGAGCTGGTCTGCACGTAGGTCACCCACTTGGTTATATCGCTAGCGATATCTATGCACGCTACAAGCGTTTGAACGGATTCAACGTACTGAACCCTATGGGTTACGATGCTTACGGTTTGCCTGCTGAGCAGTATGCTATCCAGACTGGTCAGCACCCAGAGGTTACTACCGTGGCTAACATCAACCGCTACCGCGAGCAGCTCGACAAGATTGGCTTCTGCTTCGATTGGGACCGTGAGGTTCGTACCTGCGACCCTAAGTATTACCATTGGACTCAGTGGGCTTTCCAGAAGATGTTCAACTCATTCTTCTGCAACAGCTGCCAGAAGGCTCAGCCTATCGAAAAGCTCATCAAGCGCTTCGAGGAGAAGGGTTCTGCTGACTTGAACGTGGCTCAGAACGAGCAGATTGACTTCACAGCCGAGGAGTGGAACAGCTTCGACGACGTGAAGAAGCAGCAGATTCTGATGAACTACCGCATCGCTTACCTCGGCGAGACAATGGTAAACTGGTGCCCAGGTCTGGGTACTGTACTTGCCAACGACGAGGTGGTAAACGGCGTAAGTGAGCGTGGCGGTTATCCGGTCATCCAGAAGAAGATGCAGCAGTGGTGCCTGAGAACATCTGCTTACTCTCAGCGATTGCTCGACGGTTTGGAGACCATCCAGTGGAGCGACAGTATCAAGGAAACCCAGAAAAACTGGATTGGCCGTTCTGAGGGTACAGAGGTAGTATTCTCTGTAAAGGACAGCGACGTGAAGTTCACCATCTTCACCACCCGTGCCGATACCATGTTTGGCGTAACCTTCATGGTTCTGGCTCCAGAGAGCGAGTATGTTCAGCAGGTAACTACTGCCGAGCAGAAGGAAGAGGTGGAGAAATATCTCGACTACGTGAAGAAGCGTACCGAGTTGGACCGTATGGCTAACCACAGCGTAACCGGTGTATTCTCAGGAAGCTACGCCATCAACCCATTCACCGGCGAGGCAATCCCTGTATGGATTTCAGAATATGTATTGGCAGGATATGGTACAGGTGCCATCATGGCTGTGCCTGCTCACGATAGCCGTGACTACGCCTTCGCCAAGCACTTCAACCTGCCTATCATTCCTCTTATCGAGGGTGCTGATGTTTCAGAGGAGAGCTTCGATGCCAAGGAAGGTATCGTAACCAACTCACCTGTAGCAGGCAAGAGCAGCATGGACGGTTTCTCTCTGAACGGACTCACCGTGAAGGAGGCTATCGCAGCTACCAAGAAGTTTGTTACCGAGAAGGGCATCGGCCGAGTAAAGGTTAACTATCGTCTCCGCGACGCCATCTTCTCTCGTCAGCGCTACTGGGGTGAGCCATTCCCTGTATATTACAAGGACGGAATGCCACAGATGGTTCCAGAGGAGTGCCTGCCACTCGAATTGCCAGAGATTGAGACCTACAAGCCAACAGAGACTGGCGAGCCACCATTGGGCAGAGCCAAGAAGTGGGCTTGGGATGCTGAGAAGAAAGAGGTGGTTGACAAGAGCCTCGTAGATAACAAGACCGTATTCCCACTGGAGCTCAACACCATGCCAGGTTTCGCAGGTTCTTCTGCTTACTACCTGCGCTACATGGATCCTCACAACGATGAGGCACTCGTAGGCAAGAAGGCTGATGAGTACTGGCAGAACGTGGACCTCTACGTAGGCGGTTGCGAGCATGCTACCGGTCACTTGATTTACTCCCGTTTCTGGAACAAGTTCCTCTTCGACCTCGGCGTAAGCTGCAAGGAAGAGCCATTCCAGAAGCTGGTGAACCAGGGTATGATCCAGGGTCGCTCTAACTTCGTTTACCGCATCAACAGCGATGACCACGACAAGGCTCCTGTATTCGTAAGCTTGAACCTGAAGAAGGATTACGACGTAACTCCTATCCACGTAGATGTAAACATCGTAAGCAACGATGTATTGGATATCGAGGCATTCAAGGCTTGGCGCCCTGAGTATCAGAACGCTGAGTTCATCCTGGAGGATGGCAAGTACATCTGCGGATGGGCTATCGAGAAGATGTCTAAGAGTATGTTCAACGTGGTGAATCCAGATATGATTGTCGAGAAGTATGGTGCTGATACCCTGCGTCTCTACGAAATGTTCCTGGGTCCTGTAGAGGCAAGCAAGCCTTGGGATACCAACGGTATCGACGGTTGCCACCGCTTCCTGAAGAAGTTCTGGGGTCTGTTCTACGAGAACCGCACCGACAACTTCCTTCCTTCAGCCGACGAGGCAGCGAAGCCAGAGAGCCTGAAGAGCGTTCACAAGCTCATCAAGAAGGTAAGCGAGGATATCGAGAAGTTCTCTTACAACACATCTATCTCAGCCTTCATGATTGCCGTGAACGAACTCGGTCAGCAGAAGTGCCGCAACAAGGAACTGCTCACAGACCTCGTCATCCTCATTGCTCCATTCGCTCCACACATCGCAGAAGAGTTGTGGGCAGCACTTGGCGAGCAGGGCAGCGTTTGCGATGCAGCATGGCCTAAGTATGATGAGCAGTATCTGAAGGAGAACGACATGCAGCTCACCATTTCCTTCAACGGTAAAGCTCGTTTCCAGATGACTTTCCCTGTGGATACTCCTAACGAGGAAATCCAGAAGCAGGTATTGGCAGACGAGAAGAGCCAGAAGTACTTGGAAGGATTCAACGTGTTGAAGGTGATCATCGTACCAAAGAAGATCGTCAACGTGGTGTTGAAAAAGTAATTTATTGATAATATACAGAAGGTCGTCTCATCTAAAAATGGGCGACCTTCTGTGCTTTAAAAATACGAGGAAAATATTATGCAAATAGCAATCAGTCAATCAATTAAGAATGAGTGCAAGGATTATTTCTACATTACCCTTGGACTCTTGCTTTACACATTTGGATGGACCATCTTTCTGCTTCCATACCAGATAGTAACGGGTGGCGTAACGGGTATCGCAGCCGTGATTTACTACGGCACGGGGATACCTATCTATTTGTCATATTTTCTCATCAATGCTGCCTTGCTGCTTGCTGCACTGAAGATACTGGGATTCAAGTTCATGGTGAAAACCATCTACGCCATCATCATGCTCTCCGTGTTCCTGGCTGTGGCGCAAGACTGGATGATAGGTGAAGATGGAAAGATGATACAGGTGCTGGGCGTGGGACAGGACTTCATGTCGCTCGTCATCGGCTGTCTGTTTACGGGATTATCGCTCGCCGTCGTCTTCCTGCACAATGGAAGTACGGGTGGAACGGATATCATCGCCGCCATCGTGAACAAATATCACAACATCTCGCTGGGCCGGGTGCTCATCTTCGTGGATCTCCTCATCGTGGGCAGTTCGTTCTTCGTCTTCAATGCGAAGCCCGACTTTACTACGATAGATGCCGTTAGAAAGGTGGTATTCGGTCTCTGTACGATGGTGATAGAGAACCTGGTACTCGACTATGTGATGAACGCCAAGCGAGAGAGTGTGCAGTTCATGATATTCAGTAAGAAATATCAGGAGATAGCCAACGCCATCGGTACGCAGATGGACCATGGAGTAACCATTCTTGACGGTCATGGCTGGTACACGGGCGACGAGATGAAGGTACTCTGTATCCTGGCAAAAAAGAACGAGAGCGTTACCATCTTCCGCATCGTCAAGATTATCGACCCGAATGCCTTTGTAAGTCAGAGTGCCGTTATCGGTGTGTATGGCGAGGGATTTGATGAGATGAAAGTGAAAATCAAGGAAAAAGACATTAAGAAACTGAATAGTGATTAATTATTAGTGATTATTTATTATGAAAATAGTTTTTGCAACAAATAACCAGCATAAGCTCCAGGAGATTCGCGACATCCTGGGCAGCGGCTACGAGGTAGTATCGCTGAAGGAGATAGGATGCGATGTGGATATTCCTGAAACAGGCACCACATTGGAAGAGAATGCCTTGCAGAAGGCACAATATATCTACGACCATTACCACGTAAGCTGCTTTACCGATGATACAGGTTTGGAGGTAGAGGCACTGGATGGTGCCCCTGGCGTTCATAGTGCCCGCTATGCCGAGGGTACCGACCACGACAGCGAGGCAAACATGGCTAAACTGCTTAGAGAACTGGATGGCAAGGAAAACCGACAGGCTCGCTTTCGCACCGTCATCTGCTACATCGAAAAGCAGGATGTATGTCCTTGCGGCTGCACCAGTATCAAGAAGATTCATCAGTTTGACGGCATCGTGAATGGTCACATCGCCACCGAGAAGCATGGCACCGAAGGCTTCGGCTACGACCCAATCTTCGTACCTGAAGGCTATGATAAGAGCTTTGCCGAGCTGGGTGAGGAAATCAAGAACGGCATCAGCCACAGAGCCAGAGCCGTGGCCAAACTGGCAGAATATTTGAAGGAGAAGTAAGGAAGTAAAGAAAAAGAAGTAGATATAGAAATAGATATGAAACGGCTATATTGTCTATTTATCATCATATTATACCTTGCCATAAGCATCCCATCCTATGCCCAGTTTACGATCAACGGAAAGCATATCATCTATGATAAGCAAAACGACACGTATATGGCTTGCATCCCGGAGGATGCTTTTGGTAAGGATTATGAAGCAATCATCCTGTTGGATATTGCCTCAGATTGGAGCGACCTCAGCATTGATGGCACCCAGATAGCTTACAGCTATACTTTCAAACAAGTGGAAGGCAACAAGCTTTACTCCATCCATGCCCGAAAAGGCAACAAGGAAATCAATACAAAGATTACCTTCACCTTCTTGCCTCTGCTGGTACTGCAAGGCTCGTTCGGCTATGACTATGCCCAAGGAAGCATGTCATTGTATTCTCCTGATGCCACAGAGCCAACGATCTCCCTGATCAAAGCCAAATGGAGAGGAGGTACCACCAATACTGCGGATAAGCACAAGAGAAACTACAAGATAAAGCCACTCAACTTTAAAGGCAAAGGTCAGGACATCTCGCTCCTTGGAATGAGAGAAGACAACAACTGGATTCTGGATGCAGGACAAATAGACCTGTTCCGCCTGAGAAACCGTATTGCCACAGAGATTTGGAATGATTTTGCCACCAAGCCATACTATGCCTCAAAGGAGCCTAAGACCAAGAGTGGCGTAGCGGGAAAAGTGGTGGAGGTTATCCTCAACAACGAGTATCGCGGCATCTATTCGCTGACCGAAGCCATGGATAGAAAGGAATTGAAACTCAAGAAATACGATGATAAGAATCAGGAGTTTCACGGACATCTATGGAAGGTAAGTTCATGGGATAAGGCACAGTTCTGGGAAATCGATAAAGATTACGATAACACCCAGGAAACCTGGCATGCATTCGAGACCAAATATCCTGATATAGAGGATGTGAACCCTACTGATTACAGTCCGCTTTATGAAGCCATCGACTTTGTGGTTAACAGCAACGACGAGACTTTCAAGAAAGAAGTGGGCGATTACTTCGATATTCCTGTACTCATTGACTATCAGTTGTTCCAGGAAACTCTGAAGCCTGTGGATAATAATGGCAAAAACATGTATTGGGGAATCTATGATGTAGCAGAAAGCCAGAAGCTAACCCTTGCCATCTGGGACTTAGACGCCAGCGTTGGACAAGATTGGCATTGCTCCACCCCGCTTCATCCAGATTATGTATTGCCAAATACAGACTTGGGAGTAAAGGATGGTTTCAACCTTTATCATAGGCTCAGCTCCTTGAATGTAGACAACTATAATGAAAAGGTAACTAGCAGATACCAGGAATTAAGAAAGACTTATTTCAGCGAGGACAATCTCATCTCCAGATATCAGGGCTATTATGATATGCTGGTGAAAAGTGGTGCAGCCAGCAGAGAAGAGTGCAAATGGTCGAAAGACTCAGATATTGGCGGCTATCCCCTGAACTTCAAGTCAGAAATAGAATACATCAAGAATTGGATTATCAATAGATTGAACTATCTGGATTCCAACCAATTCCCGGTTTCAACCAATATCTCAGAAATCCATCAAAAGGAATCCCTATCCACAAAAACAACCTATAACATGCTGGGACAAAAGGTAGGAGCTTCCTATCAGGGACTTAAGATAAAGAATGGAAAGAAGTTCTATACAACTAAATAAAAAATAATAAGTAAAGAATAAAGATATGATTAATACCCTTTCGATATTAATCCCTACATATAATAATGTATGCATTGAGCTTGTAAGGAGTTTACAAGCTCAAGCATCATTATTGTCATCTCCATCAGATTTCAAATACGAAATTCTTGTTGCCGACGATGGTTCTACCGATAAGGCAACCATAGAGGGCAACCGCCTCATCAACACCCTTCCCCATTGTCGCTATATCGAAAGAGAAAAGAATGTGGGCAGAGCCGCCATCCGCAACTTTCTGGCAAAGGAGGCACAATATCCCTGGCTACTGTTTATCGACAGCGACCTACATGTAGATAATCCACTGTTCATTCAAAACTATTCCCAAGCAGAAGGAGACGTGGTTGTAGGAGGATTGAAAATAGGTGGAAATTCTAGCCAATGGGGCCATAATTTGAGATATAAATATGAAAAAGCCTGTGAAGAAGAACATGATTATCTGCACAGAATGAAAAGTGGAGACAAAGAATTCAGAACTACCAACTTTGTCATAGCCAAAAGCGTTCTGAAAGAATGCCCCTTCGATGAGAACTTCAAGCATTACGGCTATGAAGACGTCTTGCTTGGAAAAAGTATTACAGACAAAGGCTATCACATCGTCCATATCGACAATCCGATACTCCTGGATGATTATGAAACGAATTACCAGTTCATCAACAAGACAGAAGAAGCCTGCAGAACGCTCTATGAATTCAGAAAAGAACTTAGGGGATACTCAAAACTCATACACTATGCCGAACTAGCCAAACGACTAAAAATAGCATACCCCTTCATCAGAATTCTTTATCCGGAACTTAGCTTGCAGATAAAAGCACGCCTATTAGGCAATAATCCTAGCGTTTTTTTGTTTAATATATATAAGTTGTTATATTACATGCATCTTAATTTATAAACATAAAATTGTACCAAGAAATGAAACAAAGAATATTCAATATAATGGCAGTTTTTCTCTTCCTTAGCATCACAACTATGGAAGCCAGAATCGGAGACTGGAAAGCCTATATGGCGTATAGCGACGTACAAGAGATAGAAAAAGCCGGAAACCTGATATTTGTTCAGGCTTCCAACAACCTCTATGTCTATAACAAGAACGACCAGAGTATCCAGACTTTCAGCAAGATGGATTACCTAAGCGATTGTAACATCCAGCATATCAGCTACAACAAGGCGAGTAAACGACTTGTTATCTTCTATGGTAACGCCAATATCGACTTGATGAATATCAGTAACTTTGAGGTTACCAATCTTTCTGATTACCATACAGCTTCAACCACAGGAGACAAGACCGTAAACGATATCTACATGTATGGCAAATATGCCTATATAAGCAATGGTTTTGGAATCATAAAAGTGAATATCGCAGATGGCGAAATCAGCGATACTTATAATCTCGGATTCAAGGTAAACTGGTGCGAGATTAAGGATAATTATATCTATGCCTATAGTCAGACTAACGGACAATATCGTGCTCCACTCTCCAAAAACCTGCTCGATAAGAACAACTGGAACAAGGCGGGAGGCTATGTAGCCAAGAAGCAAGAAGACAAAAGCGAATTGAAGCAAGTGGTTGGTACATTGCAACCAGGAGGTCCTAAATACAATTACTTCTGGGGTATGAGATTTGTTAATAATCAGCTCTATACCTGCGGAGGAGGATTCGGACATGAGGTAGATGCTAACCGTCCGGGAACCGTTCAAGTATTAAACGGAAACGATTGGCAAATCTTTGATGACAGTATCCAATCCAAGACAGGAATAACCTACATAGATGTCAACGACGTGGATGTAGATCCCAAAGATCCTAGCCACGTATTTGCTGGTGCGAGAAATGGACTCTATGAATTTAAAGATGGAAAATTCATCAAGTTCTATAATTCAAGCAACAGTTTAATAACTTCCTTCAATAACCAAAGCAAGAACTATCAGATCATCGGTAGCATCAAGTTTGACAAGGAAGGCAACCTCTGGATGGTGAATGACGAAACTCCAAGTTCTGCTCCAGCTCAGCAATCTCTTATCGAATATAGCAAAGACGGAGAATGGATTTCTCACCATCAGGCAGCATTGACAGCTACCAAGGATAATGAAAACAAATCTTTTGCCAGCATGGAATGCCTGACCTTTGACAGTAGAGACCTTCTGTGGTTTGTAAATGCGCATTATACAGCTCCAGCTCTATGCTGCTATCAGCCTTCATCAAAGACTCTGCTTGTTTATAAAAGCTTCATCAACCAAGATGGAACAGACATGGCTCCTACATCGATACAATATGTGACAGAAGATAAAAATCATAACATTTGGGTAGGAACCAACCTCAACACTTTCATGATAGAAAGCAACCAGGTAGGAAAAGAAGATGCAACATTCAGCCAAATCAAGGTGCCACGCAACGATGGAACCAATTATGCTGATTACCTGCTCGAAGGAGTAAGTATTTCGGCTATTGTGATAGATAGTGGAAACCGAAAATGGTTTGGTACCAAAGGAAATGGTGTTTATCTGATTAGTGCAGACAACATCAACCAGATACATCATTTTACCACCGCCAATAGCAAACTGCTATCAGACAATATTGAGTCGATGGCTATCAATGAAAAGACTGGGGAAGTGTTTATAGGCACAGACAAAGGTCTCTGTTCCTATATGAGCGATGCCAGCACCACCAATAGTGATATGACAAAAGACAACGTCTGGGCTTATCCTAACCCAGTAAAGCCAGATTACACGGGACTTATCACCATCACCGGATTATCATTCGATGCAGATGTAAAAATTGTAACAACCAATGGCATCCTTGTAAACCAGGGCAGAAGCAATGGCGGCACCTACACTTGGAACGGCAAGGACCTGAAAGGTGAAAAGGTGGCAAGTGGCATCTATATGGTAGAAACGGCCACAAGCGACGGAAGTAAAGGTACAGTCTGCAAAATAGCAATCGTCAAATAAAACAAGAAAAGAGCATTCATGACCCAAGCAAGGAAACATTGGATAGACTTACTGAGAGGCATCTGCATGCTTGCAATCCTCCTCGACCATACAGAGATTTACTACACAGGCATTAATATCATCGATTACAATGCCTATGTAGTAAATGCTCTCACCATTTTCTTTATGCTTTCAGGCTATCTGGTGTATAAGGAAACAGGCTTTGACATCAGAAAAAAGATGAAATCTATCGCCCAAACCTTATTGCTCCCCTATTTCATCTTTTCTGCCCTTATCTCGCTTCCCAAGACCCTTGTACATGGCAACGAAATCAACATCATGAATATCTGCGGGCAAATCATTCTTGGGCAGGCTTCCTGGTTTATTGCTGCCCTTTGCCTATCCGAAGCAATCTTTACCGTAACAATATGGATAGCTAGAGGAAAAGACCTGGCTTTGTTCTGCGTCGGCATCATGGGATTTGGCTTCTCCATCTACTTATCCCAAGGGCAACATCCTTATCCTTGGCAACTAGACAACAGCATGCAAGCTTTGCTATTTCTCTGGATAGGATACACTTACCACAAATATGAAAAAGCAGCCAATATCATCAATCGCACAGCATACATACCGATATTCTTCCTTCTTCTTATCTGCATCAAAATATATGAATACATGAATGATATCAATATGCTGGTATGGCCGATATCCATCAACAACTATCCGATATTCTTACTGGATATACTCTTATGCAGTGTGCTGATGATACAAATATTTAAAAGACTTCCTCCTTGCAAATGGCTTGAATGGACTGGTTCGCATTCCCTGGTTTACTATTTTCTATGTGGAGGCGTGCCACTCATTACAAGCAGAGTATTCGAAAGGATAGGACTAAGCTATCATGGCAACTATCTATACGTGATAGCAGCATTCATCACCGTATATATAATAACAACCATCCTAACATGGTTCATTTACAGATATTTACCTTTTACAATAGGAAAGAAATATGAAAGAAACAGATAAAATACTCGCTATCATAGCAAGCACATATTGCATCGCCCTGCTTTTATTTTTAGCCATATTTGGCTACACTCCAACCAACGACGGCGATGGCTATATCGAGTTCGCACAGGTTTGCATCCAAAGCAAACAGGCTTACCCATGCCTGCCACTAATCGTAGGACAGCCATTTATCTGGAACATTGGTTCTATCAATCTTACAGCTTTATCGCTCTTATGGTTTGGCTCTTTATATCCATTATTGATATTCCTCTGCTTTTTAAAAGCACTGACAGTACTATTGATAGGACAAATAGCTCATAAGCTTTTTTCAGGAAAAGTGGCTATTATGGCAAGCCTCATGTTTGTGCTTTATCCTAATAATATAGGACAAAGCACCACCATCCTCTCTGAAATTCCGATGATATGCTTTGCTTTGGCAGCATTTTATATAGCCATCACGCAAGAAAAATTATTATATCTCTTGTTTGCAGGTCTAACCTTTGGCTTAGCCAATTGGTTCCGACCTGTAGCTATGGTCTATATGGGCACCCTCATCCTCTATTACATCTTCTTTAACAAGAAAAACTGGGTCAAGAAATGTATATCTTTATGTTTGGGATATGTTCTTTTTATCGGAATAGTTGGAATAGAATGCTATCATCGCACCGGATATTTCCTTTACCAGGCAGAATCCTTGTGGTTCAATATGGCAGAAGCCACTTATGAACCTTCTGTAGCACCACAGTATGATACTGATCCTTATCCTAAGGGAACTATCAGATATATTGAGAATATGGATAAAAAGAGCGCCATCGAATGCAATGAAATATGGAAAGAAAGAAGCATAGAATGGTTAAAAGAACATCCTTTACAATATTTGCAAAAAACACCAGGCAGACTCGTTTATATGTACTATAATGATATGGATAATATTCCAGCCTTTTCTCTGCATAAAGATCAGGAAGGAAATAGATTTATCACACTGCCTTACAGAAAGTTGCTTAACGAAATAGGCAGTCTATCCTACTTACAATATATAGGTCTTTTTAATCTGCTATTCTATGCATTTCTGCTACTTCTAGCAGTAAAAGGCTGCTACATATTAATAAAGAAACATGATTATCAAAAGGCATTCATTCCGATGATGATCATCGTCGGAGGATCTATATCTTTGGTATTAGCAGTGCATGGTGAAACCAGATTCAAAGCTCCTTTTATGCCTTTCATTTTCATGATGGCAGCATTTTCCATATCTACATTTAAATTAAATAAAAAAGCATAAGTAAGTGATCTAAATTATTTATATATATCAGTACTAATATGGTTCATTTT
>ERZ791912.1063-NODE-1063-length-14102-cov-22.163024_pt1 | contig 14102 bp, 8 predicted proteins | sample MGYA00510141_ERZ791912 | MGnify/ENA primary metagenome ERZ791912 (study PRJEB30046, sample SAMN00792082) | human gut metagenome | study: EMG produced TPA metagenomics assembly of the A metagenome-wide association study of gut microbiota in type 2... | reverse complement strand
CCCGCGCCCGCCGTTCGCGCTACTCGCGGCCGCGAGCAGCATTACCTTCGGCCGCGAGCAGCGCTACCCGCGGCCGCGAGTAGCCAACCACCAAAGCATCCCCATAAGAAATCCACGCCATCCACGCCCTTCCCGTAAATCCCCACCATAAAACCCTCCATAGTTAATAAAACAAAATTATAAGCGAAGTATCAAGAAATAATCCTCCGTGAATCAAATTAACAAACGCGAAAATGTTAGTTGTATTTATCAAAATGAGTTTTGATAGCCGAAAATTACCCCCCCCCCACAGCGAAAAATTCGACTTCCACGTTGGAAGTCTAAAAATATATGTATAACTTTGTGGCTTTGCAAAATCAGTGTAAAAACAATGTCACAATCATGGTTTCAGAGAGCGAAAAAGCCCATCGATACCAATGAAAGACATTGCGAAAACGCCAGGAAAAGGCCAACGAGGAACGGCATAGGTACTCCTTATTATATATATAGGCACAAAGGTCCGTATGTAAAAGGCAAAATCCTTATATTAGATGTACAGAAAACGCCCCCGCTACGACTTCTCTAATGCGTTGCAGACACACAACACAAACGACAAACTTATAAAGACAACATGCTAATGGACGGTCGTGGTTGAACAACAACCGGAGCTATATTGATGAAATCGTAAAGAGCACTTTAGATCCTGCCTCCTCAGAACGGTGCAGGCCATCACAGCTCAGTTCGCCCTCCCGCCATTACGCAGAAAAGACGAGGTTACTACTTGTCAAAATCACAGACCAGTCAAGATACAGGCCAACACTCTCCGGGTTTTGGCTCTGCTTGCTCACACCTCTAAAAAAGTCAACGAACCACCCATCATTCAAAAAGAAACAATGAGACAAACCAGTCCAATCATCATCATACTTCTTGTCCTGGCAGCCTGCTTCACCGCAACGCCAAAGGCGCAGGCGCAGAGCGTTGCCGTCAAGACCAACTTGCCCTACGACGCCACGCTCACGCCCAACCTCGGTGTGGAGATGGGGCTCGGAAAACGCGTCACTGCGCAACTCTCCTATGGTCTGAACCCCTGGAAGTTCTCCGAAGGCAAGTCCATGCGCCATTGGCAACTCATCGGAGAAGGTCGCTATTGGCTTTGCTCCAAGTTCAACGGCCATTTCCTCGGCGTGCATGCTATGGGCGGACAGTTTAATATGGCAAAAGTCAATGCCAAGCTCTACACCATCAACTGGCCGAAAGACCTCAAAGACAACCGTTACGAGGGATGGAACGCCGGACTGGGAGTGACCTACGGTTATCAGTGGATCCTCTCGCGCCATTGGAACGTGGAGGCCGCCGTGGGAGTGGGGTACAACTATATCAAATATAAGAAATATCCCTGCGAAACCTGCGGAACGGTGGAGCAACGAGGCCACAAAAACTATTTCGGCCCCACCAAACTCGCCCTCTCGCTCATGTATGTCTTCTAAAACATAGTTATTTTTGACGGTTAAGTTAAGATGAAAAAGAATATATACCTATATATATATGTGTGTGTCGCACTCCTCTGTGCCGCACTCCCCACGGCTGCCTCTGCCGACCAGGGCGATGGCTTCGTGCGCCACCAGAAGCTCAAAGGCGCGGTGGCAGGCAACTCCTTCGTTGTCTCCTGGCGCCTCGTCCTCGATAGCCTCCACCTCGCCAGCAACCGCCAGATGGTGTTCACGCCGGTGCTCGAAGACGCCAACGGCCATGTCGCCACCCTCCGCTCCGTGATGGTGAACGGCCGCAACCAGCATTATGTGTTCCTCCGCAACGGCTCGAAAAGCTATCCCGACGCCATCGAACTGCGGCGCGTCAACGGGCAGAAGCAGACCTACGACTACCGCGAAGCCATCCCCTCGGAGCCTTGGATGGCCGACGCCACGCTCCGCATCAACGAAGACACCTGCGGCTGTGGCAACCTCCTCGGTTCGCGCCCCGGAACGCCCATCGACGTCAATCCGCACCTCGAGCGCCGCGTCTCTCTCGCCTTTATGCCCACCGTGGCCGCTGCCGACCCCGTCTTCACGCTCCACGGACGTGCCTACCTCGACTTCCCCGTCAACCGCACGGAACTCTATCCCGACTACCACAACAACCCGGCGGAGCTGCATAAAATCATGAGCACCATCGACACGGTGAGAAACAACCCCAACGTGCGCATCACGCACATCGGCATCCACGGCTACGCCTCGCCAGAAGGCTCGTATGAAAACAACATCCGCCTCTCGATGGGACGTGCCGCCACACTGAAGGAATACGTGCGCCGCCAATACGACTTCCCTGTCGACATCTACACGGTGCAGCACACGCCCGAAGACTGGGCCGGCCTCGACAGCTTCCTCGTCAGCAGTAACTTGCCGGAGAAAGACGACATCCTCAAGATCGTGCGCTCTGACATGGAGCCAGACCCGAAGAACGAATATATCAAGAAGACCTGGCCCGAGGCCTACCGCTTCATCTGGGCCACATGGTACCCCTATCTCCGTCATTCCGACTATGAAGTGTCGTACCAGGTGCGCCCCATGACCGACGAAGAGGCCGCCGAAGTGCTGAAGAAAGACCCGCGCCTGCTCTCGCTCAACAAGATGTATCGCGTGGCCAACCTCTATCCCGTGGGAAGTGACGACTACAACCGCGTGCTCGAAACCGCCGCCGCCGTCTATCCCGACGACCCAGTGGCCAACGTGAACATCGCCGCCGTCGCCCTCCGTGCCGGAGAGCTCGCCCGCGCCGAGGTCTACCTCGCCCATGCCGGCAACAGTGCGGAAGCCCTCAACGCCCGTGGTGTCCTCCAGCTCCTGAAAGGTAATGCCGACGAGGCACGCCGCCTCTTCCAAGAGGCGGGCAGCAAGGAGGCCAATGACAACCTTCGACTTATGAAAGAAATGGATAATTGACGGCGAAATATATTGGGCCTCAGACGGCGTAACAACGAATTACACGAATTTCGTGGACGCGACGGATGAGGCGCCAGCACTGTAGCTCACTTTGCTTGCAAAGTGAGGGCCACGGACACGTCGCGAAAATGTTTAAGCTCGCTATAGGTCCGCTATAAGTCCGCACTTTGCGGCATGTCCGCTACAATCTTCGTCCCCCTCACTTTGCGAGCAAAGTGAGCTACAATGCTGGCGCCCCAGCAGCCCCGCAACCCTGTTGCCAAAATTCGATTAATTCGAACCTGCCGCCGCCCACACCTCTGAAAATCAAACAACTAATTTAATTAATAACATTTTAAAAACAACAATTATGAAAAAGCAATTCGGTTTACCGCTGATGCTTGCGTCAGCCCTCGCCTTCTCTGCTTGTAGCTCTGATGATGTTGCCGAGAATGGCAATGGCTCATTGACAGACTTCACAAATGGCGGTTACGTCAAGATGGCTATCAATATGCCGACTGTAAAGTCGTCTGAAGGTGCATTCAAGGGCAAGAATGATGACTATCAAGATGGCACATCAGATGAGTATGCTGTTAACAACACGACAGTTATTCTGTTCCAGGGTAACAATGAAAATGATGCCATTTTCCATAGTGCTTATAACATCACTAAGTCATGGAATCTTGCAACTACCCCTAACGGACAAATCTCTTCAACTCTGCAGTTGACGAAGAAGGTTAATGAGGCAGCGATTGGATCAAACTTGTATGCCTTGGTGGTCGTTAATAACAATGGTTTGTTGAGCGTTGGGACTGACCATAAGTTAACTGTGAATGGTGGTAATTTTACAGGAAATTTTACGGATTTTAAAAATGAATTAGCAACCGCTGCAGATGTATCTAGTACTAAATTATCAGGAGCAGGATTATTCATGGCTAATGCCCCATTGTCTAAAGGTATCGGTGGCACCGCTGAAAGTGGTGGTCCTGTAACGACTTTGGTTAACTTGACTGCTAATGTATATCCTACGGATACAGAAGCAAATAATAACCCAGCAGCACACATCTATATCGAGCGTGGTGTTGCCAAGGTTACTTTCGTCAATCCTAAAAAGGATGCAAAATTCACGACCGATGCTTTCAGTAATGGTAAAGGCGTTGTTCCTGTAACATATACGATGGACGGATGGAACCTTGATATTACTAATACGAAATCTTATTTGGTGCGTCATGTGAAATCATCTTGGAATGCATATCAAACAGATATAAATCCAACTACTGGTGCAATTGCAAATCCGTTCCGTTTTGTTGGTCACACAGCAGTTAAAGATGATCTGTACCGTACTTATTGGGCAGAAGATCCTAACTATAGCTCTACGCCAGCTGCTGCTTTCAACAAAGTTGCTGGTGTAGATGACATAAATAAAGAATTTGGCTCAGATAAACCGTTGTATTGCCTTGAGAATACCTTCGACGTAGCCAATCAGAATCAAGACGCTACTACGCGTGCTATCGTTCGTGTAAAGGTTAAGATTAATGGAACCGAGGGTGATTTCTATACGGTGAATGGTGGTAAGACGACTCTCTATTCACAAGAGAATTTGGACAACCTCGTGAAGAATGCCATTATCACTAATAGTGATGTCAAGGCTGCTAATGGTGGAACAGCTCCTAATGCAGCAGATATCACTCTCACATATTCAACAACTCCTAATACGGATGGTGAGGTAAAAGTAGAAGGTATTGATTTGACGTTGGCTGGGGGTACGGCTCTCTCTGCAGATGCTGTTAAATACAATGCTATCCTTACGGCGGTAAATAACACTGTCAAGAATATCACCAAGTACGTAGGTGGTTATGTTTATTACCCTGTACGCATCAAGCATTTCGGCGATGAACTGACTCCTTGGGCACAGGCTTATGATAGTGACATTACGACGGGTGTTATTTATCCTGCTACCAAGAAAGAAGAAAGATATTTGGGTCGTTATGGTGTAGTCCGTAACAACTGGTATGAATTGGAAGTAAATAAGATTAAGGGTATTGGTTATGCCGTGATACCTCCTTCTAACAAAGTACCAGACGACGTATTGGATCAGTACATCTCTGTAAAGATCAACATCCTCTCATGGGCTAGGCGTAAGCAGAGCGAAGAACTCTAATCCCCTCTCGCGATTAGCAAAAAACTATATCCAGTGCCGAGCCATTCTCGGCTCGGCACTGGTATTTTTCTTCTCTCCTCAGTCAGCATCAGCTGCACATTATAATATATATAGGAATAGCAACACCGCGTTTCCGTTGGGATTGCCCATCGCACGCCAACACATAGGCCGACAATCCCAACAGAAGCGGGGCATACAAGACACCGCCGCAACGATAGTGCGGAAAGGTGGCGCCGCCAGACAAAAAAATAATGTGACACGACGGATGCCGTAAGACGACAGAAGAAATGCACCACGCGCAGAATGCAGACCGCAAACTGCAGGATGCCACACCTATTATTGAACACGAAAAGATGACCATGACGTTCAGAAATTTGATACATAAACTCGCGGCATGCCTCCTTATGGGAAGCGTGCTGACTTCCTGCTCGATGATGGAAGAGGACTTGCCTCCCTGTCCGCAGGGACTCGACCTCTATTTCCGTTACGACTACAACCTGCAACGCGCCAATATGTTCCCCGACCACGTGGGGGCAGTCGACGTGTATGTCTATGAAGGCAAAAACCAGCAGGCAGACGGCAGTTATGCCAACTGGACGTTCGTCAAGAAATTCTCGCAAGCCGTCACGCCAGGCACCACCTCGCCCTTCAAAGCGGACGGATACCACATGCACCTCGACCTCGCACCGGGAACGTATAAATATATCGTGCTGGCACACCAGAAACGCTACGAAGAAACACTCCTCACGCCGGGAGCGAAACAACGGCGCACGGAACCGGCCATCGGCGATGACATCAAACGCATGGCCGTCACGCTGGACCACAACGCCACAGCGGATGCCCTCGGACGCTTCGCCGTGGAAAACGGTGGCGCACCGCTCGACACACTGTGGCACGGACTGCGGGGACGTGACATCGCAGGAGGCGACAGTGTGGTGGTGAAGGTCAACCGCAAACCGGTGGCGCAGCGTGACACGGTGGGGCTCGTGCGCGACACGAAGCACATCAACATCGCCCTACGCGAATTGCAGACGCCAGAGAATGTGGACGTCAACAATTTCGACTTCCGCATCCTCGACAGTAACGCCCGCATCCTCTGGGATAACACGGTGGACGAGACGACGCCTCTCGTGTACACGCCCTACCGCACATGGAACACCAGCGACCGCACCCCGACACCATCAATGGCAACGAAGGCCACAACGGCAGTGGGGCGCATCGCACATGCCGACTTCATGACTTCGCGCCTAATCTACCACGCTGACATGTCGCGCGACGCCATCCTCTCGGTGACGAACCGCACAACGGGCGAAGAGGTGATACGCGTTGACCTCGCCGACTTCCTCAGCCGCCTACGCACCTCGGCGGACTACCGCTATTCCGCCCAGGAATTTCTCGACCGCGGATACGACTACAAACTGACGTTCTTCCTCCAAGGCGGGTCCTGGAAATATGTCAGCATAGAAATATCCGTCCTCGGATGGAGCCGACGGATTCAACGCGAGGACCTTTGAAAGGTTTGGCGCGAACTTTGGCGCGCAGCGGTGTAGATCGCTTTGGCGCGCAGCAGTGTAGATTACTTTGGCGCGCAGCAGTGTAGCTCACTTTGCTTGCAAAGTGAGGGGCGCGATCACGTTGCGAAGATGCTTGAGGCCGCTATAAGGTCGCTATAAGTTCGCTATGAGTTCGCTCTTTGCGGCGCCAGCACTGTAGCTCACTTTGCTCGCAAAGTGAGGGCCACGGTCACGTCGCGAAAATGCTAAAGTCCGCTATAAGTTCGCTCACTGCGGCGCCAGCACTGTAGCTCACTTTGCTCGCAAAGTGAGGGCCACGGTCACGTCGCGAAAATGCTAAAGTCCGCTATAGGTCCGCTATAATCTTCGTCCCCCTCACTTTGCAAGCAAAGTGAGCTACAATGCTGCGCCGCAGTGAGGGCCACGGTCACGTCGCGAAAATGCTAAAGTCCGCTATAGGCTCGCCATAATCTTCGTCCCCCTTCACTTTGCGAGCAAAGTGAGCTACAGTGCTTCGCCGCAAAGGACGTTAAAATGCTTCGCCGCAAAGGACGTTATAGGTCCGCTATAATCTTCGGGCCCCTCACTTTGCAAGCAAAGTGAGCTACAGTGCTGCGCCGCAAAGGACGTTAAAGTGCTTCGCCGCAGCCCGTTGCAGCTATAATTCCAATAATACACCATAACAAATTGTGTGATCATGCAGGAACCTCTCTTCTACTCTTCAGACGACCCTCTTTACACGTCGCGGCGGAATCTTCCGCATTGGAGTCAGGAAAATCGGGTGCAGTTTGTCACTTTCCGTTTGGCTGATTCCTTGCCACTGAGCGTGATAATGGATTTCAGAGAAGAGAGAGACACTTGGTTAAAACAACATCCGAAGCCTTGGAGCGATGAAGATGCCAGAACCTATTATCAGCTGTATGAAGTGAAATTCGAGAAGTGGCTCGACAATTGCCACGGCAGTTGCATATTGAAAAATCCTTCCGTCAGACAGTTTCTCGAAAACGCTTTCGGAGAATGCGACGGACGAAAAATGACCATTTACGCTTACGTCATCATGCCCAACCACGTGCATCTTCTGGCATCTCCTATAGGAGACAATACCATACAGAGCGTGTTGGCGCGTGTCCGACGAATTTCTGCAAGAAATATCAATCTGTATTCAGGCAGTAAGGGACGTGTGTGGCAAAGCGAGGTGTTTGACCATCTCGTGCGCTCCTCCCACTATTTTCTGAAATACCTCAGATATATCATCGACAATCCCACACGTCTCACTTCAGACGCGTTCTCTTTCTACCTCTCCAAAGAGGTGAGAGACATGTGGGGCTGCTTCTTGCAAGACGATATCCGGTTAGTAATGACATAAGTTATGCTGTCCGCTGAATCCCTTTTCCCTCAACCCCAACTCCCCATGTCCCATAAATACCTCACCCTCCTTTTCCCCTTCCTCCTCACCGCCTGTGCCGATACCGACGGCCTCAACGGGTCGTCGTGGAACGCGGATTCCACGGGATATGTCGCCCTCAATATCTGCCTCCCCGCCACTGGTGGCGCCGGCATGCGAGCCGCCACCAGCGACGGCGAACTCACCGATGGCGAGAAAAAAGAATATGCCGTCAACGATGCCACGCTCGTCCTCTTCGCTGGCAACAACGAGGAAGAGGCCCTTTTTGAAGGCGCCTATATGGTGCCGGCACGCTTCACCACGAATGGCAGCACCTCGCAGGTCACCGTCTCCTCACGTGTCACACGTAAGATACGGCAGGTGGAACACGGCAATGTCTATGCCTATGTCATCCTCAATGGCATCGGCGCCGGCGTGGTGGACACCGAAGACGGCGCCGCCACCGACGACATCCAGCATACCGCGCTCACCGTCAAGACAAAAGACGGCACCGTCACGCTCTCGCGCCAGACGCCCGTCACGTTCCGCAAGTTCCTCCAATATGTCACCGATGCCACCGACACGCGGCGTGGCTTCCTTATGACCAATGCCCCACTGTATAACACCGCTGCGGGCACCAATACCGTGCAGACCCTCAGTCGCATCGCTCCCGAGCGCATCAAACTAACGCCGGAAGAGGCCGAACGCGAGGCCGCCACGGAGGTGTTTGTGGAACGTGTCATGGCAAAGGTCAGTCTTGTCGATGGCAGGGACGCTACGAAGTGCCAATACAGTGTGACCAACGATGCGGGCAAGAAAACCTATAATGTGACACTCAAAAACTGGGTGCTCGACAATACCAACCGTTCCACCTATCTCACGCGCCATGCCACAACGGCGGACTTCAAGACGTGGGCAGGACTGAAAAACGTGAAGGCCAATGCCACGCGCTTTGTCGGTGCGACGACGGTGGCGACGACGGGCGACTACCGGACTTTCGTCCGCACCCACTGGGCGAAAGACGTGAACTACAACGTACACCCCGCCGATATGAGCCGCCTCGTTGACGGCAATGAAGCGGCCGTCAACGGTGCGTTGGGTGCCGACAAACCCCAATACTGCTTCGAGAACACTTTCGACGTGGAGCGCATGACGATCGACAACACCACGCGTGCCATCCTCGCTGCCCAGTTTGTCGAAGAAGGGAAAGCGCCTGCCGACCTCTATCTCTACGACAACGACACGACGACGCTGGCCAACACCGCCAATATGACGGACGACATCACGGACGCCATCAACGCGATGGCGGTGGTGAAAGCGTGCGGAACGGCGGATGACGTGGTCTTCGAAGAGGTCAATGCCCATCTAAAGCGCGTGAAGTCGTTCACGATTGGAGGCGTGTCTTACACCGCCGATGCCACCGATGCCGCTGTCCTCCAGGTGTTCAACACGGTCTATAGTAACATCGGCGACATCCATATCTATAAAAACGGTATGGTGTACTACCAGATACGCGTTAAGCACTTCGGTGACGACCTCACGCCGTGGAACCGCGGTGAGGCCAAGGTGACGACTACCGACACTTATCCCGTGGTCAACCGCGACGCCAACTACTTGGGACGCTACGGCATCCTCCGCAACAACTGGTATGAACTCAACGTGGCAACGGTCAACCGCCTCGGCTATCCGGCAATACCGCCGCTCACCGATAAACCGGATGACCTCCTCAACGAATATATCTCTGTCAAGGTCAATATCCAACCCTGGGTGAAGAAAGGGAAGGAGATTGTGTTGCAGTGATGGGGGGGTAACGAAATATATTTGGGGGCAGACAGCGGATGGGGCGCCAGCACTGTAGCTCACTTTGCTTGCAAAGTGAGGGCCACGAACACGTCGCGAGAATGCTAAAGTTCGCTCTTTTGCGTCATGTTCGCTATAATCTTCGTCCCCCTCACTTTGCAAGCAAAGTGAGCTACAGTGCTTCGCCGCAGAGGACGTTAAAATGCTTCGCCGCAGAGGACGTTACAAAGCTTCGCCGCAAAGGACGTTCCAATGCTTCGCCGCAGAGGACGTTAAAATGCTTCGCCGCAGAGAACGTTAAAATGCTTCGCCGCAAAGGACGTTCCAATGCTTCGCCGCAGAGAACATTCCTATACTCCATCGCCAAAATCCATGAATCCGAACCACCGCGTCCAACATTAATACATCAATGAAATACGCGCTGAAATATATACAATTATTATTGCTCATGCTGTTTACCGGCATGGGCTTTGTTGCGTGCAGCAGCGATGAGGCTGATACCGTGCAATACGTGCGCAACCCCATCTTCAAACTCGAAGTCGTTGTCGACAACAGTGGTGGCCGCCATACGCGCGGCGGTGCCACGACTGACCCCTTCACCGACGATAGCGAATATGCGGTACACGACGCCACTGTCTTCGTCTACCAGGCCAAAGACGGGGTCAACGGCAATGCCGACACGCCTATATTATATAAGGTGTACGTCTCCAAGTTCAAGAAGACTTCTGGCGACGGCACGTCCAACGTTGTCTATACCTCCCCCCTTATCAAAACGCAACTCGCCATCCCGACAGGCAACTACCGCGTGCTCGCCGTCTGCAATATGGGAAACCTCAGCGACAAGGTGAAAACCCTTGGCGACCTACGCACGATGACCACGAAGACCCTTGCCCTCGGCGTCCTCAGCAAGCCCGGCCACTGCTCTTATATGGCCATGACGTCGGCCTCCGATGATGAAGTCAAGGTGACAGGAGAAGCTGGCAACGGTGCGCCAGAACCCGACGCCTCCCTCATCTCCGCCACCATCAATGTGCAACGCCTCGCAGCACGCATAGATTACTCGCCGGGAAAGGGAGAATGGGTGGAAAACAAGACGCTCACGCTGACGGGTGCCGACGCCAAGAAGGTGACGGTCAGTGGCTATAAATACCAGGTGGGAACGACCAATGACGAGTTTTACCTCACGGATGTCACCCCCGTAAACCTCTACCAAGGACCGGAATACGTGCTCAAACGCGTCACGGAAGACAACACCTTCGACATCTTCAAATACCTCGGCAAAGAGACTACGGGCGTTGACGGCAACGCCACCAACTACGTAGTGGACCCCAATACGCAACAGAAGGGCGTCACCGACCTCACGACGCTCTACGACAATTCTTACGACAACACCGTCACGCTTCCCTCGGGAAATGCGCAACTCTCTGCGGTGACAAAGGTGGAAGAAACCCTCGACGGCTGCTATAAAGACCGCATCAGCACCACGGATTATGTCTTCCGCAAACTCACCTACGCGAGGGAGAACACCATCGTGATGGGTACGTCGAAGCAGAAATATGCCACTGGTCTGCTGTTCACGGGCTATTATGTCAAGAATGCCAACGAACGTGACGCACGCGCCGTGAACAAGACTTTCGAATATTTCATCCGCCACGTCGACCCCAAAAACTCCAACTCCGACGCCTTAATCATGAAATATGGCATCGTGCGCAACCACGTCTATCAAGTGGCCGTCTCTGGTGTATCGTCTCTCGGTATCATAGTTATCGAGGTCCGCTCTTGGATTCCGAAGGAGGCGCCAGATATTTATTTGTAAGGAAAGGGGGTGACGGCGAAATATATTTGGGCTCAGACGGCGGAACACTGAAGCTCACTTTGGCGCGGAACACTGAAGCTCACTTTGCTCGCAAAGTGAGGGCCACGGACACGTCGCGAGAATGCTTAGGGTCGCTATAGGTTTGCTACAATCTTCGTCCCCCGCACTTTGCGGCGAAGCACTGTAGCTCACTTTGCTCGCAAAGTGAGGGCCACGATCACGTCGCGAGAATGCTTAGGGTCGCTATGGGTTCGCTATAGGTTCGCACTTTGCGGCGTGTTCGCTACAAAATTCGTCCCCCTCACTTTGCAAGCAAAGTGAGCTACAGTGCTTCGCCGCAGAGGACGCTATGGGTTCGCCATAATATTCGTCCCCCTCACTTTGCAAGCAAAGTGAGCTACAGTGCTTCGCCGCAGAGGACGCTATGGGTTCGCCATAATATTCGTCCCCCTCACTTTGCAAGCAAAGTGAGCTACAGTGCTTCGCCGCAGAGGACGCTATGGGTTCGCCATAATATTCGTCCCCCTCACTTTGCGAGCAAAGTGAGCTACAGTGCTGCGCCGCAAAGCCCGTTATAAGTTCGCTATAATCTTCGTCCCCCTTCGTGGGACACCAATCTCTATCAATATGACACGTTATATTCCACTTTTCATATTCAGTCTTTTCTCTTTCCTCTGCTCCTGTACGTCGGACATCGACCAGACAGGGACGGAGAAGCAACGCGTCACCCTGACCCTCTCCCTCGGCTGCCGCGATATGGTCACCGCCGATTTCCTGCAACCGCAGGCAGACGATACACCGGCCGCCGTTGCGGAGGTGCGCGACAATACCACCAAAGGCGACAATACTACCCAAAATGGTACTGGCACTGACCTCATCCGTAATGCCTATGTCGTGATGTGTAAAAACGGAACGGTGGAACATATTTACCATGTGAAAAACGATGATAACACCGATTTCGAAAGACACCAAGTGGCATCCATCAGTACCGAGACGGGTGAGTACACGTTCTATAGCTTTGCTAATTTGCAGTTTAATGAGTCTGTGGAAGGTGGTCAGGTGAAATCCCTTGAAATACATGGCGTTGAGGTGAAGGAAGGTCAGGCTCCGCTGTTGTATGTAAAGTTCACGGTGGGCGAAGGTCTTCCCAATTTCCGTTTTAATAATAAAGACTATGGCAATGTCGACAATATGGTGGTCTCCTGCGAATACAACCATTTCAAATTGGACACGAGTAACGGACGCCGCGGCATCCCGATGTCCAATAAGGAGACGCACATCATCGACAACAACATGACGTTGGTGCTCTCGCTCTACCGCCTCCTTGCCAAGATGCAGATGACGTTCAACAACAAAACGGCTGATCCCATACGTGTCTTGAAGATTACAACGGGCGACATCACAAAAAACACGGGTGAAACTCTTACCAGACCTTCGTGTACCTACCTCTTTCCGCCGTTGGATGGTAACGGATTGGTGACGACGGATTTTAAGCGAATAACAAGCCATGAGGTAGATTCTTTAGCGCATTACGACGAGTCTGCCAATCCCGACAAAAGTCAGGTGATAGCGGCCAACGGCACACACATCTTCCCCGACTTCTACATCAACGACAGCGAGGCCACCAATGCCATGAAGTCCTTTCCCCTCACCATCCTCATGCAGCGTAAGAACGCGGCGGGGCAATGGGTCAAGGACGAGCGTAAGGCCTTGATACAGTTGCCACGCATCCCGCGTAATACCGTGGCCTATGTCAAAATCAACTTGACGGACTACGTGCTCAAACTCAAGGCATTCACCTATGCCCCCATCGGCGGTTATCCTCCGTTTGTCGTGGAGCAGAACGATGATTTTTATGTCACCTTCACCCGTCCCGGCGATTTCGAACTCCGTCCGTCGCTCTATAAATATGTCGACAGTGCCAACCCAGAGAATTGGATTGACCTGAACGACAAAAAGCAGGTGGCAGATGCACATATCGACGTGGCAGACCCCAACGGCATCCTCGAAGTCAAACCGACGCTCGACCCGGTAACGGGAGAGATCATCGGCAGTATCGCCAAGGCGGCAGATGGGACGGCGAAGAAAGGTACGGCGACCATCCGACTGACCATCAATATTGTCAATGCCGCGAATGTTATCCAGCCCTATACGCGCACGATTTATGTCGTCGTGAAGTAGGGGGGATGGGGATGAATATGAATTGTTTTGCGGCGAAGCATTGTAGCTCACTTTGGCGCGCAGCAGTGTAGCTCACTTTGCTTGCAAAGTGAGGGCCACGGTCACGTCGCGAAGATGCTTAAGTCCGCTATAATCTTCGGGCCCCTCACTTTGCGGCGAAGCACTGTAGCTCACTTTGCTTGCAAAGTGAGGGCCACGGATATGTCGCGAGAATGCCAAAGCCCGCAATAGGTCCGCTATAAGCTCGCTCCTTTGCGGCATGTTCGCCATAAAAATCGTCCCCCTCACTTTGCGAGCAAAGTGAGCTACAATGCTTCGCCGCAGTGAGGGCCACGGACACGTCGCGAAA
>ERZ791912.1056-NODE-1056-length-14163-cov-42.923164_pt1 | contig 14163 bp, 7 predicted proteins | sample MGYA00510141_ERZ791912 | MGnify/ENA primary metagenome ERZ791912 (study PRJEB30046, sample SAMN00792082) | human gut metagenome | study: EMG produced TPA metagenomics assembly of the A metagenome-wide association study of gut microbiota in type 2... | reverse complement strand
TCAACCTTCACCAGGAATAAGACTCTAGGTAGTAAACTAAATATAGGAAACTACAGTGGCTGCACTCTCCTCTGTCTCCGGAGTCCGCTGTTTCAGGTGCTGATAATTATATTTATTATTATTAATATTATAATTATCAGCACCTGAAACAGAGGAGTAGTAAACAGCCTGCTCATTTGAACCGGGCTGATGCCACAGGTTAGAGAAGAACGAGGCGAAATGTTCCACGTCTTTAATCCCGTCGTGATAGATGATTCCGAACCCCTCGCAACGCTTGATGCATTTGTAAAGCGCTGTTACTGAATCAAACTTCATACCTCTAGCTATCTGATAGAGGTTGTTGTAAGGATATCTGCCATCGATATCCATCCATCCGGTCTCTCCCAGGTAGAGTCGCTCTACCTTGAACATCTGGGCGTAGGTAATCCCCGCCAGTTTCCAACTGCCCATCAACTTGCGTAAATCTAAGATATTCACGCAGTTGCTGATGGGCTGCAGCTTCTTTCTTTTCATCGAACGGTTCCCATTGGGGATACCATTCATTAAATCGTTACTTTCCATTTGTATTACTTTTAATTAAATTTCTTTTCTACAGTATATTTTCACGAAGGCAACATTGCCTAACGTAATACAAAGGTAACTATATTGCGCAAAATAGCCAAATAATTCGATACTTCATGCACTATAGTACTTAAAGTATTGAAAAAAATTCTATTTATTTTTGGAATAGATACAAAAAACTACAAGTTAAATAAAAACAATTCATATTCTGCTACTACCATTTTTCCATCCGGCGGGTCACCAGCAAGTTTTGAGCAGCACGCCCTGGGCTAGGAGCTTCTGCCCTTTCAGGGCGTGTGGGGCCTACTTGCGGCAAAACAATCCATAGATTAGAGATATTTAATTGAATTTTAACACATAATTTATAGACCCTATCACTTTTTTTTGTATCTTTGCAGCAGAAATGACTAAGAAATCATTCTATAACATTATTAACAATTAAAAAATTAGCTTATGAAAAAGTTACTACGCTATTCATTAACACTGGTTTTCGCTCTCGTAGCGAGCGTTAGCTTCGCAGCAACCTACACCTACAGTTTTGCAAATCAGGCTTTTAAAGAGTCTGGTGAAACCGTAGATTTGGGCGGTATCGAGTGGACTGCTACTACAGATGCAGGTTACTTCGGATTCGATGCCAAGTACGGAAAAGGTCAGCAGTTTGGTAGCAAGAAAAAGCCAGCTACTACTTTGACTCTCTCAACTGCTGCTTTCAAGGACAAAATCACTGCTATTACAGTTGAAACTGCAGGTGCCGGCGGCATCAAGGCTACACTTGATGTTACTGTAGGAGGAAAGGCTTTCGGTAAGCAATATACCGTAACTACAACAAAGACCGAGGCTGAATTCAAGGGCGAGGAAACAGGCGAAATCGTTTTGTCATACAAGAACTCAGCTCAGGCTGCTCTCTACATCTCTGCTATCACAGTAACAACTCTCGGCGAAGGTGAAACTCCTCAGCCACCAGTAGAGATTACCTACACCGACGTGGCAAGCGTGAAGGATCTCTTGGCTAACTACAAAGAGGATACCAAGAACCTTAACCTCACCCTTACCAATGCTAAGGTTACTTTCGTTAACGAATACAACGGAACCATCAACACCTACGTTCGTGAGGGCGATACAGCCATCGAGCTCCGTACACTCGGCTTCAACATGCCAGTGAACAGCATCCTTACAGGTAAGGTAAAGGTAGATTTGAAGTATAACTATGGCGTTCCTTACCTCACAGCCAATGCAGGTACAGACGATGAAAGCATCACCGTTACCGAGAGCAACGAGGCAGCTCAGCCTATCGAGGCTACCATCGCCGACCTCATCGCCAACAAGTACTTGAACGACCTCGTTACCATCAAGAACTTCACATTCAGCAAGGAAGAATACCAGGCTGGCAAGTTCAACTACTACGCTAACGACGGCGAGCAGAAGATTATGATTTACGACAAGTTCAACAAGGTGGGCGGCGTTGCAGAACTCACAGAGGGTGAAACTTACACCGCAACAGGTCTCTATGGCGCTATCTTCAAGGGTATTCCAGAGATTCTCCCTACCCAGAAAGTTACTGCTGGCACTTCTACCGGCATCACCAACATCACAACATCTGCTGCTGACAATGCTCCTATCTTCAACCTCGCAGGTCAGAAGGTTGGCAAGGGCTACAAGGGTGTAGTGATCAAGGCTGGCAAGAAGATGATTCAGTAAGATTACAGATGATTCAGTAATGTTCTGAATATAAAACATAAAAAATCCGCTTCCACGACTATCATGCCGTGAAAGCGGATTTCTTTTTATCTTGATTTATCTATTCTATGCTGCACTTATCTTCTATCATTCAATCTATTTTCAGCACCCGGAAGCTTCTTGATGCCTGTAGCCTTGCCGAAGGTATTCACTGATGCTGCTGCCGCAGAAGCTCTGGTAACCTTCTTTGCAAATCCCGTAGGAAACTCTTCGAAATCGAAGTTGATGATGTCGCCCTTGGCATTGCCCACACCTATCATATAACCATAGAAGGTATAGCGAGCATTGCCCTGCTCTTTGCCCAGATGGAAACCCGTCCGGCTGGCACCGGCATCCAATACGAAGGTGGCTCCGCTCTTGGCATACCTTATATATATATCACCATTGTTGTCGATATACCAGGTGAACTCCAAGGTCTGCGAATCCTCCACCTCGCCCTTCTCATCATACACCTCGTCAATCTCAACACCACTTCCGCTCAGCGCATTCTTCCTGTTGCCACTCTGGTAGAATATCATGGTGGCATAGAATTCATCCTTGCCGCGGGATACGCCATCCTCGTTGATGTAACTGTAGGTCATCGGACCATACCATTTGCCCACCAGCGTCTGGGCCTCTTCTATGAGCTGGCTGTTCTGCGAACCGCCGGAACCCTGGTTCCAGTCGCCCTGGTTCCATCCCCAGCCACCCTGGTTGTAATCCTCGTACCAGCCATAGTCATCGTGCCAATAATGACCATCATCCCATGGGTCATCGTCACAACTTGTAAATGTGAATGATGCCGCAGCTATCGCCATCAGCATCAAGATTGATTTCATCTTCTTCATTATCTTATATCCTTTTTTGTTTTCTGAATTCTGATGCAAAGATATACCAAAAATTACACCCTGCAAAGGGAAAAGTGGAAAAAATTGGGGGAATTTCCCTATTCTGCAACAGTTTTTCCCTACTATCTCTTGCTTTTCTCAAAAAAATACACTACCTTTGTGCCAATTATCAAACAAAACTATGCATCGAAACAAAACAATGCATCAAAACAATGACAAAGTATGAATAAAAGATATTTTCTCTCTATCATCGTAACCATCATCGCCATCATGGCCAATACCCTAAGCATGACGGCAAGGCCTTACTGCGACGTAAGAAAATTCTCTATCGTTGACGGACTCGCCGCCAACACCATTTCTGACATGAAGCAGGCGCCCGACCGACTGATGTGGTTCGGCACCTGGAACGGACTCTCCTACTACGACGGATACTCTTTCTATACCTTCCGAGATGAACCCGGCGGAGAAGACGTACTCACGTCCAACCGAATCATCGCCATCTATCCCTCCACAAAAAACAACGTATGGTGCGTTACTTCGGATAGAAAAATCTATATGTACAGCACCCACCACTGCAGATTCCGCAACACCGAAAAGAGCATCAACGAGCAGTTTGGCATCAACCTGAAGGTGGATCAACTGTATCCTATCAAAAACGGCAACACCTGGATAACCACCAAGGACGGAAACTATATCATCAGAGCCATCTTATCGCAACAGGAGGTAATCAGCCGAGAACTCATCAAGGTGGGAGAACATGGTCTGCGAAGCGGAAGAGTATGGTATATCTGGGGCGACCGAAAAGGCCGTGAGTGGATCCTCACCGAAAAGGGAACCACCATCTACAATCACCACTTCAGTACACCCCTCCCATTCAAATGGATCAGAGAGGTGGGAGAAAACATCTTCCTGGCTACACCCGACGGCAAACTCGCCGCTTTCGATGAGAGAGAAAAACTCATCATGATTCCGATGCCAAAAGGCGTTACACGCATCAACCAGCTCAAGAACACCGGCTACCAGCTGCTCATAGCCACCAACCTGGGCCTGGTTATCTACAACCCGCGCAACTTTAGAACCCGACTCATCAACGTGCAGAGCCCGAGCCAGCCTATGGCAGAGGTGAAAAACGTCTATATAGACGACTTCGGCATGGTTTGGGTGTTCACCGACGGCATGGGCGTAACCCTGGTGAACCCGAAAACGGGCGGAAAGACATGGCTCTTCGCCGACCAGCCCGACCCTGCCGACCGCACGGAATCGGATAAATTCTTCATCACCCAAGATGAAAACCACACCCTCTGGCTCGTGCCCAATGGCGGAACCTTCAGCTATTTCGACCGAAAGGCTGGAAAACTGGTGCCTTATCTGCTGCGAAGCAACTCTTCGGGCAACTTCCGTGTGCCTACAATCAAGAAATATTGCCTCTCAGACCAGGGCATCCTCTGGATAAGCGGTACGCACGACCTTACCCAGGTGACCTTTAAAGACCACCAATACCACCTCAACGGGCTGGACCAGGGAGAATCTGACGTACGCTCGCTCTGCAACACCCCCGAAGGTTACCACTGGACGGGATATTACAACGGCATCATCCAGGTGAGCAACAGCCAATATGAAAAGGTGGGATACCTGGCACCTAACGGACAGGTGGTGCCACAGCAGGTGAAGTTCTGCCAGTCTCCTATCTTCTCGCTCTTCTTCGACACCGAGGGAAAGATGTGGATAGGCACCAGGAACGATGGCCTCTTTGTGCGAACCAGCCAGGGCATGACCCACTACACGATGAACCCTGCCGACCGGAACTCGCTGCCCAGCAACAACATATTTGACGTAGCAGTCGACCGCCACGGCAGAATATGGCTGGCTACCTATGGCGGCGGACTCGTGCTGGCACAGCAGAGCACTACGGGTCAGATATCGTTTGTAAGCAAGAACAACGGAATGCCTTGGCCCAAGAAGCAATTTCAGAAGGTGAGACGCATCTTCTGCGCCCCTACGGGAGAGATTCTGGTGGGAACCACCGAAGGACTGATTACCTTCGGCGACAACTTCAGCACACCAGGCAAGATGAAGTTCTTTACCAGCCAGCACATAGAAAACGACTCTAACTCAATATCAGCCAACGACGTATACTTCATCATGCAGCACAGCAACGGACAGACCCTGATATCGGAGCTGGGCGGAATACTGGAGAACATCAGCAGCCCCAACCTGCTGCAGAACAACCTGCAGGCCGCTTTCAACAGGCACATCAGCTACGACGAAGGCATCGTGCAGAGCATGGTGGAAGACAACCAGGGAAACCTCTGGGTGATACGCGAATCGAGTATCGACCGGTATAATCCGAAGACGGGAACAACGGAAGTGTTCGGCCCTAACGATTTCGACTTCAACATGTCGTTTACCGAGGCACGCCCAGTCCACGACCCAGCCACCAACGATATCACCGTGGGCACGCCGATGGGCAGCCTTACCTTCAACCCATCGAAGATGAAGAAGAGCCCATACCAGGCACGCATTATCTTCACCATGCTCCACTATACGGGCGAAAGCGCATCGGAACCTATCCTGCATAAAGATAAGGTGGAGATACCGTCAGACAAGCGAAACCTGAGCATCAGCTTCGCATCGCTCGACTACTCACGCAAATACAACATGAAATACCGCTATCGCATTGACGGGCATACCCCTGAGGGCAAGTGGATAGACCTGGGAAAGAGAAACTACATCGCCTTCAACCGCATCGCCAGCGGCAACTACGTGCTCAAGGTGATGGGCACCAATTCGCACGGCGTATGGAGCAAATACGTAGCCGAGCTGCCTATCGAGGTAAGACCTGCCTTCTGGGAGAGCATCTGGGGAAAAATTCTGATGGTAATCCTGCTGATGTGCATCGTGGGCAGCATCTTCTACATCTACAACCGCAACCAGCGCGAGAAGATGAGCCACGAGATGAGCCTGATGAAAAACGACTTCTTCAGCGACGCCAGCCACAAGCTGCGCACGCCGCTCACCCTGATAGGAGGTCCGCTGAAGGAAGTGCTCGACACGGAACACGGCATCACCCGAAAGGGAAGGGAGATGCTTACCATCGCCCTGAAGAATTCGTACGAGATGCTCGACATGCTCAACAAGATTCTGAGATACGACAACTCTACCCTGATAAACAGGAACGGAAGTCAGACAAGCGGCGACACCCTGGTGAACACCGGCGGCGTAAACTACATGGACTCTACCGAGAATGAAGAGGACGAGATTCCAGGACAGATCAACGACGAGAACGTGGCAAGATTCCTGGTAGAAGCCGAAAAGGCTGAAAAGGAACTGGAAGAGAACATGACCGAAGAGGAAAAAATGGCAAGGGAAGAGCAGCGCAAGGAGCACACCGTATTGGTGGTGGAAGACAACAAAGACCTGCGCAAGTACCTCTACACCATCCTCTCTGAACACTACAACGTGCTGCTTGCCGAAAACGGAAAGGCGGGACTGCTGATGACGCGCACCGAACTGCCAGACTTCATCATCACCGACGTAACCATGCCGGTGATGGACGGCATCACCATGGTTCACGAAATCAAGGAGGATCACGACCTCTCGCAGATTCCTATCATCATCCTCTCGGCAAAGGCGAGCGTGCAAGACCGACTCAAGGGATTCGAGATGGGTGTGGATGCCTACATGACCAAGCCGTTCTCTACAGAATATCTGCTGGGTAGAATCAGCGCCGTGCTCAAGCAGCGCCGCAACCTGCAGAAGGAAATGATCCAGAAACTGGAGCATACGGGCAATCTGATAGGCAAAGCCATGAGCGGCAGCATCAGCAGCGGTATAAACGGCAGCAAGAACAATGCCCTGAACAACGGTTTGAACAATGCTCTGAACAACGGTTTGAACAATGCCCTGAACGATGGTCAGAACGGCGGCTTGATAGCTTCTTCTGTCAATGAACCGGAGAAGACGCTGAGCCAGATAACCAGAGAAATCACGGAGAAGGAACGTGAGAAGGAGGAGAAGACAAGGCTGAAGCGCGAACAGAGCGACTTCGCCTTCATGGCAAGTCAGATCAACGATGCTACGACGGCAAGGATTCTGAAGTACGTGACGGAGCATATAGACACGCCAGACATGAAGATTGATGACATCGCCGACGCGATGGGCATGAGCCGAAGCGTGCTCTACCTCAAGATCAAGCAGCAGTTGGGCATGACGCCTATCGATTTCGTAAGGCATGTGAGAATCATGAGAGCCTGCGAGCTGCTGAAGGATACCGACGAGTCGCTCTCGTCTGTGGCATTCGCCGTGGGCTTCAGCGATCCGAAGTACTTCTCCAAGGTGTTCAAGCGGGAAACGGGCATCGTTCCTACGGAATATCGTGAACGTACCAGATAAAACGGATAAGGAAGTCTATACTTTGGAGTTTTAAGGCACGGATTACACGGATTACACGGATTTTTTATGAGAAGACAATCGCTTAACTTACATGAGCGCCCTCAATCCGTGTAATCCGTGAAATCCGTGCCTTATCTATATATTGTTTATGTGGACGCAAACAGGGTTTAAACGGTTTGAAATCGGGTTTAGAAATACGAAAAAAGGGTATAAAAGAGCCTAAAAAGGGCCTAAAGTGCATACAAAAAGGGTAATTAAGGCTTTTTAACTACGATTTTTGAAAAATTTTTGTTGTAAATGATACATTATTCAAAAAAAGTTTGTACCTTTGCATCAAGTTCTTAGAAAAGTTAAATGATAGATTAATCGTAACCTCCCCTTAACAGGTGTTTTTTTTAGTAAGGGGGGGGAAGGGCTCCGGGGATTGTGAAATTACCGGAGCCTTTTTTGTTTCCTTTTTTTAGAAATTTTATACCAATGAATGATGATTTCTGAAAGAAAAGTATTACCTTTGCACTTAGTTAATAAAACTACCCTGCAAATGGGCTTTAAGAAGTAACATAAAATTAGATATATAAATAAGAAATGAGAACCGTTTACGAATTCTCCGTTAAGGACAGAAAGGGAAAGGATGTTTCCCTGAAAGAGTACGCCAACGAAGTGCTGCTCATCGTTAACACAGCTACCAAGTGTGGCTTCACCCCTCAGTATGAGGAGTTGGAAAAGCTCTATGAGACATACCACCAGCAGGGTTTCGAGATTCTCGACTTCCCTTGCAACCAGTTTGGACAGCAGGCGCCAGGTACTGACGAAAGCATTCATCAGTTCTGCAAGCTTACATACGGCACGGAGTTCCAGCGCTACAAGAAGATTAAGGTGAATGGCGACGACGCTGCTCCCCTCTTCAAGTTCCTCAAGGAATGCAAAGGTTTCGCTGGATGGGACGAGAGCCATCCGCTCTACCCTGTGCTCGACAAGATGCTCTCTGAACAAGACCCTAACTATAAGGAGAGTGCTGACATCAAGTGGAACTTCACCAAGTTCCTGGTCAACAAGAAGGGTCAGGTTGTAGCCCGCTTCGAGCCAACAACCAGTTTCGACGTAATTGCCAAGGCCATCGAAGAGTGGCTGAATGCATAAAAGTATTTTAGATTGTAAAGTCAATTAGATTGTTTATATTCAATTAGATTGTTTATATTCAATTAGATTGTTTAATTAAAAAGCCAGCCTGCGTGAGCAGCCTGGCTTTTACTTTTTAATCCACCTGAATTTAATCTACCTGAGGAACATTCTTGAGATACTTCTCAATCTCCTCGTCACTAACCTTGTAATTCTGCAAATCTCCATTGAGATAACTCTCGTAGGATGGCATATCAATCAAGCCATGACCTGAGAGACAGAACAGGAGAACCGGAGCGGTTCCCTCCTCCGTCGCCTTCTTCGCCTCGCGGATGGTAGCTGCGATGGCATGGCAACTCTCTGGAGCCGGAATGATGCCCTCGGCACGGGAGAAAAGCATACCTGCCTCGAACGCCTCAATCTGAGGGATATCTACACCATGCATGTAGCCATCCTTGATAAGCTGCGAAATGATCATGCCCGCACCATGATAGCGCAAACCGCCGGCATGGATGTTGGCTGGCTTGAAGTCATGACCCAGGGTAAACATAGGCAGCAATGGAGTATATCCCGCTTCATCTCCGAAATCATACTCAAACTTACCACGTGTCAGCTTAGGACAGCTCTCCGGTTCGGCAGCGATAAACTCGGTATGCTTCTTGCCACTCAGGTTATGACGCATGAATGGGAAAGCCAATCCGCCAAAGTTACTTCCGCCACCGAAGCAGGCAATCACCTTATCAGGATATTCGCCAGCCATCGCCATCTGCTTCTCTGCCTCCAGTCCGATGATGGTCTGGTGCAAAGCCACATGGTTCAGAACGGAACCCAGGGTGTATTTACAGCCCGGAGTGGTGGTAGCCAGCTCCACTGCCTCGGAAATAGCCGTACCCAGAGAACCTGGATGGTGTGGGTCGCGGGTGATGATGTTCTTGCCCGCACGGGTACTCATGGATGGAGAACCCTCGACGGTGGCTCCGAAGGTGCGCATGATGCTGGAGCGGTATGGCTTCTGCTGCATGGTAATCTTCACCTGGTAAACGGCTGCCTCCAAACCGTAGAGCTTGGCTGCGTAAGAAAGGGCACAGCCCCACTGTCCGGCACCGGTCTCGGTGGTAACGTTGGTATCACCCTCCTGCTTGCAGTAGTAGCACTGAGGCAGTGCCGAATTGATTTTATGTGAACCTAATGGGGTAGCACTCTCGTTCTTGAAGTAGATGTGTGCCGTGGTACCCAGAGCCTCTTCCAGTCCGTAGGCACGAACCAGCGGTGTGGAACGGTAGTAGGCATACTTCTCTCGCACATCCTCTGGGATGTCGATCCATGCATGCTCCGTATCGAGCTCCTGCTTGGAGCACTCTTTATTAAAGATGTGTGACAAGTCGTCGGCAGTGAGCGGCTTGTGGGTCTGTGGATTCAAAGGTGGCAATGGCTTGTTAGGCATGTCAGCTTGAATGTTGTACCACTGAGTAGGAAGTTCCTGCTCCTGAAGGATAAACTTTTTCTGTCTCATGATTGTTATTATTTGATATATTTCTATAATTCTACCTATATTCGTTTACAGATTGTACGGATTTACAAAAGATTCCCTTTCAATCTGTCAAAACTTGGGCGCAAAGATACAAAGAATTTTCGATATAGGCAAAAGAAATGCTGATTTTATTTATAAAATATTTTAGAAAGTACTCCAAAGGGGTGAACAATAGGGGAAAATTGTCCAAATCAGGGCTATTTTAATCCAAAAACTACAAATAAAACAGTTTTTACTCCTATAAACAACAAAATTTACCCCATCATTTACAGAAAACTTCGTACCTTTGCATCAGTTAAAACAAAGGCGTTGGGAAACGCTAAATCATCATCTTTTACTTATACAAATAAACAAGCAATGGTTTCGATAAGAGTATCGAAACCATTGTTATTTTTATATATATCCAACTAAAAGCTATCTTTAGTCCACCTGGTTTTATGATGAGAAAACCTGATGGCACTTATTCATCCACCTGAATCCCGGATATCATATCCAGCAGACTCCTGGCTTGCTCCACGCTCTTTACATGACTGATGCGGAGGATACGCTTGTTGTTCTTCTCCTTCAGGGCACAATCCTGAATATGACTGGTGGCATAAGCTATCACTCGCGAGAACATCTGGCTGCGATAGAACGGACTATCCACATTGCTTACAAACTGCAGCTGCATGGCTCCACCCTTGAGCAGAATCTTCTCGCAACCCAGCAGCTTGCCCACACGGCGAAGACCTACCACATGAATCAGCTCATCGCCTTCCTGAGGTATCGGACCGAAGCGGTCGATCATGCGCTGGCGGAATGCCTCCACTTCCTCATCCCTATCCAGATGGTCGAGTTCACGATAGAGCAGCATTCGCTCGGCACTGCCGGGAACATAGGAATCAGGGAAATACATCTCCAGGTCGCTGTCTACGGCGCAATCGTCTACGAAGTCATCGCCCGTAAGCTGCCCGCCCTCTTTCATCTCCTCCTGATAGAGGTCGTTGAACTCCTCGTTCTTCAGTTCGGTTACTGCCTGCGAGAGAATCTTCTGGTAAGTTTCGTAACCCAGGTCTTCCATGAATCCGCTCTGTTCGGAACCCAGCAGGTTGCCGGCACCACGGATATCCAGGTCTTGCATGGCGAGGTTGAAACCGCTGCCCAGGTCGCTGAAGGTTTCCAGGGCTTCCAGTCGGCGGCGTGCATCGAAGGTGAGTGCAGCCTTAGGCGGAGCTATCAGATAGCAGAATGCCTTCTTGTTGCTACGCCCCACTCTGCCTCGCATCTGGTGCAGGTCGCTCAGTCCGAAGTGGTGGGCATCCATCACGATGATGGTGTTGGCATTGGAGATGTCGATTCCGTTCTCCACGATGGTGGTGGAGAGCAGCACGTCGAAGTCGTAGTTGATGAATCCCATGATGATCTTTTCCAGTTCCTCGGGCTTCATCTGACCATGTCCGATGGCTACGCGGCAATCGGGCACCTTCTTCTCTATCAGCATCTTCAGTTCGGGGAGTTTGGCTATCCTGTCGCACACGAAATACACCTGTCCGTTGCGGCTCATCTCGAAGTTGATGGCATCGGAGATGGTTTCCGCGTTGAAGGTAACCACCTCTGTATGAATAGGAAAGCGGTTTGGTGGCGGAGTGCGCATGATGCTCATGTCGCGGGCACCCATCAGCGAAAACTGCAGGGTGCGCGGGATAGGCGTGGCACTCATGGTGAGGGTATCCACGTTCACCTTCAGCTGGCGCAGCTTCTCCTTGGTGGAAACGCCGAACTTCTGCTCCTCGTCGATGATGAGCAGACCCAGGTCGTGCCAATGCACGGTTTTGGAAATGAGCTTGTGGGTTCCGATGAGGATATCTATCTTGCCTTCTTCCAGGCTCTGCAGAATCTGTCGGGTGTCCTTGGCAGTACGGGCACGGCTCAGATAGTCCACGGTGACGGGCAACTGCTCCAGGCGATGCATGAAGGTTTGGTAGTGCTGGTAGGCAAGCACCGTGGTAGGCACGAGCACAGCCACCTGCTTGCCGTCGCACGCTGCCTTGAAGGCTGCACGGATCGCCACCTCGGTCTTGCCGAAGCCCACGTCGCCACACACCAGTCGGTCCATCGGACGCTTGCTCTCCATATCCTTCTTCACATCGGCTGTGGCCTTGCTCTGGTCGGGGGTATCCTCGTAGAGGAACGATGCCTCCAGCTCGTGTTGCAGGTAACTGTCTGAACTGTAGGCGAATCCCTTCTCCTTGCGACGCTTGGCATAGAGCTTGATAAGGTCGCGGGCTATATCCTTGATGCGCTTCTTGGCCTTGTTCTTCAGCTTATCCCAGGCGCCCGAACCCAGGATGGAGAGGCGCGGCGGTTCGCCGGTATCTCCACGGCGATACTTGCTGATTTTATACAGCGAGTGGATGGATACGTCTACGATGTCGTGGTTGGCATAGAAGATGCGGATCATCTCCTGGTAACTGTCGCCCGTAGGCACACGTACCAGTCCGCCAAATCTTCCGATACCGAAATCCACGTGTACGATGAAATCGCCCGGTGCCATCTCCTGCAACTCCTTCATGGTGAGTGCCATCTTGCCAGCACGGGCAGAGTCGGAACGCAGGTTGTACTTGTGGAAACGGTCGAATATCTGATGGTCGGTGAAGAGGCATGCCTTCTTCTCGTGGTCAACGAATCCCTCGTGGATGGTCTTGTCTACGGGCTTGAACTGTATCTGATATTTCTCCAATTCCTCGCTGGCGAAGATGTCCTTGAGTCGCTGCTGCTGCTTCTGGCTGTCGGCTAATATATATAAGGTGTAGCCCTTGAGCTGGTAATCCTCCAGGGTCTGTGCCAGAAGCTGGAAGTTTTTGTGGAAGAGCGGCTGCGGCGCCATATCGAAACTGATCACGGCATTGGAATGGCCCTTGGCCTCGGCAAGCTGATCCTGCTTACGGGCTATTGCACCATCTGCCATCTTGCCGAATTCCACGCGCACGTGTTCGCACAGAGCATGCTGGAAGTCGGTGGCACTCACCAGGTTGAGTTCCTTCTTCATCTCCTGGCGGATGCGTTCTGCCTCCATCTCGGTGGCTCCTTCCAGCTGCTCGGTAAGGCTCTGGGTGGAGAATCCGTCGTTGTAGATTTTCTCGATGCAGTCGTGCAGATAGGTGTAATCCTTCATCACCACGAGCGCAGAAGGGTCGAGGAATTGGAGGAAGCACTGCTTCACGGTCTGTCCGGTGGCGAGTTCCGGCACCACCTCGATGCTCTCGCGCTTGTCCTTGGAGAGCTGGTCTTCGATGTTGAAGGTGCGGATGGTATCGATTTCATCTCCGAAGAAATCGATGCGGAACGGAAATTCGCAACTGTAGGAATAGACATCGATGATGCTTCCACGCACGGCAAACTGGCCAGGCTCGTAGACATAGTCCACCTCCTGGAGCTTGAAATCGCGCAACTGATGCACCACATCTACCTGTGGAATCTGCTGACCGACAGAAAGTTTCAGAATCTTCTCATCCAGATGCTGTTTAGACACCACGAGTTCGGCAAGGGCATCGGGATAAGAAACGATAAAAATAGGGTTGCCTGCCGACAATCGGGCAAGCACTTCGGTTCGGAGTATCTCGTTGGCGGCATCGCGCTGGCCATACTTCACGGCACGGCGATAGCTGGAGGGGAAGAAGAAGACGCTCTCCTGCCCCAGCATCTGCGTGAGGTCGTGGTAGAAATATCCCGCCTCGTCGGCATCATCGAGCACGAAAAGCACCGACCGCTTCAACCTCGTCTTCATCGAACCGAAAAACATGGAGGCTGAAGAGCACACCAATCCCTGAAGAAAAAGTGAATGCACCGACTTCTTCTTCAGTAAATCAACGAGGGCATTCGCCTGGGGCGAACGCCCGTAAAGTTTTGCTATATCCTGTAATGTCACTTCTAATTACTACTAATTACTAATTCAAGTTTCGGAAGTAACCTCCGGTCCCCGAAGGGGGCCAACTTTCAATAACCGCTGGTGGAATG
>ERZ791912.1049-NODE-1049-length-14260-cov-154.157832_pt1 | contig 14260 bp, 10 predicted proteins | sample MGYA00510141_ERZ791912 | MGnify/ENA primary metagenome ERZ791912 (study PRJEB30046, sample SAMN00792082) | human gut metagenome | study: EMG produced TPA metagenomics assembly of the A metagenome-wide association study of gut microbiota in type 2... | reverse complement strand
GCAAAGTTACTACAAAAAAGTGAAATGCGGAAAGATATAGTGATAGAATTGAGTTACAAGGGTTTTGGTTGAAGTGGCGATAATCCGTGAAGCCATTACAATCCCTGCCGAAGCCAAATCCTGACGCCGCTACGTTACTTGTTCGTAACCATGCCCGAAAATGCGACAAACGGGTACGAATAGCGAAACAAGGCTCTAAGGAATAGTGAGTTATCCATAACTCATGCGAAAAATCAGGTTACGGAAAAAGATTGCGCCGTTCCTCCCCGTTTTGCGTACCAACACCGGACTCTTCACCAACTAATTTTGAAACCCAAAAATTAAGGACAATGAAGAGTACATTTTCAGTAATCTACTACCTCAAGCGTCAGGTAGTGAAAAAGGACGGGACAGTTCCCGTCATGGGACGCATCACGGTGGACGGCAGCCAGACACAGTTCAGCTGCAAACTGACTGTCGATCCGAAACTGTGGGACACCAAAGGTGGACGTGTCACGGGCAGAAGCACGGCGGCACTCGAAACGAACCGTATGCTTGACAAGATGCGGGTACGCATCAACAGGCATTATCAGGAAATCATGGAGCGTGACAACTTCGTCACGGCGGAGAAGGTGAAGAACGCCTTTCTCGGACTGGAACACCGCTACCACACGCTGATGCAGGTGTTCCGCCAGCACAACGAGGACTACGAGAAGCAGGTGGAGGCAGGCATGAAAGCCAAAGGCACGCTGCTGAAGTACCGCACCGTTTACAAGCACATGCAAGAGTTCCTCGACATCCGCTACCATGTGAAGGACATCGCCCTAAAAGAGCTTACCCCGGCTTTCATCTCCGACTTCGAGATGTTCCTGCGCACGGACAAGCACTGCTGCACCAATACCGTGTGGCTGTACGTCTGCCCGTTACGGACGATGGTATTCATCGCCATCAACAACGAGTGGCTGACGCGCGACCCGTTCCGCGAGTATGAAATCAAGAAGGAGGAAACAACACGCAGTTTCCTGACCAAAGATGAGATCCGCCTGCTGATGGAGGGGAAACTGAAAAACGCCAAACAGGAATTGTACCGCGACCTCTACCTGTTCTGCGCCTTCACGGGGCTGTCGTTCGCGGATATGCGCAACCTTACGGAAGAGAATATCCGCACCTACTTCGACGAACACGAGTGGATAAACATCAACCGCCAGAAAACGGGCGTGGTGTCCAACATCCGCCTGCTCGACATCGCCAACCGCATAATCGGCAAATACCGGGGACTGTGCGGGGACGGCAGGATATTTCCCGTTCCGCATTATAACACGTGCCTTGCCGGTATCCGTGCCGTCGCCAAGCGTTGCGGCATCACCAAGCATATCACGTGGCATCAGAGCCGCCACACGGCAGCCACGACGATATTCCTCTCCAACGGTGTTCCCATCGAAACGGTCAGCTCCATGCTCGGACACAAGAGCATAAAGACGACGCAGATTTACGCAAAGATAACCAAAGAGAAGCTCAATCAGGACATGGAGAACCTTGCCGCAAGATTGAACGGCGTCGAGGAATTTGCAGGTTGCACCATCTAAAAAGAAAAGCCATGAAACGTGACACAATCATCATCGAGGACAAGGCAGTCAGCGTAACCGGTAACGACGTGTGGATGACCGCCACCGAAATAGCCGGATTGTTCCATACGACCGTCCCGGCAGTGAACGCCGCCATCAGAGCCGTCCGCAAGTCGGACGTGCTGAACGACTACGAGGTGTGCCGCTACATGCAGCTTGAAAACGGGCTGCACGCGGACGTGTACGCCCTTGAAATCATCATCCCGGTCGCTTTCAGGGTGAATACCTACAACACCCACCTGTTCCGCACATGGCTGGTGGGAAAGGCACTCTCACAAGAGAAACGGCAGACATACGTGATGTTCATACAGAACGGAAAAGCCGGGTATTGCTGATTGCACATACCCCATAAGACAAGTAAACGGGTAGCACCACAAAAGGTGTCACCCGTTTACTTTTTCATGAAACCGCCTCACTCCAGCGGCTTGCGGTAGTTCGCTTCCAGTACCCCGCGCAGCCCCGTTTCCGGGTAAAGCACCTTCCCTCCCAAAAGTATGAAGGGCAACACGCGGTTGTTGCGGTATTCCTGCAAGGTGCGCCGGCTCACACGGAGCAGTTCCGACACCTCGCCGTCCGTCAGGTAACGTTCCCCGTCCAGCGGAGGACGGTAGCTTTCCAGAAATGCGGACAGCCATTTCGAGCCTTTGCGCATATCCTGCACCACAGAGGCTATCGGCTCGTCTTCCATCGTAAAAACATCGTTGTTCTCGTTCATCATAACTTCGGATTCAGTGGGTGAATAAATCAAATCATCTGCCGTGCGGATAGAGCGTGCCGACAAGCGGTATCAGCCGCTTCACCTCCTCTGGCTTGTAATAGAACCTGCGGTTTATCTGCGAGTAGCCGATAAGCCGCCTGTCACGCAGCGTCTGCAACGTGCGCGGGCTTATTCTCAACTGCCCGCAGACCTCCTCGCCCGTGAGCCATCTTTCCATGCGCCCCGTGTCGCTTTTGCGCCTCAGGGCGGCGACCTTCTCCGAGAGTGCGCCGAATGCCGCCACCATCATCTCGAAAGTCTTTTTCTCGATAGATACTATTTCCATATTCATGTCATTTAGAGTTTGCCGCAAAGGTAACGAAACGGCATACAAGACGTATCGTTTTCCGCTGAAAGGCTGCCTGTTGCACCGTTTGACCGGGTTACGGAGCCATCTTCCGCAAAAATCTTACGTGAGTCACGTAGTGAGTTGTTAAAGCCCCTTTTGTTTATTGCCGAATTTTGTCGCAGAAACAAAAAGAAAGGACTGAACATGAAAGTGATAACAATGGAAAGTTCCGCCTACAAGGAGATGATGGCGCAGATTGCGAACATCGCAGGGTACATCCGCGAGGCAAGGGACGAGAAGAAACGGAAGCGGGAAACCGAAGACAAGCTGCTTGACACGGCACAGGCGGCGAAGATGCTCAACGTGAGCAAGCGCACCATGCAGCGTATGCGCACCGACCACCGTATCGAGTATGTGGTGGTACGCGGAAGCTGCCGCTACCGCCTTTCCGAGATACTGCGGCTATTGGAGGACAACACAGTAAGGAACGAGGAAGGGACAATAGACACCCTGTTCCACAACCACACGCTGCGCACGGGCGGCAAACCAAAAGGAAGGAGGACATAGGTCATGGAACTGCTCACACGAAACAACTTCGAGGGCTGGATGCAGAAGCTGATGGAACGGCTCGACCGTCAGGACGAACTGCTGCTGGCGATGAAGGCTGAGGGGAAACAGCCTACTATCACGGAAAGCATCCGCCTTTTCGACAATCAGGATTTGTGCATGCTGCTCCAGATAAGCAAGCGCACACTGCAACGCTACCGCAGTGTCGGCGCATTGCCCTACAAGACACTGGGCAAGAAAACCTATTACAGCGAGGAGGATGTGCTGACATTCCTTTCCAACCATATCAAGGACTTCAAAAAAGAAGATATAGCCTTCTACAAGGCTCGTATCCATAATTTCTTTCATAAATAACCCATTAAAACATTTTTCAAATGGCAAAGAAAAAAGACGAAAAGGACGTGCTGGTAGTCCGTGACGAGAAGACGGGCGAGATCAGCGTGGTAGCCGGGCTGAATGCAGACGACACACCCAAGCGTACCCCTGCGAAAGCTGAGAACGCGCAGAGTTTCCTGCAATTCGACCGACACGGCGACGTGCTGGACAACTTCTTCAAGAACTTCTTCCGGCAGTGCAAGGAACCCAGCCGCTTCGGTTTCTACCGCATCGCGGCAGACCAAGTGGATTCCATGCTTGGCGTGATGAAAGACCTGCTTCAGCATCCGTACCAGAACAAACAAATCCTTGCACCGCACAAAATCGACACCTTCCCTTATCAACAGCAGGTGCAGGAAGAGATGGCGGCACAAAAGACAGAGAAACAAGAACCTCAAAAACAGGAAAACATGGAACAACAGAAAGAACAGCAGGAAAGCCCGCAACAGACGCAGGGCAGACAGGGCTACCAACCCATCAACGAGAGCAAAATCAACTGGCAGGAGCTGGAGGACAGATGGGGCGTGAAGCGTGACGACCTTGAAAAGTCCGGAGACCTTACGAAGATGCTCCACTACGGCAAGTCCGACTTGGTAAAGGTCAAACCGACCTTCGGCGGCGAATCATTCGAGCTGGACGCCCGCCTCTCCTTCAAGAAGGACGGTGAGGGAAACATCAGCCTCGTGCCGCACTTCATCCGCAAGGAGCAGAAGCTGGATGAGTACAAGGAACACAAATTCTCCGACAATGACCGGAAGAACCTCCGCGAAACGGGCAATCTCGGTAGGGTCGTGGACATTGTGGACAGGGAAACGGGCGAGATCATCCCCTCCTACATCAGCATCGACCGCAAGACGAATGAAATCACGGACATTCCGGCAAGCAGGGTGCGCATCCCGGAGCGCATCGGCAAGACGGAAATCACCACGCAGGAGCGGGACATGCTCCGCGCCGGACTGCCCGTACGCGACAAGCTCATCGAGCGCAACGACGGCAGAAAGTTCGTCACCACCCTGCAAGTGAACGTGGAGCAGCGCGGCGTGGAGTTCGTGCCGGGAACCGGCAAGTCGCCCCGTACCGCACAGACACAGGAAACCAAAGGCGACACATCGAAAAGTCAGGCGCAGGGCGGGGAAAATGCCGCACAGACCAAGAAGGAGCAACGCCGCAACACGTGGACGAACGAGGACGGCAGCATCCGCCCCATCAGCAAATGGAGCGGCGTGAGCTTCACCGACCAGCAGAAAGCCGACTATGTGGCGGGTAAAGCCGTGAAGCTGGAGAACGTGACCGACAAGCAGGGCTTCCATGCCACGATGTATATCAAGTTCAACCCGGAGAAGGGACGCCCGTACCGCTACGACACGAACCCTGACAATGCACAGCAGGTTGCTCCGTCCAACGAGAGCCGCACGCAGGTGGCGGTGAACAACGATGGCAAGACCAACGAGGCTACAAAGAATCTGAGAGAGCCGTTGCAGAAAGGTCAGACCAACCCGAAGGACGCCCGCCAGCAACAGCAGCAGGAGAAGCCGCAGAAGAAAACGGGCAAGGGCATGAAAATGTAATCCCGTGTCCGCCACTGAATCCAAAATAAAATCCAAAGTATCAACAAAAAAGAAGAAGACATGAAGACAATCATTGCAGAAAAGCCCTCCGTGGCACGTGAAATCGCCCGCATCGTGGGCGCGACAAAGAGAGAGGAAGGATATTTCGAGGGAGGCGGTTATGCCGTGACATGGGCATTCGGACACCTCGTTCAGCTTGCCATGCCCGACGGCTACGGCGTGCGCGGATTTGTCCGTGACAACCTCCCGATTATTCCCGACACATTCACGCTCGTCCCCCGTCAGGTCAGGACGGAGAAAGGTTACAAGCCCGACAGCGGCGTGGTGTCGCAGATAAAAGTCATCAAAAGACTGTTCGACACAAGCGAACATATCATCGTGGCGACCGATGCCGGACGCGAGGGAGAGCTTATCTTCCGCTACCTCTACCACTATACGGGTTGCACCACTCCTTTCGTGCGCCTGTGGATCAGCTCTCTCACCGACAAAGCTATCCGCGAGGGACTGCGGAAACTCGAAGACGGCAGCAAATACGACAACCTCTACCTCGCCGCCAAAGCGCGGAGCGAATCCGACTGGCTCGTGGGCATCAACGGCACACAGGCGTTATCCATCGCCGCCGGACACGGCACGTATTCCGTGGGGCGGGTGCAGACACCAACGTTGGCTATGGTATGTGAACGCTACTGGGAGAACCGCCGCTTTACGTCCGAAGCATTCTGGCAGCTCCATATCGCAACGGACGGTTGCGACGGCGAAGTCGTGAAATTCTCATCCTCCGAGAAATGGAAAGAGAAAGAACCGGCGATGGAACTATATAATAAGGTAAAGGCGGCAGGTTGCGCCACTGTCACGAAAGCCGAGCGCAAGGAGAAGACGGAGGAAACTCCCTTGCTCTACGACCTGACCACGCTCCAGAAAGAAGCCAACGCCAAGCACGGCTTCACGGCGGAACAGACGCTTGAAATCGCGCAGAAACTCTACGAAAAGAAGTTGATAACCTATCCGAGAACGGGAAGCCGCTACATCCCCGAAGACGTGTTTGCCGAAATTCCCAAACTGCTCGCTTTCATCGGCACACAGCCCGAATGGAAAGACAAGGTGCGGGCAAAAGCCGCCCCGACACGCCGCAGCGTGGACGACGGCAAGGTGACAGACCACCATGCCCTGCTCGTCACGGGTGAGAAACCGCTCTTCCTCTCCAAAGAGGACAATACCATCTATCAGATGATTGCCGGGCGCATGGTCGAGGCATTCTCTGAGAAATGCGTCAAGGATGTGACCACTGTCACGGCGGAATGTGCCGGAGTGGAGTTTACCGTAAAAGGCAGCGTCGTGAAGCAAACCGGATGGCGTGCCGTCTATGGCGAGGAAAAAGAGGAAATTACCATCCCCGGCTGGCAGGAAGGCGACACGCTGACACCGAAAGGCTCGTCCATTACCGAAGGAAAGACCAAACCCAAGCCGCTGCATACCGAAGCCACCCTGCTCTCGGCAATGGAAACGGCGGGCAAGGAAATTGAGGACGACGCACTGCGGCAGGCGATGAAGGACTGTGGCATCGGTACTCCCGCCACACGCGCCTCCATCATCGAAACGCTTTTCAAGCGCGGTTACATGGAACGCTGCAAGAAGTCGCTTGTTCCCACCGAAAAAGGACTTGCCCTCAATTCCGTCGTCAAGACGATGCGCATCGCCGATGTTGCCATGACGGGCGAATGGGAAAAGGAGCTGGCGCGTATCGAGCGCGGGGAACTGTCCGACGACACCTTCCGCAAGGAGATAGAGGCGTACACACGTGAGATAACCTCCGAACTGATCTCGTGCGACAAGCTCTTCGGCAGCCGTGACTCCGGCTGCGCGTGTCCCAAGTGTGGCACGGGCAGGATGCGGTTCTACGGCAAGGTGGTACGCTGCGACAACACGGAGTGCGGACTGCCCGTGTTCCGGCTGAAAGCGGGACGCACCCTGTCCGACGATGAAATCAAAGACCTGCTCACCGAAGGGCATACCAAGCTGCTCAAAGGGTTCAAGAGCAAACAGGGCAAGAGTTTCGATGCTGTTGTCGCCTTTGACGGGGAATATAACACGACTTTTGTGTTCCCGGAGGCTAAAAAGGACAAGAAATTTTCAGGACGGAAGAAATAGTATTAACTTTGCCACTTGTTCAGAGTAATGAATTGTTCTTCGATACCGGATTACACTCATACTTTGGATTTAGTGGTGGCACTCGGAGGGATACCGAGTGCCTTTTTCTTCCTTTTTCCAACCGATTATCCCGTTAATTATCAATCCGCTAAATCCAAAGTAATGAACAACAAGAAGAAAAACGAGGGTCAGACCGACTTTTCCTATTACGGTCTGTACCTGCTGGACTATCTCCGCACGAACAAGTTTGAACAGGCTGACGACACCGCTTTCATACGGGAACGGGCCGACCGTGCCGCCGAAACGTATGAGAGGGCACGGCTTGAAGGCTATCCCGCCGATGGTGCGCAGGAACTGGCGATGGACACGCTGCTGCGCGGGCTGCATTATTCCCGTTACGCCATCCTCCGCGAAGTCGTGGAAAACGAGTTTGCCGATGAAGTGCCGGAAGAGAAGCGTGAAGCCTTTGTCCTGAAACTGCTGCCGCTTGTCGGCAACGTGTTCTCCGTCTATGACCTCTCGGATGACAATTTCGCCCTGTCTTCCGATTACGACCTGCTCTACACGGAGCTGACGGGAGCAACCGTCCTTTACTTAGACGAATATGGCGTTTAACCGCAAACAGAAACTGCGGGACAACATCGAGGCGATACGGACGGCATTCATCCTTGACAGGGAAAATAGGACAGCGACAACCGAAGAGCGTGCCATACTTCAAAGGTACTGCGGTTTCGGCGGTCTGAAATGTATCCTCAACCCTGCAAAGGAACTGACGGATGCCGTCCGGTGGGCGAAATCCGACCTCGAACTGTTCGCCCCGACGGTGGAGCTGCACAGGCTTATCCGTGAGAACAGCAAGGACGAAACAGAGTACAAGCGGTTTGTGGATTCGCTGAAAGCGTCCGTGCTGACCGCTTTCTACACCCCCAAAGAGATAACCGACACCATCGCGGACGTGCTGGCAGATTACAGCGTCCGCCCCGCCCGTATGCTCGAACCGTCGGCAGGTGTCGGCGTGTTCGTGGATTCCATGCTGCGGCACAGCCCCAATGCGGATGTGATGGCTTTCGAGAAGGATCTGCTCACGGGTACAATCTTGAGGCATCTCTATCCCGACCAGAAAATGCGCACCTGCGGTTTTGAGAAAATCGAAAGACCGTTCAACAATTATTTCGACTTGGCGGTGTCCAACATTCCGTTCGGTGACATTGCCGTGTTCGACGCGGAGTTTCAGCGGAGCGACTCTTTCGGCAGACGCTCCGCCCAGAAAACCATCCACAACTATTTCTTTCTCAAAGGACTGGATGCCGTGCGTGACGGCGGTATCGTGGCGTTCATCACCTCGCAAGGGGTATTGAATAGCACCAAGACCTCCGTGCGTAACGAGCTGTTCAGTCAGGCCAATCTGGTATCCGCGATACGCCTGCCCAACAACCTGTTCACGGACAACGCGGGCACGGAGGTGGGCAGTGACCTGATTGTCCTGCAAAAGAACCTCAGCAAGAAGGAAATGTCGCAGGACGAGCGGCTGATGACCGTGATACAGACGGACACGAAAACCGCCCTGACCGACAACGCCTATTTCATCCACCACCCGGAACGCATCGTGCATACGATGGCGAAACTTGACACAGACCCCTACGGGAAGCCCGCTATGGTTTATCTGCACGAGGGCAAGGCAGCAGGCATCGCCGGGGATTTGCGCCGTATGCTCGACGAGGATTTCCATTACAGGCTTGCCATGCGCTTGTATTCGGGTTCAATCCGGCAGGCAGGAACGGAAGAAAAAGTTGCCGTTCAAAATAAAGTAGAGCGTCCTGCCATAAAATTGGAAACAGTATCCTCGGCGCAGACGGTGGAAACTCCGACAGAAAAGCCGCAACCCGCAGATGAAAAGCCGGAGATAGAACCGCGCCCGCAATATTCCGCAGGCGTGCAGCTCACCCTGCTTGACCTCTGGGGGATGACGGAAGAGGTCAGCCAACCGAAAACCTCCAAAAAGAAAAAGACGGTGAAAAAGGCAGTTACGGCAAAGTCCACTCCGCCCAAACCGAAAGTCACGGTTACACCGACAGCTCCAACTGCAAAACCCGCAATGGAGAATAAGGAGGTGAAAGCGGAGAACACCGCCAAGCCTGCCGACCCGGACGACATCTATGCCACACTGGACTGGGATACCAATCCTCCCATCAACGGTTTCTATGAAATGATGATGGGTTTGACGCCGGAGCGTAGGAAAGAACTTCGGGAACTGGCAAGGCAGCATAACGAGAAACAAGTGGCGGAAAAGACGGAAGTGAAAGCCGTGCCGGAAACTTCCCGTGAGCAGCCACGACAGGAGGAAACACAGCCGGAGGCAGTCGCCGCACCTGCCGTTACAGATACCCCATCGGAAGCGGTGGGGACTTTCCTTTTCCCCGACATCGAAGCGGAAAAGCCGAAGGAGGAAGTCGTGGACCTTTCTCCGCGTGCCTACCACCGCACGCCGGAGATGCACCTGCGCGAAGGGTCGCTGGTGGCTGACCGGGGGCGTCATAACATCGGCTACCTGAAAGACATCACGCCATACGGGGCGACATTCCAGCCGCTCGACCTGAAAGGATACCAGAAGGAAAAGGCGTTGTTGTATGTGTCGCTGCGTGACGCCTACGAGCGTCTGTACCGTTATGAATCGCTCCGGCGCGAGGCAAATGTTCCGTGGCGAGAGCATCTGAATACCTGTTACGATGAGTTTGTCATGCGCTACGGCAACCTCAACGCCAAGCAGAACGTGAAGTTAGTGATGATGGATGCGGGCGGGCGCGACATCCTTTCGCTGGAACGGATGGAAAACGGAAAGTTCGTCAAGGCGGACATCTTCGAGCATCCTGTTTCCTTCGCGGTGGAGAGCCATGCCAACGTAGGCTCTCCCGAAGAAGCCCTGTCTGCGTCGCTCAACAAATATGGTACGGTCAATCTCGACTATATGCGGGAGATAACCGACAGCACGGCGGAGGATTTGCTCACTGCCCTGCAAGGGCGCATCTACTACAATCCGCTCGTGACCGGTTACGAAATCAAAGACCGTTTCATCGCCGGAAATGTCATAGAGAAAGCGGAACGCATAGAGGCATGGATGGGTGACAATCCCGAAAATGAGCGTATGCCGGAGGTGAAGCAGGCGTTGGAGGCTCTGAAAGATGCCGAGCCGCAGCGCATCGCCTTCGAGGATCTGGACTTCAATTTCGGGGAACGCTGGATTCCGACGGGTGTCTATGCCGCCTACATGAGCCGGCTGTTCGACACGGAGGTGAAAATCGCCTATTCCGCAAGCATGGACGAGTTTTCGGTGGTGTGCGGCTACCGCACCATGAAAATCACGGACGAGTTTCTGGTGAAGGGGTATTACCGGAACTATGACGGTATGCACCTCCTAAAACACGCCCTGCACAACACCTGCCCTGACATGATGAAGTCCATCGGCAAGGACGAGCATGGCAACGACATCAAGATGCGCGACAGCGAGGGAATACAACTCGCCAACGCCAAGATTGACGAGATACGAAACGGCTTCTCCGAATGGCTCGAAGAGCAGTCGCCGCAGTTCAAGGAGCGGCTTGTGACGATGTATAACCGCAAGTTCAACTGTTTCGTGCGCCCGCGCTACGACGGCTCCCATCAGACCTTTCCCGACCTCAACCTGAAAGGGCTGGCAAGCCGGGGTATCAAGAGCGTCTATCCCTCACAGATGGATTGCGTCTGGATGTTGAAACAGAACGGCGGCGGAATTTGCGACCACGAGGTGGGAACCGGTAAGACGCTGATAATGTGCATCGCCGCGCATGAGATGAAGCGTCTGAATTTGGCACACAAGCCGATGATTATCGGGCTGAAAGCCAACGTTGCGGAGATTGCAGCCACCTATCAGGCGGCATATCCCAACGCACGTATTCTGTACGCTTCGGAGAAGGACTTTTCGACCGCCAACCGTGTGCGCTTCTTCAATAATATAAAGAACAACGACTACGATTGCGTCATCATGTCGCACGACCAGTTCGGCAAGATACCGCAGTCGCCGGAATTGCAGCAGCGCATCCTGCAAGCAGAGCTTGACACGGTGGAGGAAAACCTCGAAGTGCTACGGCAGCAGGGAAAGAACGTGTCGCGGGCGATGCTGAAAGGATTGGAGAAGCGCAAGCACAACCTTGAAGCGAAGCTGGAGAAGGTGGAACACGCCATAAAGTCACGCACGGACGACGTGGTGGATTTCAAGCAGATGGGCATCGACCACATCTTCATAGATGAGAGCCACCAGTTCAAGAATCTGACTTTCAACACGCGCCACGACCGTGTGGCGGGATTGGGAAACAGCGAGGGAAGCCAGAAGGCACTTAACATGCTCTTTGCCATACGCACCATACAGGAGCGCACAGGAAAAGACTTGGGTGCGACCTTCCTCTCCGGCACGACTATCAGCAACTCACTGACTGAATTGTACCTGCTGTTCAAGTACCTGCGCCCGAAGGAGCTGGAACGGCAGGACATAAGGTGTTTCGACGCTTGGGCGGCGATATTTGCCAAGAAGACGACGGATTTTGAATTTAACGTGACGAACAATGTGGTCCAGAAGGAGCGTTTCCGCTACTTCATCAAAGTGCCGGAGCTTGCCGCCTTCTATAATGAAATCACGGACTACCGCACGGCGGAGGATGTGGGCGTTGACCGTCCTGCCAAGAACGAGATACTGCACCATATACCGCCCACGCCGGAACAGGAGGACTTCATACAGAAACTGATGCAGTTCGCCAAGACGGGCGATGCCACCTTGTTGGGCAGGCTGCCGCTTTCGGAAACGGAAGAAAAGGCGAAGATGCTCATCGCCACGGACTATGCCCGGAAAATGGCACTCGACATGCGCATGATAGACCCGCATTACGAAGACCACCCCGACAACAAGGCGAGCCACTGTGCCAAAATAATCGCGGAGTATTATCAAAAATACGACGCGCAGAAAGGCACGCAGTTCGTTTTCTCTGACTTGGGGACTTACCAGCCGGGCGATGGGTGGAACGTCTATTCGGAAATCAAGCGCAAACTGACGGAGGACTACGGCATACCGCCAAGCGAGGTGCGCTTCATTCAGGAGTGCAAGACCGACAAGGCGCGGAAGGCGGTGATAGACGCCATGAACGCCGGGACGGTGCGTGTGCTGTTCGGCTCCACCTCCATGCTCGGAACGGGTGTGAACGCACAGAAACGGTGTGTGGCAATTCATCATCTTGATACGCCGTGGCGACCGTCCGACCTGCAACAGCGTGACGGACGGGGAGTTAGAGCAGGCAACGAGATAGCCAAGCATTTCGCCGGGAACAACGTGGACGTAATAATCTACGCGGTGGAAAAATCACTGGACAGTTACAAGTTCAACCTCCTGCACTGCAAGCAGACTTTCATCAGCCAGCTTAAAAGCGGTGCTATGGAAGCGCGTACCATCGACGAGGGGGCAATGGACGAGAAATCGGGCATGAACTTCTCGGAATATATGGCGTTGCTATCCGGCAACACCGACCTGCTGGACAAGGCGAAACTGGAAAAACGTATCGCCTCGCTCGAAGGGGAACGCAAGTCGTTCAACAAGGGCAAGCGTGATTCGGAGTTCAAGCTGGAATCGAAGACCCGCGAGCTGGGCAACAACACAGCTTTCATAGATGCCATGACGGAGGACTGGAACCGCTTCCTCTCTGTGGTGCAGACCGACAAGGAGGGCAATCACCTTAATATAATAAAGGTGGACGGAGTGGATTCCGCCGATGAGAAAGTCATCGGAAAGCGTTTGCAGGAGATAGCCAAGAATGCCACGACCGGAGGGTTGTACACGCAGGTTGGAGAGTTTTACGGTTTCCCGATAAAGGTGGTCAGCGAAAGGATACTCAAAGAGGGATTGGAGTTTACCGACAACCGCTTCGTGGTCGAGGGGAACTACAAGTACACCTACAACAACGGGCATCTGGCGCTGGCTGACCCGTTGGCCGCCGCCCGCAACTTCCTCAACGCGATTGAGAGAATCCCCTCCATCATCGACCAGTATAAAGCGAAGAATGAGGTCTTGGAACGTGAGATACCGCAGTTGCAGGAGATAGCAGGCAAGGTGTGGAAGAAGGAGGAAGAACTGAAACAGTTGAAGTCCGAACTTGCCGCCCTTGACCGCAAGATACAGCTGGAACTTGCGCCGCCTACACCCGAAATCACCGAAAAGGAGCATGAAGGGCAACAGGTCAAACCGGAAGCGAAAGGTGTGCGAAACGGTATCAGGCAATATCCCGAAGATACATCACCGCAAATACGCAATCCATCGGAAAGTATTATCGCCAATCACACCATAACTGGGCATCCGGGGCTGTATGCCAAGGAGGAAACCCGGTCCAAAGGATTGAAAATATAACCTTAGGAATTTTATCTGAAGTATTAATAAGGGCTATCCCAAAAGGTCTAAAAGTAAATTTTATCCTTTCTGCAAGTATCTGTAGGATGGCAACTGCATTTTTTTTCTTTTTGGGCAGCCCTTATTAAAATTTATTCTTATTTTAGGTTATATACATTCATGTCCATTTATGTAAAAAATCCTGCTGACCTTGTTTATGTCTTGTCAGTCACCATTTGCAAAACCATATTTGACCCTCAAAGAGGCTGAATTTGATAAGCAACTTGCTACATACTCATAATAAGGAGCTAAATAGAACACGAATGGGAAATACTCAAATGCCAAACTAAAGAAGATATTGGCCAAAATAAACGTTATACCGAGAGAGAAACTTGATTTTTTTCAACTTCCTAAAACGTTGTTGTTCAAACATTTCTACTTATTTGTACTTACCAGTTGAACCTACGCTTCCCTAATAAAATGTCTATGGTAAAAAGTTAAAAAATCCTCCCACTTTTGTTAGATATATTTTTTTGTGTAATTTTGTAATCG
>ERZ791912.1047-NODE-1047-length-14272-cov-2.946473_pt1 | contig 14272 bp, 4 predicted proteins | sample MGYA00510141_ERZ791912 | MGnify/ENA primary metagenome ERZ791912 (study PRJEB30046, sample SAMN00792082) | human gut metagenome | study: EMG produced TPA metagenomics assembly of the A metagenome-wide association study of gut microbiota in type 2... | reverse complement strand
CCTGCCGGTCCGCCGCCGATAATGGCAATTTTATTTTTAAACTCGCCCCTATTTGAAGGTATTACTTTTTTAGGAATATATCTCGTTTTACTGTCAAGGTCCTTTTGAGCGATAAAGCGCTTAACGTCATCAATAGCAACTGCTTCATCAAGAGTTGCTCTTGTGCAAGCCTCCTCGCATCTCTTATTACAAACTCTGCCGCAAACTGCAGGGAAAGGATTATCCTTTTTAATAAGAGCCAAAGCATCGGTATATCTACCCTGAGCCGCCATTTTAAGATAGCCTTGAACTGCGATATGAGCGGGGCAGGCAGTTTTGCAAGGCGCCGTACCTGTATCATAGCAATTAATTCTGTTTTTATCTCTATAATCTGGCGACCATTTTTCCTTGCCCCATTTAACTGCATCGGGAAGTTCTTGCTTAGGATATGCAACAGCAGAGCCGTCTTTTTTGCAAAGCTTTTGACCGAGCTTAACGGCACCGGCAGGGCAAAATTCAACACACTTGCCGCAGGCTACGCAATCCTTAGCCTCAACCTTAGCCACATACGCTGAGCGTGACATATTAGGCGTATTGAAAAGTTGGGAAGTACGAAGCGCATTACATACCTTTACCTGGCAATTACAGATAGCAAAAATTTTATTTTCACCGTCGATATTGGTAATTTGGTGAACAAAACCGTTATCCTCGGCACGCTGAAGAATTTCCATAACCTTTTCACGTGTGATATAGTGGCCCTTATTTGTTTCAACAAGGTAATCCGCCATATCGCCGACACCGATACACCAATCCTCAGGGTCATCGGCACAGCCTTCGCCGCACATTGCACGGCTATAACGACACGAACACGGACCTGCCGCATATTTGCCGTCATATTTATCAAGCCAATGAGAAATATGTTCCACATCAGCAGACTGATTTTCCATTGAAATTGCCTTTTCAACAGGGATAACGTGCATACCTATTCCGGCGCCTCCCGGAGGCACCATCGGCGTAATTGCTTCAAGCGGAAGTTGAGTCATACGCTCAAAGAAATTTGCAACTTGCGGATGCTCACAAATATTATCCCATTTCATATTAAAGAATTCTGCGCTTCCGGGAACGAACATAGGAAGCATATATTGCTTTTCATGCTCCGGATTTTCCCAATTAAATTCAACAAGACCTATATTTGCCATTTCCTTAAGAAGCGGCTCAAGGTAAGCGGCACTTTTGCCCGTAGCTTTTATAATTTCCTTAAGCTTCATACCCTTGTGCACCTTCATCTTAAGGGCAACCTCTGCCATCTCGTCTGTTACAATTGAAGCAAGACCCCAATACTCAGGGTCGTTAACGGTAAGCTCTTTACCTACCTTTGGAAGCCACGGCAATTTATACAAAACTCTGTCTGTAATATGCTTGCCGAGTGCCAAAATCAACGCCCGTGCAGGCTCGTTTGAATGATTTTCATAATAATGCATCACTCTGTCATCGTACACCCTATCCTCAGGCGGCTTGACAGTATCGAATTTGTATTCATACTCCTTATTTGACATAGTATTCTCCCTCTAAAATATACGTCTTATGTCATAAATTACAATATCATTTTATATGTTTGTTAATTATTTGTCAATATACAAATAAAGGTAAAATGTCATATTCAGGAATGATTAATATTTAGTTTATTTTTTTATTCAAGGTTTTTAAAACGCAAAAAGAGACGGCATTTCTGCCGTCTCCAAATGCTTTAATTAAAGTGTCAGATTAGTCCTGTCCACCGAAGCCCCAGTCAGTACCACCGGATGTAGTAATAACATCAGCTGTCTGCGAAAATTCATTAACCTCTGACACCGGCTTTGTATAAAGCTCTTTCATTAGGTGTGTCCTCCTTAATTTATCAAAGCTCGCCTCCACCCCTTAAGGCAGAGGTGAAAGCTTTGCCAAATTGTTTTAATTAAGCATTATAGTCGTAAAGTGATGGCTCTGAATAGTAAGTATGAACATTACCATCTGCATCCTTAGTAACTACGAATGCTCTTGCGCCGGCAACGCCTGTCTTTGCAGTAAGACCGTAGTTCAAACCAAGCTGTGAAGCGTTGGTGTTGTTATAAATAACTCTAACCTTACCAGGATTTGTACCTGATGCAGTATTGCCAACGTTTTCAAGTGCAAGGTCAGAAGCTGTTACATTCTTACCGTATACGAAGCCCTGGCTAACTACTGTCTCATTATCAGCAACAGTACGTGTTGCAACAAAGAGAACGTCACAATCTGTAGCTGAAGGACGAGTTGTTGAAACGATAGCAACCTGAGTCTTAGAAGTGTCATCAGCCTTTGTAACTGCTGTGAGTTCGATATCCGAAGCACAGAAGAATGAGTATGATTCACCGTAACCAACTGTTGCGCCGTTTACTGTCCATGATGTTGCGCCTGCCTTAGTAACTGTTACCTTAGCGTCATATGCAACATTTTCAGCCTTGTCAGTGTAGTCAGTGCCGTTAACTGTGATTGTTGCGCCTGCAGCCTTAACTGTGTAAGTCTGAGTAGCATCCTTCTCATAGATAGCTCTGATGGTCTTACCTTCTGTAAGAGCGGTAATCTCATCGTTTGTAAGAGCCCAGCCCTTGAATGTATAACCAGGATAGATAGGAGCAGTTGCAGGAACCTTAATGTTTGCACCGCTTGCTACTTCCTGAGTTGATACAACGTTGCCGTACATATCAATGAATACAACTACGAATGTTGATTCAGCTGTTTCTGTAAATACAGGAGTTACCTCTGTATCAGCAACTGCTGTGAATGAATATGTTTCGTTAGTTGAAACGAGCTTGTTAGCAACCTTCCAACCTACGAACTCTGCACCCTTATTAGCCTGAGCTGTAAGAGTTACAGTTGAGTTAGCAAGAACCTTAGTAGTCTTACCGTTTGTTGCGTCCTCGCTGTTAAGAGTTGTTGTACCGTAAGCAGTCTTAGCAACTGTGATATCATAACCCTTAAGCTGAGGAAGAACCTTAGTTTCGAGAACCTGACCGCAAATTGTACAGCTTGTAACTTCTGAACCCGGCTTATCAAGTGTAGGCTCTGTTACAACAGGTGTACCCTTTGTGCAATCTTCTGTTACAACCTTAGCAACTTCGTCATAGTTAGCGTTTGCTGTTACAGCAGAAACTGCCGGCCAGCTATAAGTTGTATGGCTGTGCTGTTTATTACCTGCCGGTGTAGCAGCTGTATCAGCAGTATTTGTCTTTGGAGCTACAGGAGTAGCGCCTGCAGCAAGCTTCTGAGTATCAACTACAGTGCCTGCAGCGTTTGTAAATGTGATTGTATAAACCTCAACAAGAACAAGACCCTTAACTGCATCTTCAAGAGCAGTAGCAGCAGCAGTTACCTGTGCCTGATCTGTGTAAGCTTCAACAGTATCCTTAGCGTTAGCTTCAAGAGCAGCTGTTACCTTAGCATAAGATTCAGCTGTGTACTTAGTACCGTCAACTGCCTTTGCAGCATCAAGTGCAGCATAGTAAGCTGTACCGTCAAGCTTAGCAAGGTCTCTTACATTTTCGTGACTGCATACTGAGCATGTAGCCTTTTCAGTACCTGCCTTAACAATTGTAGAAGGAGTTACAGTTGTGTATTCACCGTAAGTACAATCCTTAGTATCAGCAGTTGCCTTTTCAGCAAATGTGAATTCGCCTGTCTTTTCCCAAGTGTAAGATGTTACTGTATGAGTACCGTCGTTGTTATCAACTGTTGTAGCAGCTGTGTTAGCAGGAGCTGTAGGAGCAGCGCCCTTATCAACTGTTACAGTCTGAGTTTTACCGCCAACAAATGTGTAAGTATAAACATCTGATGTCGGAAGAGCCACAAGACCCTTAACTGCATTTTCAAGAGCAGTAGCAGCAGCAGTTACCTGTGCCTGATCTGTATAAGCTTCAACCTTAGCCTGAGCGTTAGCTTCAAGAGCAGCTGTTACCTTAGCATAAGATTCAGCTGTGTACTTAGTACCGTCAACTTTCTTTGCAGCATCAAGTGCAGCATAGTAAGCTGTACCGTCAAGCTTATCGTCCTTAGTCTGAGTATCTACATGTTTACATACAGTACATGTTCCTGTAAGAACAGAACCTGAAAGAAGTGTATGCTTGCTTGTCTCTGCATAAGTAATGTTACAATCTTCCTCAGCTGTAGTAGCAACCTCTTTGTAAGTTGCATCTGCAGTAGCAGCTGATACTGCCGGCCATGAGTAAGTTGTTACTTCGTGCTTATTGTCGCTCTTATAATTTACAGTTGCAGCAGTATTTGTTGAAGGAACTGTTGGAGTATCGCCTTCTTTAACTGTCTGCGTATCAACAGTCTTGCCGTTGATGTCATTAAATGTAATAGTATAAGTCTTAGTTTCAGGTGTTGATTCCTTTGCATAATCTGTCCAAATTAATGCCCAGTTAGCAAAAGTGCTATCTGTATCGTCATGTGTAATAAGGAACAATTCAGGATTTACTGCATTACAGTTATTTGGTTCACCTGTACCGTCAATTGAAGTTCTGTAATAAGGCTCAAACTCTGTACCTGCAATATCTGTGTCAAATGTAAATACATCTGAAAGGTCACAATCCTGAAGAACTTCAAAACTATATACAAAAGAAACAATACCGTACTTACCGAATGGTTTTGTGCCGTCATCACCAATACCAATATAGTTAGATACTGACTGATCACCTGCTACAGCAGCCTTACCTGTAACTGCACCATAGAATGTACCATCTTCAACATTTACATTATTACCAGCAAAAGCTAATGCAGTCGGATAAAATTGAGTACCATCAGCGATACATCCTGCTGCACCTGATACAACTGGCTTCCAAGTATCACTACGTGTTGGCTTTGAAGAATAGGCAGCCGCTTTAAGATAGTCCTTATTAAACTTACCCTTGAACTGACCGTTTTGAAGAACGTCAAAACCACCAAATTCAACTGTTACAGCAATACGGTCGCCTGCTTTAAGCTTAGCCGGGTTAAGAAGGTTTCCGGCTTCCTTAACTGCTTCGTAAGTATGTGAAGCATCTACACCGTAATAATTATCGATATAATCTTTTACATAGTCAGTAACAGCGTTTTTATTACCAGCTTTTTTATCAGCAAAAGCTTTTGCAATTCCTGCATTAGTGCCCTGTGAAGATACAGTGGCAGCAACTACAGGCTTATAGTCGTTACGGTGGTCTTCATAACCACTGTTAGCATAGTCTTCAACTCTCCCTCCGGACTTAAAATTCCATGAGCCTTCAGTGTTATAGGACTCGTCACTGTTATAACTCCAATATTCAGGAGTTGACTGAAGCTTTGAAAGGCTTGTATCAACGCCATCATCAACCCACCATTTTCTGTTCTTAGTAACAGTATAATCTGTTGCACCGAACATATCAGGTGCATCAGGAGTACCTGCTAAAGCAGAAAACGGAACGGAGAATGCAACCATAAGAACTGCAAGAAGAACAGCTATTGCTTTTCTAAATGTCTTTTTCACTTAGAAATCCCCTTTATTTATTTTGAAAAAAATCACTTTATCTCTAATCCGCTATAATAATTGGAACTAGATGCACAAGCATAAACTGCTGTTGCATCGGCACCTGTTACAACGCCGTCACCGTTAAGGTCATAGTTTAAATCCGTTTGCTTTGAAGCAAAAAGATATACACTTGTTGCATCGGCAGCTGTAATTATACCGTCCTTATTAAAATCACATGCCATCATAGGAATAACCGCATTAGTAATATCGGCACCGTTTACGATAACGGTAACGTCATTACGAGCTATTGCATAATCAGACGAGATTGAAAGATAGTAGGTTCCGTCCTTTAACGAATCAATAGAGAAAGCGTTTACACCATCTTTAAGAGATGATGTGGTTGTACCGACAAGCTCGGTACGAGCTGAATCGGAATATACGTTAACCGTATATTCACCGTAAACAGGACTGTTGGCAGTATTGCCTTTCGCATCTGTCATAATAACAAGCGAACCGTTTACGCTATGACCGGTTGACGGTGAAACGTCACAGGTCATTAAATATAGAGAACCGGGATAATCGGCAGATTCGGTAACAAGAGCGTACTCATCGTCAAATCCGTCATTATAATTAGCCAAAACGAAAGTCTTATTTGGGTCTGTTGAAACCGAAATAACATCAGCGGCGTCACAATCCTTTGCAAAAGCAACCGAGAAGGTTGCAAGCAACGTGCCGTCCTTTGTTACAGATGAACAAGTGTCAGCATCTGAAACAAAGCCGAATACCAAATTAGAATCATTCGTTACGGTTCCCATCGAAGATACGCCGGCAACCTCATCAGAAAGAAGAGCCTTAGGCTCACTCTGCACCGATACATCCGAAGAATAGGTTGATGTAACCTGCACAACCGATAACTCGGTGACGCCCTCTAAATAAAAGCTGACGTCGTATGTACCGGCAGGTAACTTATCACCGTCGTATTGTTTGCCGTTAGAATCTGTGTATGTGCAATAAACGTTCGGGCTCTCCGTTCCGAGCGCAGCAGCATACGAAGTACGAGGAAGGCACACAACAAGCGCAACAAAAGCCAAAAACGCAAGTGTACCGAAAATAACACCTACTCGTTTTCTTGCAATTGTATTCATTGGTGTTACCTCCTTGTTGAAAAAAATTGCTTAATTTGGGGAGAAGCAGAATCGCCGTGAAGGGCAAAGACAAAATCGGTCAGAAAACATAAAAATATTAAACCAAGCAACTTTGGCAAAAGCCAAACACCGTGAAACACTAAATATTTACTAAACGAAACTGCCCATAGCCTCCCCGCCCAAAGCGGGCATAGTATATAAACGGCAAAAGCCGAATATATCAAGACAAAGCAAAGCCATAGCTCTGCTTAATTAAATGATAACACAAGTTATCGTAATTTTCAAGTAAAACTTCTTAGGGACTTTCGCCCCTAAGAAGTATAGAAGCTAATATTACTTAATAGTAACAGCAGGAAGTGCGATAGCAGATGATGCAATAGCATAAACAGTTGTAGCATCCGCACCGGTTACCGAGCCGTCACCGTTAAGGTCATAACGAAGATCAGCAGCCTTAGAAGCAGCTGAATATACAGCAGTAGCATCTGCGCCGGTTACATTGCCATCCTTATTGTAGTCACAAACAACCATTGCAATTGCAGGACCTGCAATATCAGCGTCACCAACAACAATGCTTACTGTACGTGCAAGAGCGAATTCAGAAGTAATTGTTACTGTATATGTGCCAGGTGCAAGGTCAAGACTAATCTCGTTTGCATCAGTTGTAAGGTCAAATGGCTTTTCAAGAACAGGAGTGTTTGCACTGTCATAAACAGTTACTTTATATGTTCCGTTTACGCCCTTATTGTTAGTAGCACCCTTTGAAGATGTTGCTACAACAAGTGAAGCAGTAACATTATGAGTTGACGGAGCCAATGACTCAACCGAAGGAACGATTGTAGTATTGCCTGTAACAGTAAGCTCATATGGGAATGCTGTTGCTGTATCGTCAAATGTAAGTTTGTCGCCGTTAACAGTAAGTTCAGGTTTAAGAGTATAACCTTCCTCTGCTGTTACATTGATTGAAACAACCTGACCCTTTTCTACAGCTACAGGACCTGAGTAAGCAACGCCGTCGATTGTTACTGTAGCACCTGCAACAGGAGTTACAGTAAGTTCACAGCTCTCAAACTCGGTAAGACCGATTTCAGCTGCCTGAAGTTCAGTATCAACATTGTAAATCTTAGCAAGCTGAGCGTCATAGTTCTTACGGTCATTGATATTGAATGTGCCGGAATTCTTATACTTATAAGAACCGTTACCATAGTTAGCAAGGTCAACTGCAGCAGCAAGAGCTCTCACGTATCTGTTCCAAGATGCTGATGAGTACTTTGTTGTGCCTTCGTTAACAAGCTTACCTGATGCATCAAATGAACCAAAGCGTGGGTTAGCTGCTACGCCATTCTTAGATACGGTTGCTTCAGTAGCAACTGTACCGTCCTCATTGTATGTAGCAGGTGTTGCCTTGAGCATTAAGTAAGCATTACCCGATGCGCACTTGATTTCATTTTCAAGCTGCTTGCCCTGGTAACCACGTTCAATAACTGCAGAAGCGAATATGTTAAAGAGTTTAACGTATTCTTTTGCCTGAACAGAAGATACTTCAGAAGCTGTGGTATAAGTAAACTTAGTACCTGCATTCTTGAGGTCATTCATAAGCTTAGCAGCGTCAACATAAGACATACCGTTTCTTTCAACAGTCTTGCCTGTTGTTGCGTCAACGTAATCAACGTCAACTGTATACTGCTGTTCAGCCTTCTTTGCATATTCTACCATCTTATTATATGTAAGAATATCAAAGTTAATTTCTTCAAGACCATTTCTAAGCTCAGAAATCTCATTGTAGAGTGTTGATGATGAGCTGATAAGGTGAGACTTAACTACGCTAAGAACATATTCAAGTCTGTCATTAGCCTGAGTAGCAATACCACGATTATCTACTGAGTCCATCTCGCCTGAGTTAGGAATGAGCTGATACTCAGCTGATGGGAACTTACATGCCCAATTATCGCCTGAGTTGCACTTTTTGCCTTCAGCATTTCTGTATACATATTGAACCTGATTATAAAGAGGCTCGTTATCTTTGTTTGTATCCTGAGTAGTTGTCGGTCTCTGCCATGGGCCGCCAGGATATGTATCGAGATCCCATTTTGTAGCATACTTAACTGAGTTAGTAAGGTAATAGTTACCGTCCTGACCGAGTGTTACATTTGCCAATGCAGCATCCTTGCCATTCTTAACATCTGATGATGTAAGCGGCTTTGGTGAGTAAATAGGCATTGTACATTTCTCATCGGAATAGTAAATTCCCTTTACGCCGCCACTGGTTGCACCTGTTGTAGCGTCTATTGTGCCGCCGACATAAGCAGTTGCTTTAACCGATTCAGGGATTGTGTAGCTTACCTGAGTACCCTTTACAGTAAATGTTACTGTTTCGTTAGAGGTTGAGTAAGGAACGTATGCACGATCGCCTGTTGCGGAAGTTGTAACTGAAGTTGTAACTGCATACTCTGTTTTATCTGACTGAGTAAGAGCTGATTCAGCAGTGTAAGGAGCTGACTGAACGCTAAGTACATTCATAAGAGCATCCTTAGCCAAATCATAAACTGAACCTATAGATGCATCCTCTTTGAAGTCGGATGTTTTATAGTTAGCCATGATATTGGCAAGTTCTTTATAGTTCTTATCAAGTGAGCCGGCTGAACCGCTTTCACCGATAACAAGCTGGAAGCTACCTGTCTTATAAGAACCTGAATTATAGAAGTTAACATTAACATCATAAGTGCCGGTCTTAACAGTAGCCTCACCGTCGAAACCAAACGGTCTGTAGTTATTAACAGCATTTGAACCAAATGTTTGCTTTGAGGTATTTATATAGATAGCATCAATACCGGTACCGAGTGTAACCATATTAAAGATGTTATCATAGTTATATTTACCACCGGTCTTAAGATACATTGTATCATAAATACCGCTTTCATTGATATGGTAACCGGCAATAATCTTAGCATCAAGTGCTTCCTGAAGAGTGAATGCAACGTGAGTTCTTGTTTCAATCTCCTTGCCCTCATTTTGCTTTGAAATGTTACCGATTTCCTCAGAAGTATAACCTCTGTAGTAGTCAACAGCACCAAGGCCGCTACCTGTAGAAGCGTTTGTACGGTTACGCTGCCATTCGCCGAACTCGCCTGAGCCTGCAGATGTTTCTACACGATAGTCATACATACCAATCTTAAGAAGATCACCTGTTGACTTATCCCAACGAGCAATAGCGTTATTTTCACCGATATCTACTGTTGTTAAATTAGAATCATCGAATGCCTTAGCTGCAGTAGTAAGGTTATTTGATTCATAGCCGGATTTTCTGTCAAAGAAGAATACACCGTCAATGCTCTTTTCCTTACTGCCGCCCTTCATAAAGAATGAATACTGAGCGATTTCGTTAAGCTTGTTAGAAGCGATAACCATCTTATCAGGATAGTTTGCAGAGATATTACCGCCGATACCTGTAAGAGAATGAACGGTTACACCGTTTTCTTCTCTGTCAGTGCCGTCTGTCTGCTGGAATGTAGTGTTGAAGTTATAATCAGCATCATAAAGAGCATTTCTGAAGCTTACTTCACTTGTAAGAAGCTTATAAGCTGTTACAGTATTTCCTCCATAAAGAACATTGCCCTGATCATCAACGATATCATAATTTACAACAACACGGCATGTGTTTGTTGTATCAGAACCTGAAACTTCGAACGGAACTGAAATATTAAGTTCAGCATTCTTTCCCGGCTCAATAGGAGTTTCAGGGAAAGATAATTCCTCAGGAGTTTCCGGATTATAAACATCATATTGAAGCACGCTTGTAATCTTTACATAGTAACGTGAAAGCTGAGTAGGCTTGCCGTCCTTGATGTACGATGCATTGATACCTACCGAGTTGTTTGTAACAGTAAGTACATCATCATAAGGTTCACCTGAAGTACAGCCTGTTACTGTGTTAGAACCGAATGAAGCAGTAGCCATCTTGAGCTGATGCTGACCAAGTGTAGTCAATGCATTAGGAAGGAAGCTGTTAACTGCCTGTACTGCAAAACAGATACCTCTGATAATAGAATCAGAGTAGGTCTTAGGACCGTTTGTACCGTATCCGCCGAACTCTACAAAGTTACAGATAAGCTTTTGGAATGCACCCAAGCTCTTGCTTGTACCTGCGAGTACCTTAACCTGGAAGAAATCATCAAATGGATGAGCACTTGTAGCATCAGGAACGATTGTCTTAAAGCTCTGTCCGCTGTAACGTGCGCCAAACAATCCGTTAATGAGATCCTTAAGTAAATCATAAACTGTTACGACGATTGAAGTCTTTTGGATAGGCTCTGCAGAAACGATTGTAAATAACTGGTTAAGGAAGTTAGATACGCCGCAAAGACCTGTCTTTGAATTTTCTTTACCAATATCAAGGAATGAAAGAACAATGTTGTTCCAAATAAGTTCCTCTGAATTGAATTTAGCATAACCTGTACCCTGAAGTGTACCGAGAACAGGCATAAGCTTATTAGCTATTGCATTAATGTTTTCCCAAAGAGTATTCTTTGTTGTGATAAGGCTGTTGCCGTTTTCATCACAAATACCGAGGAGAGCACCTACGCCCATAGCTCTTTCGCCCTTATTTACAGCCTTCTCCATTGCATGGTCGCCACCGTAGTAGCAAACTACAGAATTAAGAAGGTCAAAGAGTGTTGTTTTAGAATCAACAGCTGCTGACTCTGTCTTCCAAGTATTGCCGTTTTCGTCCTCAAGAGGAACGTAAGCCTCAATTACATAAGCAACTGCGTCACGAGCCATTGGAAGAATTGTGCCTTCAAGTGTTGCATTGATTGTTCCGTCGCTGCCAATCTTTACAAGCTTTGAATAATCCTTGTCAGGCATTGAGTATGATAAATACTCCTTAAGGCATACATAAGCTACTGCTTCTGCATCCTTACATCCGTCCCAATCAGAAGGATGGATAATTTTCTCAAGCTTGCCTGCGCCAAGATTTACCTGACCGATACAAGCAACGAGCATAGGAATCATTGCTTCTTCAAGATTCTTCTCTGTAAGAGCAGCGTTAGCGCCGTTCTTTGCGTAGAAAGCTTTAAGAATGTTAGCGTCTGTAGCGTTTGCTGTGTACTGAACCATCTTGCAAGCGTTGCCAACGAGTGTTGAAACGATTGTCTTAATTGCTGCTGCGTCAATAGTTGCAAAATCACCGGTTGTTGTCATTTCAGGACGTGTGCCGATAACGTTGCCGCGCTGCGGGAACAAGTCCTTAACTGCTGCAACAAGTGCGTCATTAAAGCCTGCTACCATTGAGCTGTACTTTGAATAGCTTTCGCTAAAGAACTTATCGAGGTTTGGAGTACCTGTTTCTGCAAAGTAAAGATTGATAGGACCTGTTGTTACGTTAAAGCCGTAATCAGCAAGTGGGCTGTATCTTAACTTAGCGAAAAGTCTCGTTGCGTCGATATCTTTCCAAGAACCTGTTGAGTTCTCGGCAGCTGTACGATCATAAGTTACCGTCTTCTTAACATAAGCAAGGAAATCATCTGCTGTGTCAAACTTATAATCCTTATATACTGCATTTGCCCATTGATTGAGCTTAGCCGGTGTATAGTTTGCAGCAACATCATTATCATTCCACTCACCCTTTTGGTCGAAGAAATAATAATAGTTGTTATCAAAGTTAGCGCCGTGACCCTTATCAAATCCGTCATTTACGTGAAGGAGTTTGACTGTACCCTTGAGAACTGTATCCCAAGCAAGGTCAAGAGCTCTGTAACTGAAATCAAAAAGATTATCGGTTGCCTTAAGTGTTACCTTTGTGGTTGATTCTGTTGCATAACCGTTTTTGTCAGGAGCACCATAAGCAAAAAGAAGAACGTTAAGAGGATTACCCTCATCATCTTTAAATTCATCTGAATATACAAGGTTAGGGTCATAACCAAGCTTTGCAGCTGCAGTAGCGTAGTCAGAACCGCTTGCCTTCATTTCAGCTTTAATCTTCAAATAACGTGTAGCCGATGTATCCTGAATTGCTGTTTGCGAATCAGCATCTGTGTATTCTTGATTATATGTAACAAGTACACTAATCTTATCAAGAAGCTCTGTTGTGAGTTTATTAATAAGCTGGTCATCATAAACCCATGTTGCAGTACCGTTCTTGAAATTATTAATTTCATCTTCTGTATACCAATTAGTATATTGGAAAATAAGGTTTTGAGCAACATTGTATACTAAGTTAGTTTTATACTTCGTATCTGTAAAGCCCAAAAGATTACCTATAATCTTATACACGTCAAGGTTTGCAACGTTACCGAGAGTACCGAGAGTAAATTCACCTCTAAGCACCTTGCCTAAAATATCAGTGCCGTTATAGTCGCAAGAAAGGTTTTGGAAAATACCGATTACACTTCTTAAAATATCAGTTGAAGATGCAGTTTCTCTTGAAATACTCCAATCCTTAGTGGCAACAGCCTTAAAGTTAAGGTTGCCGGCATCACCGAGTAAGTTACCGTATTGATTAAGAAGATCAGCAACACCCCTAAGTGTAAAGAAGATTTCATCAACACTGTGAGTACGTACCGGAATGTCTTTTTTAACAAGACCAAAAGCATTAAGCTTAAGTGTACGGCTGTTGCTGTCCCATGTGATATACTGGGTAATACTTGATGGAAGGTTTTCAAGAAGCTTATCAATCTGCGGACCGTATTCGGCAAGCATCAAATCAGCATAGTCAAGTAAAGCTGTAGCTACCTGTTCATCGGAAAGAATAGCCCACGCCAAATCGTTATATTCGATTGAATCGTCGGCATATGTCTTTTCACTGCTCATAGTATCAGCATAAGCAGTTAAAGCACCGGTAAAGCAGGAAGCTGCCATAAGCACTGCCATAAATAATGCCAGAAGCTTATGTGAAAACTTTTTTGCCTTCGTTTTCATTTTTTACCTCCATTAAATTTAAAATTAATTGAATAATAAAGTGTTAACATATTGCAGGGGAGCCTGTCACAATCTCTGACCATCAGGCAATCTGAATTAGACTGAAGGTCGGCAAAGCCAAACCGTTGCACCAAAAACTGCGCAATATGTGCTTTAAACACATTATAATTATTACATAAGGCAACAAAAAAGTCAATAAAGACAAACGACAAATGATATTTTTGTAACAATGTCCAAAAATGCAAACTTATTTTTGACACCTTGCACAAATTATTAACTAAAAGTTTACAATTTGTTTATAATTCGGTGCCAAAAAACGCTTAATTTTCCGTAAGTAAAGCTGTGATACTTTACATAAAATTTACATTTGTAAAGATGTTTGCCTTTACAAATTGAACAGAATTTTACTCGACTTTATATGGATTATATTACGTTTTACAGTCAATTTTCTGTCGAATTATGTTTGTTAGACTTTTTATGTTGTATTGTCTATTTTGCAACTCTCTATCGTCAAAAATCAACGCTAAAATATGTGAAAATTCACAATAAATTCAAAATATGTTATAAAATTATTGACTTATAAGTTTTTATTTGTTATAAATATATTGTATTTGTTAATACGCGTGTGGATATCCTGCGCCTAAAAAGCAGTTTTTTGTGTAGAAACTGTGAACAAATACTGCTCGGCGCATTATCCAAAAAATGCGTTACCATACGACAAGTTCGTAAATCATATGTA
>ERZ791912.1046-NODE-1046-length-14274-cov-7.431606_pt1 | contig 14274 bp, 9 predicted proteins | sample MGYA00510141_ERZ791912 | MGnify/ENA primary metagenome ERZ791912 (study PRJEB30046, sample SAMN00792082) | human gut metagenome | study: EMG produced TPA metagenomics assembly of the A metagenome-wide association study of gut microbiota in type 2... | reverse complement strand
CCCTTCCTCCGCCAGCGGAGCCAGCAGGCAGACCCGGAAAAACCGTACCGCGCCGCCGGGCGGCACGGGCAGCAGCACCGCCAGCACCTTGCCCGCCAGCAGATACCCCACCGCCCAGCCAAAGGCCGAAAGCAGTGCGGCGGTGCGGGGGTTCAGCTTGTGCATGGTCGGTCTCCTCCTGCTATGGTTCGTTCCCGGTTATAGTACCATATCTGCCGCCGGGTGCGCAAGGTTTGGGCGTTCTGTCGCGGCAAATTTATGCAAATCATTGACACATCGCCCTAAATGGTGGTATAATGATTTCCAACCTTTTTGATGAAAGCGTCGTATATACTGTATTTTACCGGTAGACCGGAGGTATTATTATGATCCGTATCCTCACCGATTCCGCGTGCGACATCCTGCCCGCCGAGGCGCAGCAGCTGGGCGTGACCGTGATCCCCCTGAACGTGACGCTGGAGGACGGCACCGTCCTGCGGGACGGCATCGACATGACCCCCAGCGAATACTATACCCATCTGGCAGCCTGCCACAAGCTGCCCACCACCAGCCAGCCCAGCCCGGAGCAGTTCGAGCGGCTGTATCTGGACGCTGCTGCCGCCGGAGACGAGGTGCTGGGCATCTTTTTGTCCGATGCGCTGTCCGGCACCGGTCAGTGCGCCAGACTGGCCGCCGACCTTGCCAACGTGGATAATGTGGTGTTCGTGAACACCGAGAACGTCTGTCTGGGGCAGTCCTTGCTGGTGCGGCTGGCTGTGCAGCTGCGGGACGCCGGCAAGACGATCACCCAGATCGCCGCCGATCTGGAAAAGGCCAAGCAGCACCTGCATCTGGTAGCTGCCGTGGACGATCTGAAGTACCTGCGCAAGGGCGGCAGACTGTCCGCCGCCGCAGCTGTGGCGGGCGGTATGCTGGGCATCAAGCCCATCCTCGCCGTCATAGAGGGCAAGGTGGCGCTGGCCGGTAAGGCGCGCGGTCTGCCCGGCGTGTATGTGGCGCTGTTCAAAAAGATCGACGAGATGGGCGGTATCCACCCGGGCTACACCCCGCTGCTGGGCTACACCGTCAACCACCGGGAGCTGCAGCCGCTGCTGACCTACCTGCAGGACAACCTGCATCTGGACGCACCGCTGGTGCGCCAGATCGGCTGCGTCATCGGCACCCACACCGGCCCCGGCGCATTCGGCATCGCGTTCTTTGATAAAGAGCTGGTGCTGGATGTATAAACATTTCCCGCAAAAATTCGGCAGTTTTGTCAATTGAAAATAACCTTCTGTACGCTACACTTAACTTGGGGTTCAAATCCATGCTTTGAGGTAGAATACAGGAGGTTTTTTGTTATGAAATTGCGGCACTCTCTTTTGCCCCGGCGCGCCGTCAGCCTGCTGGTGAGCACAGCGTTGTGCACCAGTCTGCTGGCATTTCCCGCCCATGCGGAGGTTTATACCACCAACCCTGACGACAGCCTTCAATACGACAGCAAGACGCAGACGTTTGTACAGCGTGCAGAAAGTACTGCCATTAAGAAAGAACTTGAGCGCATCGGGAAACTGTCCACAGTAGAAGAGCAATACAGCGTCTGTTCTGCACTCTGTGAACAGCATCCAGACGTTCCAAGCGCAAACTATATGCTGGCGTTTCTTATGCGGTATTCTGAACCAGATAAAAATAAAACATTACAACAGTTGGAGCATGTCATCCAGATTTCAGAAACCTATCAGAACTGGGCAGCAGAAAATCCTGATAAACTTGATTATACACCTTCTGGACCCGTGGCATCTTCGTCCGCTTACACAAAAACCAACATTCAAAAAGCCGCCTATGAAATGGAAGCGGATATTTATCTGCACGACCTTCGTCATCAGGAAAGTTATGTAACCGCTATGCGGCATTCACTGCGCGTGCAGAAAGCAGATTGCCTTCGCTATTTCAGCGATGATCTCGATGAGCAGATAGAAGTCACCCCTGAAGGCGAACTGGCATTCGCCTCTTATGATGCTGCTTTAACTACTCGCGAATGGCCCTTTGCCATTGGCACTTTACGAAACATTGACGCCAAGGAAAAAGAGCTTGATGCCATTGAAGCCTGGTATCAGTCCGGCAGTTCCAAAGATTTTACAGCTTGGAACGGCCGGGTACAGGTTTCTGCCAGCAACCCCCGAAATATGACCGTTTATGTACAATGTACCGGAAACAATGTTGCAGCAGTACAGGATGAATTTCACAAAGATACACCGGTGTCACGGATCCTGCGTGGATTGGACGGTGTCTGTTTCATGTTACGACCGGAAAGTTCTTCTACCGATTCTAACAAACAAACAACCTGGTATACAGATGGAACCACAAAACAGTCCATCAATTCTGGGAGTTCTGTTTCCTTCGGTGACACCTTTGAGTTCTGTTCTTTGCAGGATTTAGACCTTCCGCCAATCGTAACTGAGGTTTTGAAAGCCAAATATGGCGATGAATATCAAACCGCATATCAGTATCCTGAAACTCTTCAATACTTTTCCATTTCTGCCACAGAAGGGCCGCAGGGAAACACCCTTATTTCCTCAAGTCATTTTTCCGATGAATTGTGGCAATTGTATTAACTTAGCACTATCACAAAGAAACCGGGCAGGAGCACATTCCAAATCGACCCGCCTTACCCTTACAGCACCGCGTCCGAGATGAGCTTGCCCAGCAGCAGCACCAGCACCACCAGCATCATGGGGCGGATGAAGCGGGCACCCTTTTTTAGCGCAAAGTGGGAGCCCAGCAGGTTGCCCAGAATGTTGCTGATGGCGCAGGGGATGGCAACGTGGAACACCACCAGACCGTTCATCAGGTAGGTGAACAGGCTGGCGTAGTTGCTGGCCAGATTGAGCACCTTGCCGTTGCCGTTGGCGGTGCGCAGGTCAAAGCCCATCAGGGTGGTAAAGGCAATGATGGCAAAGGTGCCGGTGCCCGGGCCCATGACGCCATCGTACAGGCCGATGCCCAAACCGATGGCCAGCGCCAGTAAAATCTTTTTCAGGTCCAGCGTGCCGTCGTCCCGGTTCTCGTCCGGCAGGTTGCGCTGCCACAGAATGATGACCGCCGCCACCGGCAGGATGATGAACATCATGGTGCGCAGCATCTCGTCACTGAGCAGCAGCACGATGTGCGCGCCCAGCGCACTGCCCGCAAAGCTGCCGATGGCTGCAAGAACACCCACCTTCACGTTCATGGTACCGCTTTTGAAAAAGCTTGCCGTGGCAAAGGTGGTGCCGCAGGCAGCACTGAACTTGTTGGTGGCATAGGTGTAGTGGGGCGGCAGCCCGGCAAACAGATAGGCAGGCAGACTGATCAGCCCGCCGCCGCCGGCTGCCGAATCCACAAAGCCTGCAAAGCCGGTCATCAGCATGAGAAACGCCATCATCCACGGCGAGATCGTGATACCCATTGTTATAATTCCTCTTATCTTTCCAAGTCGTTTGTTCTTTTTCAGGGGACGCGCGCCTCAGACCATATAAGACCTCCCCTCGCAGGGCAATACACAGCCCGGGATACCTGCACACAGCAGGGCATCTCCGGGCATTTTTGCAATTTTTCGACTTGATATTACAGATTGTTTTTAAAGAAGCGGTATGCGTTGCGCCAGTAGATGGCCTCTACCTCGTCCTCGGTAAAGCCCTCGCGGCGCAGTGCCTCGGCCAGCAGCGGCATATCTGCCGCCGTTTCCAACTCATGCTGACCGCCGATGCCGTCAAAGTCGCTGCCAAGGCTGATGACCTCAATGCCGCCCACCTGCTTGAAGTGTGCGGCGTGCTTTGCCAGCCGCTCCACCGTGCTGCGGCAGAGCTTGGGGTGTGCCGAGTCTGCGTCCACAAAGGAAGCGCAGTAATTCAGCCCTGCAATGCCGCCCTTTTCTGCCAGTGCGCGGATCATCTCATCAGTCAGGTTGCGGTTGTGGGGCGACAGGGCACGGCAGTTGGAGTGGCTTGCCGCAAAGGGGCGGGTGCTGTGATTTGCAATGTCCCAGAAGCCCTTATCGGAAAGGTGGCTCACGTCTGCGGTGATGTGCAGCTTTTCCATCTCCTCCAAAAAGGCAAAGCCCCGCTCGGTCAGGCCTGTCTCGGTATTGGCCACCAGCGGCCCGCCGGGGTTTGCGTTGGGGGCTGCCAGCTCGTTGGGGTAGTTCCATGTCAGGGTCATCATGCGCACGCCCAGCTCCTGCAGCCGCCGCAGCACGCCCAGACTGCCCTTGCAGCAGCCGCCCTCTTCCACCGTCAGCATGGCGCTGAACTTGCCCTCGGCGCGGTTGCGCTCAAGGTCGGCAGCGGTGTACACCGGGGCGATCTTTTCCGGGTAAGCTGCCATGAGCCGCTTGAAGATGTCGATCTCCTCCAGCACGCTTACCAGCGGGTCGGCCCCGGGTGCGGGGTCGGCCAGATCCACATAGGCCGCAAAGCATTGCAGCAGATAATCCCCCTGCTGCAATTTTTCAAGGTCGATATGCAGGTCGTTGTGCAAAAAGCTTTTGGGTGCGCCCGCCTTTTCGGCGCGGCGCAGTTCGTACAGGGTATCGCAATGCAGATCCCAAACCTTCATGATGGATACACTCCTTTATGCTTCTTCTCCCAGCAGCTGCAACAGCTGTTCGGGGTTCATGGACAAAATCGCGCCGTCTGCCCCACCGGTAACGGTGTCGGCCAGCGACTGCTTGGCCTGTTGCAGCTCCACGATCTTTTCCTCAATGGTGTCCTGCGCGATCAGCCGATACACCTGCACCGGGTTGCGCTGACCGATGCGGTAGGCGCGGTCAGTGGCCTGATTCTGCGCGGCAAGGTTCCACCACGGGTCGTAGTGGATGACGATATCAGCGGCGGTCAGGTTGAGGCCCGTGCCGCCCGCCCGCAGCGAAATGAGAAAGACGTCTGCCTCACCCTGATTGAACCGGCGCACCTGCTCGGCACGCACCGGCTTCGGGGTAGAGCCTTGCAGAGTGAAGTGGCTCACCCCGGCTTCGTCCAGCCGCTTTGCCAGCAGCTCCAGCATGGAGGTGAACTGGCTGAACAGCAGAATGCGGTGCCCGCCTGCCACTGCCTCGGTGACAAGCTCCAGACAGGCTTCCAGCTTGGCGCTGCTGCCGGTCCAGTTGTCCGCTACGAGGCGCGGATCGCAGCAGATCTCCCGCAGCCGCATCAGCACGGCAAACACGGTCATCTTGTCCTCCGGCTTTGCCGCCCGCAGCTTTTCCCGGGCGTCCACCACCGCTGCCAGATACAGCTTGCGCTGCTCGGTCTCCAACTCAACGCGGCGCACATTCTCTGTTTTGGGCGGCAGCTCCCGCAGCACCTCGGACTTCATGCGCCGCAGGATGAAGGGGCCGGTGAACTGGTTCAGCCGCCGCACGGCGTTGGCATCCTCGTCCTGCACGATGGGCTTTTCGAACCGGGCGCAGAAGGTCTTGTAGGGGGGCAGATACCCGGGCATCAAAAAGGAGAAGATGCTCCACAATTCGCCCAAGCGGTTCTCCACCGGGGTGCCGGTCAGGGCAAAGCGCACCCGGCTGTTCACCCGGCACACCGCCTTGTATTTCTGGGTGGTGTGGTTTTTGATGGCCTGCGCTTCGTCCAGAATGCAGGCGTAGAAGCTTTGCCCGGCATACAGTTTTTCGTCCCGGCGCAGCAGGTCGTAGCTGGTGATGACGAGATCCGCCTGTGCCCACCCATCGACCAGCGCAGCGCGGTGGGCGGCATCGCCGTCCATGGCAACACTTTGCAGCTGCGGGGTGAACTTCTGGCATTCCTCCTGCCAGTTCAGCACCAGCGACGCCGGGCAGACGATGAGGCTGGGCAGCTGCTGCCCGCCCTCCTTCATGGCCAGCAGGTAGCTGAGCACCTGCACGGTCTTGCCCAGACCCATATCATCGGCCAGAATGCCGCCCATGCCGTAGCCATCCAGTGTGCGCAGCCAGCGGTAGCCATCCCGCTGGTATTTGCGCAGGGTCTTTTGCAGGGAGAGCGGCGGGGTATACTCGCTGTCCCGCACGGCGTGGAAGCTGCGGCTGATGCGCCGGAAAGCATCGTCCCGGTCAAACCGCAGACCGTTCTGCCCCGAAAGCGCCCAGTCCAGCGTGGGGGCGCGGTAGAGCGGCAGAGCGGCGTGGCCGTCCTTCAGCTTTGCGCCGGAAAGCTCCAGCGTGTCGTTCAGCTCGTCCAGCCCTTCCAGACTGTCATCCAGCCGCAGCAGACTGCCGTCCCGCAGACGGTGGTAGCGTTTTTTCTGGTGCAGGGACTGCAACAGTTCCCGCAGTTCCTCCACCGGGAAGGCACCGGTGTCCACTTCCAAGTCCAGCACACTGCCGTGCACCGATACCCCTACCGAAATTTTAGGCGGGGCGGCTTGTAAGTTGCGGAAAGCATCGGTCTGGTACACCTCGCCCATGGCCAGCAGGGCGGGAATGCCCTCTTCCAGCAGCTGGAAAAGCGCCTCCTCCCCGGAAATGCTGTAATGCCCCGGCTTGCCGGTCTCGGGTTCCAGATAGGTTTCCAGCAGCCGCTTTGCCCGGTTCTCGGTGCGGGCATCCCGCAAAAGATCCGGGGGCACCGGCTCGCCGGGGGCTACCCTGTCCTCTCCGTACAGAAAGACCGGGTAGGCCGTGACGGTAAGCCCCCGATCGGCGTCCAGATAAAACTGCACCACCGGTTCCAGCGGGATCTGGTTCAGCAGCAGCCGGTCGGGGTCCACGATGTTGACCCGGTTGCCCAGTTCCGGCAGCACATAGCTGCAAAAGGCGGCGGCATCTGCGCTGGTAAAGAACAAACTGCGCCCGCCAAAGGTGTCCAGTACCGGCAAAACCCGGCGGCATTCCTCCCGCTGCACCCGCCAGAGGGTGCTTTCGCCCAGCAGATAGGCATAGTCCAGCCCCTGCACCCCGCGGAGCACCGGGGTACAGCTCAGCTGCACGCCGCCCTTGCGGCGCTCCACCTTCAGGCTGATGACCGGCAGCCCCTCTTTAAGGGTATAGCCGCCCACAACGCCCTCGGCAGCGTAAAGCTCCACAAGGGCATCCAGTCCCTCGCCGGTCAACGGCAGACCGCCCGCCGGGCCTTTCTCCCAGCCGGAGCGCATGGTACCCTCGGCTTCAAACGCCTGCCGGGCGCTCACCTGACGGCGCAGCAGCCGCAGCAGCTGCTGTGCATCCGGGGCAAAGGCGTCCCACCGGTGCACAAAGGCCAGCGATTTCCCGTAGCTGACGCTTTCGCCCCGCTCGATCGCATCCAGAAACTGCGGGATGCTTTTTACCAGATACTGCCGCCCGCCGATGCCGTCAGAGACCCGCAGTCGCAGCCAGATACGGCCATTGTGCGGCGTAAGCTCCGGTTCCAGCAGAGCAAAGCCGGTGCGCTGGGCGGCGTTCTGGGGCTGGGGCTGCGCATCCTCCCGCTGGTAGCGCTTCAGCAGCAGCTGGGCCTCATAGTCGGTCTCTGGCTCCTCGCCCCGCCACTTGCGGCCGAACAGCATATCCAGCCCGGCGCTGTAACTGTCCTTGCGGGGTTCGGTGCTCAAGCCTGCAACGCCCCGCTGCACCCCGGGGATGCTCTCCGGCTTTTTTTCCGGGGCAGGCGGGTTCTTTTCCGCGTCCTGTAATAGCAGCGCACCGATATGCTTGCAGTAGGTGCCGTCGCCGTTCTGGTTATAGGGGCAGTCGCAGGAGGCACTGACAAAGCTGCCGTTTTCCCGCAGCCAGACCTGCGTATAATAGCAGTCCGGCCCACTGCCCTGCACCAGCGCTGTCAGGTGCCGCACCCCGTCCTCGTTGGTGGTGCAGCTGCTTTGCAGGATACGCTTGCGGTACTTCTGCGCCCGCTCAAAGATGCTTTTGCCCAGCAATGTGCGGATCTCCTGTGCGTCCATGTAGTCTCCCTCCCCTGTGCTGTCGCGGTTCCGGTCTATTCTATAAGAATACCGCGTTCCACCCCGGGATGCAAGGGCAGAAGGGTAAAAAACGTTTAGAAAGCGCGGGCGGGACGATTTTGAATGGCCTCCGCTTTGCTTTGGCCATCTTCAGCGGAAAAATTATTTTTATATAGAGCAATACCGGAGCGTCTGCGGACGCTCCGGTATTGCATTTTTCACGGGAAAGGCCGTAAAGGCAAACGGCATTTATCGTGTTATAGTAAGTTCACAACCGTTCAGCCCTGTTTTTCTGCGGGGGCTGTGCCGCGCTTGCGAGTCTTGAGGTGGTACATCTCCTGATCGGCTTTATCGATCAGGTCGTGCACGGTGGCAATGTCCGGCTCAAGGCGGGCGCAGCCGATGCTGATCTCGATCTGGTAGGGCTTGCCGGAGGCGGCGTTGGCGGCGTCCAGCTCCCGCTGGATGGAGGCGATCAGGGTGCGCACCTCCACGCTGTTGCAGCCGCAGGCGATGCAAAATTCATCGCCGCCGTAGCGCGCCAGCACGCCGTTGTAGTTGGCGCACACCTTTTTCAAAATGCCCGCCAGCAGCACCAGCGCAGCGTCCCCCTCCAGGTGGCCGTACTCATCGTTGATGTGCTTGAAGTGATCCATGTCCATCATGAGGAAGTGCAGCGAGCGGTTGGGGTGACGGCGGTAGTAGGGCAGTTCGCTTTCCAGATACCGCAGCGCCACGATGCGGTTGCTGACGCCGGTCAGGGTATCCACCGTAAACTTGGTCTGCAACACCAGCACATACACACACACCAGCCCCAGCGTAATGCCGCAGCACAGCAGCCCGCGCCCGGGCAGCCAGCCTTGCAGCAAAAAGCCTGCCGCCGGCGCAAGCGCGAGCAGCAGCAGGGTCTTCAGTTCCTCCTTGGGTGTTTCCTGCTTCCAGTGGCTCAGCGTCCAGCTGCAGCGGAGAAAGGCCGCCGCCAGATAGGCAAGCCCCACCAGCTTCGCCCCCCAGAACAGGGTGCTGCCCCGCAGCCCCTCTGCATCCAGATAGCAGAAGCCGTTTTCGTCCCGCGCTGTCAGCAGCGCCAGCAAAAGCAACGCCACCGGTGCGGCGCTGAGCGCCAGCTTGCGACCGTCCTCCATCCATGTACGCCCCAGCTCTGCCTCTACATACAAAAACACCAGCAAGCAGCAGCACGCCGCCAGCAGATAAAACAGAATACTGCCCCCGGCGTTCAGCCGGTAGGTCAGGGGGATGCCCAACTCCTGCCACGCGCCCAGCTGCGCCAGCGCACTGCCATGATCTACGATCGTCAGCGCCCCGGCAGACCACAGCAGCGCCGTGAACAGCCGCCCGGGCAGGCTTTTATCCCGCATTTTCTGCTGCGCCCGCAGCAAGACCGCCAGCGTGACCAGACAGAACCCACTGACCTGAGTATGGGCAATCGCATCCATGCCGCAACGCTCTCCTTTACCCTAGGGCGGCTTTGCGCCGTCCCGGCCCTTTTTCGCTCTTCCAACGTTCCTTTTCCGCACAGATTTATTGTACCAAATCCGTAACAGATATGCAACACAAACCGAAAATTTCATACAAAAAAAGACACCGGAACGTCTTTCGGCGTTCCGGTGTCTTTTGAACTCAAATCACTTTGCCTGCGGATGGGCGGCATCGTTGCGCAGGGCGCTTTCGCGGATCTTTTCCAGCGTCTGCTCGCTGAGGATGTGCTCTGCCTTGCAGGCGTCCTCGGCGGCGGTCTGCTCGTCCACGCCCAGCTGCACAAAGAAGTGGGTCAGCAGCTGGTGGCGGCTGTAAATGCGCTGAGCGATCTCCAGCCCGGGCTCCAGCAGGGTCAGGTTGCCTTCGCCGTCCACCGCGATATAGCCGTTCTCCCGCAGCTTTTTCATGGCGATGCTCACGCTGGCTTTGGTAAAGCCCAGCTCATTGACAACGTCAATGGAGCGCACTTTGCCCATACGCTGGCTCAGCATCAGGATCGTTTCAAGATAATCTTCTGCGGATTGGTGGATCTGCATGGTTTGTCCGGCCTCCTGCCTTATTCCCTCTGGGGGATTTTTCCGACAGGGGATGTGTACCCTCTGTCGTATGTTAAAGGATATCACATTTTTGCGGTTGATGCAAGTAATTCGCAGCAAGTTTTGTTAAACTAACCATATTTTTCTGCACAGAACTGCTGTTTTGCCGGTTTTGCACCACCCCTGTTTTGTGCAAAGGGTGCAATTCTCGGCGTTTTGGCCTTACCGTGTGGCCAGATAGGCCGCAGGGCCTGCCTCGTACAGATCGCCGCCGTGGGCGTCCAGCACAACGGTCAGGGGCATATCCTGCACGGTCAGGCGGCGCACCGCCTCACAGCCCAAGTCCGGCCATGCGATCACTTCCAGCGTCTGCACGCTTTTTGCCATCAGCGCACCGGCACCGCCCAGCGCGGCCAGATATACCGCGCCGTTGCGCACCACAGCTGCCTTGACGGCGGCATCCCGCTTGCCCTTGCCGATCATGATCTTGTTGCCAAGATCCAGCAGCCGAGGGCTCATGGCGTCCATGCGCCCGCTGGTGGTAGGCCCTGCCGAGCCGATGACCTCGCCCGGGCGCTCCGGGGTGGGGCCTACATAATAGATGGCGCTGCCTTCCAGATCAAAAGGCAGGGTCTCGCCCTTGTCCAGTGCCTCCATCATCCGCTTGTGTGCCTGATCCCGGGCGGTGTACACCACGCCGGAAAGCAGCACGGTATCCCCCGCCTTCAGCGGGGCAAGATCCTGCGCGGTGCAGGGGGTAGTCAGTCTGTATTCCATCGTTCTCCCCTCCTTACAGCTCCGCGCTGGCGCGGCGGGTCACATGGCAGGAAACGTTCACAGCCACCGGCAGACCCGCCACATGGGGGGGCATCTGCTCAATGGCAAGGCCGAGGCAGGTGGTCTTGCCGCCAAAGCCCTGCGGGCCGATGCCCAGTGCATTGATGGCGGCAAGCAGCTCCTGCTCCAGCTGGGCGTAGTAGGGGTCGGGGTTGGGGATATCCAGCGGGCGCAGCAGCGCCTTTTTGGCAAGATACGCCACCTTGTCAAAGCTGCCGCCCACGCCGATGCCCAGCACGATGGGCGGGCAGGGGTTGGAGCCCGCCAGCTTTACGGTATCCACCACGAACTTTTTAAAGCCCTCCACGCCATCGGCGGGCTTGAGCATCTGGATGCGGCTCATGTTCTCACTGCCAAAGCCCTTGGGTGCTACCGTGATGCGGCAGCCCTCGCCGTCCACCAGATGCACCGTGATGGCCGCCGGGGTGTTATCGCCGGTGTTGCCCCGGCGCAGCGGGTCGGCCACGATGCTCTTGCGCAGATAGCCGTCCGTATAGCCCCGGCGCACGCCCTCGTGGATGGCAGCCTCAAAGCTGCCGTCAATATGCACATCGGTGCCCAGCTCCACGAACACACAGGCCATGCCGGTATCCTGACAGATGGGCAGGTCTTTCTCCTTTGCAGCGCCAAGGTTCGACCACAGCAGGTCTAATGTGTTCTTTGCCAGCGGCCACGGCTCTTCTTCCCGCGCCTTTTCCAGCGCTGCCTGCACGTCCTGCGGCAGCTGGGTGTTGGCTTTAATGCAGAGCCGCGCCACCGTATCCGTAATGCTCTGTGCGGAGATCGTTCTCATGCCTGTGTCCTCCGCTTACAGCCGTGCCACGCCGGTCTCGCGGGCAGCCTTTGCCACGGCATTTGCCACAGCCTCGGCCACGCGGGGGTCGAACGCGCCGGGGATGATGTTCTCCTCGCTGCGGTCTGCATCGGTGATGAGGTCTGCAATGGCGTAGGCCGCAGCCAGCTTCATCTCATTGTTGATATCCCGGGCGCGGACGCTGAGCGCGCCCTTGAACAGGCCGGGGAAGCACAACACGTTGTTGACCTGATTGGGGAAGTCGCTGCGGCCGGTAGCCATCACCCGCACGCCGCCCGCCTTGGCTTCATCCGGCATGATCTCCGGGGTGGGATTGGCCATGGCAAAGACGATGGCGTCCTTGTTCATAGTCTTGCACAGCTCAGTGGTCAGGATGCCGGGGCGGGACACGCCGATGAACACGTCAGCGCCCTCCAGCGCCTCCTTCAGGCCGCCCTTGATCTGGCGGGGGTTGGTCACCTCGCCCAGCCAGTTCTTGTGTGCTTCGGCGCTGTTGCAGCCCTTGTACAGGGTGCCAAACTGATCCACCGCCACGATGTCCTTGGCACCGGCGGTCATGAGCATCTTGATGATGGCGGTACCGGCAGCGCCGGGGCCATTCAGGACGATGTGCACGTCCTCCATCTTCTTATTCACCACGCGCAGGGCGTTGATGAGGGCAGCAGTGACCACGATAGCGGTGCCATGCTGGTCGTCGTGGAACACGGGGATGTCCAGCTCCCGCTCCAAGGTCTCCTCGATCTCAAAGCACTCGGGGCTCTTGATATCCTCCAGATTGATGCCGCCAAAGGTGGGCGCGATGGCCTTGCAGGCTGCAATAACGCTGGCAGCGTCGTGGGCGTCGATGCAGATGGGGAAGGCGTCCACGCCGCCAAACTCCTTGAACAGCACGGCCTTGCCCTCCATGACCGGCAGACCGGCCTCCGGGCCGATATCGCCCAGACCCAGCACGGCGGTACCGTTGGAGACAACGGCTACCATGTTGCCCTTGAAGGTGTACTTATACACATCCTCGGGGTTTTCCTTGATCTTGCGGCAGGGCTCGGCCACACCGGGGGTGTAGGCGGTGGACAGGTCGTCACGGGTGGCGACTTCCACCTTGCTCACGATGCCCACCTTTCCCTTGTGGGTCTCGTGCATTTCCAGAGCTGCTTTATTGTAATCCATGGTTTTATCCTCCAATTTCAGCAAAAGGCTTTCCCCCGCAGGGAAAGGCTCATACAGTTTTATTGTAACAGAACCGTCCGGGTATTTCCACCGGTTTTGCGGCATTTCCCGCCTCAAAGCGGGCAAAAGTGATACCTGTGCCGGGCGATATTTGTGGAATTTTCGCCAAAATCTTTTCTTTTCGCATTTTTCCGTTATAATAGGATGGTATGATATTTGCATTCTCCGTGAAAACGGTCTGCTATTTTTAGGAGGTATCTCTTTTGAAACGCATTACCAAGATCCTGTTGTGTGTGCTGTGCGCGGTGGCTGCTGTGCTGTGCGTAGCTGCGGCCTGCTTTATGCTGCTCAAAAAGCAGAGCGGCACCACGGCAAACTCTGCCGCATCCGGCGCAAGCGTGTCCACCTACGGCAAGGTGTCGGATTTCGACTACGCCAGCTTCGATTATTCTGAGGGGCTGGACGATAACGGCCACTGGACCGGCATCCGCGCACTGGACTATGTGACCCTGCCGGAGGATGTATCCGCGCTGCCGCTTTCCAAGGCCGATATCGAGCCCACCGAGGCCGAGATCCAGACCCAGATCGACACTTTGCTGAACCAGTACGCCACCACCCAGAACATCACCGACCGGGCAGCCCAGAGCGGCGACACCGTAAACATCGACTATTCCGGCGCGGTGGATGGCGTAGCCTTTACCGGCGGCACCGCCACCGGCTACGACCTGACGCTGGGCAGCCACTCCTTCATTGACGGCTTCGAGGATCAGATCATCGGCCACAACATCGGCGACACCTTTGATGTGACCGTTACCTTCCCGGAGGGCTACGGCGACTCCACCGACGCCGAGGGCAACACCATCCCCCTCAGCGGCAAGGAGGCCGTGTTCAGCGTGACCCTGAACGCCATCACCCAGAGCGTTGTGCCCACCCTGACCGATGAGTGGGTGGAGACCAATTTTGCCGCTAGCGACGACCTGCACACCGCAGACGCCCTGCGCCAGTACTTTGACAGCGCCCTGTACGCCAACAATCTGGACAACGCCGCGATGGACTATCTGCTCACGAACTCCACCTTTAAAGAAGTCCCCACCCAGATCACCAGCTACTACATCCGTATGTTCCTGAACTACCACTCTCAGCTGGCTACCCAGTATGGCATGGAGCTGGACGCCTACGCACAGGCCAAGGGCTACGCCGATGCCGACGCGATGCTGGCGGATTCCGATGCTTACTTTGAGCATCTGGCCAAGCAGGATCTGGTCTTTCAGGCCATTGCGGAGCAGCTGGACATCACCCCCACACAGGAGCAGATCGACAGCGCCAACAGCTCCTACGCCGACACCTACGGCGCACAGCGCAGCATGCTGAACGCCTTGCAGTTGGCGGTGCTGGACAAGGTGGAGGAAAGCGCAGTGCTTTCCTGACAGTGCGTCGAAAAACAATTTTAAATGGCTTCCGCTACGCTCTAGCCATATTCAGCGGAAAAATTATTTTTAATAGAGCAATGCCGGAGCGTCTGCGGACGCTCCG
>ERZ791912.1043-NODE-1043-length-14297-cov-2.302345_pt1 | contig 14297 bp, 19 predicted proteins | sample MGYA00510141_ERZ791912 | MGnify/ENA primary metagenome ERZ791912 (study PRJEB30046, sample SAMN00792082) | human gut metagenome | study: EMG produced TPA metagenomics assembly of the A metagenome-wide association study of gut microbiota in type 2... | reverse complement strand
CTGGACTATTTCAAGCCACGGCTGACGCTGGGATTTACCGCCACCCCCAACCGGGGCGACAAGGTACGGCTGGACACGGTGTTTTCGGATATCATCTTTGCCCGTGACCTGCGCTTTGGCATCCAGAACGGCTATCTGTGCGACATCTACTGTATGCGGGTGGATATCGGCTACGACCTGAGCGCCGGACATACCCGCGCCGGAGACTACGCGCCGGGAGAGATGGACGAGGCTATGGAGGGTACGGCGGACGCCATTGCCGAGGCTTACGGGAAATACGCCAAGGGCGCCACGCTGATCTTCGCCGTCAGCGTACATCACGCCAATGAGATCGCGGCGAAGATACCCGGCGCTGTGGTGGTGACGGGCGAGACAAAGGACAGGGAGGCCATCATCGAGCGGTTCACGGCGGGAGAAATTCCCTGCATCGTCAACTGCATGGTGTTCACCGAAGGGACGGATATTCCACGGGTGGAGACGGTCATTATTGCGCGGCCCACCCAGTCCGACAGCCTGTATAGCCAGATGGTGGGGCGGGGCTTGCGGCTCTATCCCGGCAAGGAGCGGCTGACGCTGATCGACTGCGTGGGCATTACGGGGCGGGCGTCCATCTGCACGGCGCCGTCGCTGCTGGGCATTGACATGACCAACGTGCCGAAGGCCAAGCAGAACGAGCTGGAGGGGCTGCTGTTTGAGCTGCCCATGAAGGCACTGTCTGCATCGGATTGCCCGGAGAGCTGGATCCGGAACGTGGAGATCGTAGATCTGTGGGCCAAGGAACAGAAATACCAGACGCACGATGTGAACTGGTTCAAGCTGCCGGACGGGTCGATGGTGCTGTCGCTGCGGGGGAATGAGCGGTTGGTGCTGTCGCCGCAGGATGAGCTGGGCATGACCTGCATCACGCTGGGAACTGTGACATCGGACAAGCGGCCCATGCAGAGTGCGCTGGACAGCTGCTATGTATGGCTCTGTAACAAGCGGAAGGAGCAGGCGTATATCTGGAACACGCAGAAGGTCAAGCGCTGGGGGAAGAATCCTGCCACGGAAAAGCAGCTCACGATGATCAAAAAAATATGCAAGGGATTTAACACGGACAGCCTGACAAAGGAACAAGCAAACCAGATATTGAACAGGCTGATGAGCAAAGGGAGGTAGTGAAAAATGGCATCGGAAAGACATCACCAGCAGGCGGTCATCAAGTGGTCACAGCAGCGGTCTGTCCGTGAACAATGGCCGGAGCTGGCACTGCTGCACCACATCAAGAATGAAACCACCGGCGGCGCGGCGGAGGTGGCTGCTGACAAGGCTATGGGCGTAAAAAAGGGTGTGCCGGATCTATGCCTGCCGGTAGCGCGTGGCGGGTATCATGGCCTGTACATTGAGATGAAAACGCCCAGCGGGAAAACCTCAGATGCACAGAGATGGTGGGTGAATCACCTGATGGACTATGGGTATTACGCGGTGGTTTGCCACGGTTATGATGCGGCTGTACATATCCTCAGCTGGTATTTATCACTGGAGGTGCGGTGAGATGGCGGAGGTATCCAGAGCGGAAGCGGCTGCCATGCGCGGCGAGCCAATGCCCACCGGCAGTGCGTGGCAGGAAATGGCGGAGTATATTGCCATGCGTGCCTTGTACTGGGGATACCGTCACAAGGTTTTTACCCGCGAGGAGGCCAGCGCCATGAAGCAGCGGCTGCGAAGCGAACTGGATAACGTGGAGCGCGGATATGCGTTTGAGCGGAAGTGCTGGGACACGGCGGCAATGCGCTACAAGGAAACGGAAAGAGCCAAAGCATTATACCGAAAGGAGCGGACATTGGAGAATGCAGATGCTTTGGTGGCGGTGTTGGACGGTCTGAATCACAAACAAATTTGACTTTGTTTTTTTAGGCGGTTTTTGGTGAGATACTTTCCCGCTGTTCACATGAGGGATAAGTATCTCGACCCCGAATGCCGGAAACCGCTGAAATTGCAGGGCATTGCGCACAGCAGAAGAAACAAAAACGATCCCCAAAGAAACGGTGTGTGTTTTTGTTAGACGCGGAGAAGGTTTTCATAGGGTAAAGTATCTTCTCCGCGAAGGCTTGAAGGAGGAAAGCATGGTATACGCACAAGAAACATTTGACGGCGAGATCATCGTGGACAATTTCGCCGGCGGTGGAGGGGCATCAACGGGCATTGAGATCGCCACGGGCCGGTTGGTGGCGCTGGCCGTCAACCACGACCCGGCGGCCATCCTCATGCACCGCACCAACCACCCGTACACGGAGCATTTTCAGGCGTCCGTGTGGGACATCGACCCCAAGGCCGTGTGCCGGGGTCGGCCTGTGGGGCTGGCGTGGTTCTCGCCGGACTGCAAGCACTTCAGCAAAGCTAAAGGCGCTGCACTGGTCGACCGGAAAATTCGCGGCCTTGCGTGGATCACGCTGCGCTGGGCGGCAACGGTACGGCCCCGCGTCATCATTTTGGAGAATGTGGAGGAGTTCCAGACGTGGGGGCCGGTGCGGAAGGGCAAGCCGGTGAAGAAGCTGGCGGGTACGACCTTCCGAAAGTTTATCAGCCAGCTTGAGGCGCTGGGCTACACCGTGGAGTTCCGGGAGCTGGTGGCGGCAGACTTCGGAGCGCCTACCTCCCGCAAGCGGTTTTACATGATCGCCCGCTGTGACGGGAAGCCTATTGTCTGGCCGAAGCCCACCCACAGCAAGACCGGCGCGGATGGACTGCCCAAGTGGCGCAGCGCGGCGGAGATCATCGACTGGAGCCTGCCTTGCCCATCGGTATTCGCGTCCAAGGCGGAGATCATGGAAAGATATGGCTTGAAGGCGGTGCGGCCGCTGGCGAAGAACACCATGCGGCGCGTCATCCGAGGTGTGGACAAGTTCACCATCAGGAGCGGCAAGCCGTTTATCGTACCAACGGGGTACGGTGAGCGCAAGGGGCAGGCACCCCGCGTGCATGACATTGACGCGCCGGTGCCGACCATCGTAGGCACCGGCAAGGAGAATCTGTGCAGGCCGCTGCTGGCACCTGTGACGGTGACCAACACCAGCAACAGCGTGGGCGGGACGGTCGGAGCGCCGGTACATACCGTAACGACCGCAGGGAATCAGATGCTGGTAACGCCGTTCCTTGCGGAGTGCAACCACTCTGGCGGCGGGCATATTGCTCCTGTGACGGATGCTCACAAGACCATCACCGCCAAGCATACCGGCGGCATCGTGGCGCCCGCACTGATCCAGTATCACACGGAACAGACGGAACACGTTCGGGCATCCGGGCTGGGGACGCCTATCCACACGGTGGACGCCTCCAACCGATACGGCCTGACCTGCGCCAATCTGGTGGAGTATTACACCGGCGGCAGACCGTTGGATGTGCAAGACCCCCTGCACACCGTTACCAGCCACGACCGCGAGGCGGTGGTCGCCGCTCACATTGCCAAGTATTACGGCGGCGTGGTCGGCGAAAAGGTGGGAGAGCCTTTGCCGACGGTGACGGCCATTGACCACAATGCGGTATGTGCCGCCCATGTGGTGAAGTTTAAGGGCGACAATGTGGGAACGCCGCCTTCGGAGCCTTTGCAGACAGTGACGGCCAGTGCTGGGAAAGAGCGGGCGTGCAGCGGAGGGACATTCGCCGTGTGCAAGGCGTATCTGGCGAAGATACGCAGCGGTGACGATCTGGGCCACTGGCCCGAGATACGCGCCCTGCTGAATGAGTTCTGCGGTTACACGCTGGCGGAGGACGAGGTACTGCTGTTGGAGATCGGCGGCGCGCTGTACTACATCGCGGACATTGGGCTGCGGATGCTGTCGCCCCGCGAGCTGTACAACGCGATGGGCTTCCCGCCGGATTACATCATTGACCGTGACTATTTGGGCAACGAGTACAAAAAGAGCGCACGGGTGGCGCGGTGCGGCAATGCGGTGTGTCCGCCGGTGGCATCCGCGCTGGTGCGTGCCAACCTGCCGGAGTGGTGCGGCGTGACCATCACCACAATGGCACAGTTGATGGACTGCGTGGCGGTGTAGGAGGGTGCAAAGGAATGAGCCTTGAAGTATGCCCGATGACGCTCAAGGAGGCGAACGCCTTTGTGGAGCAGCACCACCGACACCATAAGCCGGTGGTGGGACACAAGTTCTCCATCGGCTGCACGGACGGAAAGGAAATTGTGGGCGTTGCCATTGTGGGCAGACCGGTGAGCCGACATCTGGACGACGGATGGACGCTGGAGGTCAACCGGCTATGCACAGATGGCACCCACAACGCCTGCTCCATGCTATACGCCGCTGCATGGCGGGCGGCACGGGCGATGGGCTATAAGCGGCTTGTGACCTACATACTGGACAGCGAAAGCGGGGTCAGTTTGCGGGCCGCCGGGTGGAAGTGCATCGGGCAAGCTGGCGGTCTCAGATGGACCGGAAAGCGCAGGCCGGAGGTGGATTTATACCCGGCGCAAATGAAAATTCGGTGGGAGAAGGAGGAGTGACGTGAATTGTCACGGATGCAAATGGCTGGATGAAAGAAGAAAAGGCCCAGCGGGGAGTGGGTATTGCGTCATGGTGGAAAACAGTGATCAGGGAAAGTGTTACCGTGATTGGCTGTTGAAGCACCGGGAGGAATATGCCCTTGGCAGAAAGGAACTCCCCAGCATCAAGGTCAGAACGCCCGAAATGGAGCGGTGTGAGCGCTATGAAGCTGGAGGCTTTGCTACGAGGTACAGAAAGGAGCAGGTATGACAAGAGATGAGATCGTGACCGCGCTGCGGTGCTGCGATGGTGGAGAATATGACGAATGTAACAAGTGCCCGCTGCGTGATGGAATCAACTGCCGCAACCTGTTAGGACTCGCTGCCGCTGATCTGATCGAGAACCAGCAGCGGCACATCGATGCACTGTTGCAGGCCAACGCTGGATTGCGTGACACCATCATTCGGCGGGATGCGCAGATCGAGAAGATGAGCGAGGGACTGGCGCAATTTGCTGCGGCGGTGGCGGAAAAGGAGGCGATAAAAGATGAACCGAGATGATGAACTGATGTTTTACATGGAATGCTGGCGCGATATGCAGAATTTCCTGGCGGAAGTAGTAAGGGACAATACGGGCGAGTATCCGTTTGCGAAGGATGTTCTGGATCTAATGCACAGCGTCGAAAGAAAGCACGGGGGATGACAATGGCTGAATACATTGAGCGCACGGAAGAACTCATGCTTGCCATGAACGCCGGTGCGAGGGCAATCGAGAACACAAAGCGCTATCACGGTGCTGTTTACACCAAAGATTTGTTTTCAGATAACTCACAGGAAATCCCGTACTTGCTGGCTGCCAAAGTGTTGCGGGAAGTAAGCGATGCTCCCGCTGCCGAGGTTGCCCCGGTGGTGCACTGCCGGGAATGCGAGCACAGCTATGAATCTGTGGGTGGGCGCTTCTGCACCTACGGCGTCTGTGTGGACTGCGAGGTGCCGGACGACTTCTACTGCGGAAATGGAAAGCGGGGTGAGACCGGTGAAGGATGAGGTTTGTCCCTACGGAAGCGACTGCTTTACCTGCCGTCTGCCGGTGCGCGGGAAGCTGTGCCAGCCGGTACAACCGACTGCCCAGCGAAAAGGTACGGAGCGACGCGGCACGGAAAGCGTACAGAAAAAAGATGCAGAAGGAGGGAAAGCGGGATGGATGAGAAAAAAGCAGCGGCTGTGCTGCGGGACTATCTGGAAAACCGTGAGATGCCGGCGACGGTGTATGCTGCCATCTGTGTGGCCATCGAGCGGCTGGAGGGGCAGGCATGAGCAAGGCACGGAATATCTGGTGGGGCTACATCCGGAACATCCTGCGGGAATATCCACAGGTGACAGCGGAGGAGCAGAGAGCTGTTGCCAACGCGGTACAGGCTACGCGCGGCAGGCGGGACGGCGGGGAGCGGATGCAGGTGGTACACATGACGCTCTTTTCCCGCACACATACGCTGGAGGGCGCGGCGGGGGTGATCCCGTGCAGCTATGCCACGGCCAAGCGGTGGCAACAGGATTTTATATACGATGTTGCGCGATATTATAGGTGCAATAGCGGATTATCAATCAAAAGATGAGCCAAGAAGTCCCAACAAATGTGATATGCTTTTGTTGTGGACGGCACACACCATGTTTTCTCCTTAGGGGTAGGGCGGTGGTACCGATGGTCCATATCGGTGCTGCCGCCCATATCCGACGCCGTAGCTCAGTTGGCGAGAGCGCATAGAGGAGGTCGCGGGTTCAAGTCCCGCCGGCGTCGTTGCTCGATTGGGAGAGGGAGGAATAGATCGGGCTGTCCTTGCGGGCGGCCCGATCATTCTTTTCGTGGAAACGGCAGGTGCATGAATGGCAACAATGCTTGAAATGATAGAAGAATACAAGGAATCCAGAGAACTGCTGACCGTGCGTATACACGAGCTGCGGACGGCGGTGAAGGAGGCGTACACGACGGAGGAATTGGAGCCTCTGAATGTACGCATACACGAGCTGGAGACGATCCGTGCCGATATGAGCAAGGTGCTGAAATATATGCAACGGCGGTATGGAGGTGCTGGAAATGGCAAGGGCGAGAGGCGAGTCATCAGGAAGCATGACGCCGGTAGAGTTTCTGGCCGAAAGAAAGATCTACGAGCAGTGGCTGCACAGCTATCTCGACTCGCGCAGCGAGATGGAGATGAGCAATCGTGGATTGAAGCGGCTTTTGGATCTGATGCTCCCACTGTACATCCGAAATGAGCTGACACCGCACCAGCGGGAGTATCTGCGGTTGTACATGGTCGGGATGGACGATAAACCCATGACCATGGAGGAGATCGGGCAGCTGACAGGCGTCAACAAGTCCACCGTGTCGCGGACGTTGGCAAGGGCGTATGAGCGCCTGGGACACCAGATGACCTATCTGATGGCAGGATATAAGTATATGCGGGATGCTGCAGAGGAGGACGCAGAGTAGACGGAGGTGAGCGTGTGGCAGGGGGAGCTGAAAACCTCATCCCGTTCAGCGAGAGAAGCAAGGAGGAAGCGAGGGAGTGTGGACGGGCCGGAGGTATCGCATCCGGCATTGCCAGGCGGCGAAAGCGGAGTCTGCGGGAGGCGGCTGACCTTTATCTTTCACTGCCCGTGTCTGATAAGCGAAAGTGGAACAAGCTGGCGGCACGGTATGTAGACCCGGAGGACATTGACAACCAAATGGCCGTGATCGTAGGCATGGTGGATGCGGCGGCTGCCGGAGATGCACGGGCGGCGCGTGTCGTGGTAGATCTGCTGGGCGATGACAACAACGATGCAGACAGCAGCACCGTGCAGGTGATCATAGACACGCCGCTGGAGGAGTACAGCGAATGAAGGTGCTGAGAATCCCGCCGCCGAATCCCAAGCAGGCGCTTTTTTTGAAGGCGGCAACAAAGCACGTCGGGTTCGGTGGTGCGCGTGGCGGAGGAAAGAGCTGGGCGGTGCGTGTCAAGGCGGAGCTGTTGGCGCTGCGGTATCCGGGAATTCGGATATTGATCGTCCGACGTACCTACGAGGAGCTGCGGCAGAACCACATACAGCAGATGCGGGTGGACTTAAACGGTATCGCACGTTACAACAAAACGGAGAAGCGCTTCAGCTTCCCGAACAGCAGCGTCATACAGTTCGGATACTGCGCCAAGGACACAGACCTCGACCGATATCAGGGCGCAGAGTATGATGTGATCTTTCTGGATGAGGCAACGCAACTGTCAGAACACCAGATGCAGACCATCACCGCCTGCGTCCGAGGTGTAAACGATTTCCCCAAGCGTATCTATTACACCTGCAACCCGGGAGGGCAGGGGCATCAGTACATCAAGCGGCTGTTTATCGACCGGCGCTTTGAGAAAAACGAGATACCGGAGGAGTACAGCTTTACACAGAGCCTTGTCACGGACAATGCTGCGCTGATGGCCAGTCAGCCGGACTATGTACAGCAGCTGGAGGCGCTGCCGCATGCGCAGCGGCTGGCGTGGCTGGAGGGGCGCTGGGACGTGTTTGAAGGACAGTTTTTCGAGGAGTTCAGGGACGATCCGGCACACTATGAGGATCGGCAAAACACCCATGTGATCAAACCGTTCCCCATACCCGCCGGATGGAAGGTATACCGTTCCTTCGACTGGGGCTATGCGCGGCCCTTCTCCTGCGGCTGGTGGGCGGTGGACTACGATGGCGTACTGTACCGCATCGCCGAGCTGTACGGCTGTACGGGGACGCCCAACGAGGGCGTGAAGTGGACGCCGGATAAGGTGTTTGCGGAGATACGGCGCATCGAGGATGAGCACCCGTGGCTGAAGGGGAGAACGATACAGGGCGTGGCTGACCCGGCTATCTGGGATAAATCCACCGGTGAGAGTGTTGAGGAAACGGCGGTAAAGCACAGGGTGCTGTTTTCCAAGGGTGACCACAGCCGCATACCCGGATGGATGCAGGTGCATTACCGGATGCAGTTTGATGAGAACGGCATGGCCATGCTGTATGTGTTCGAAAACTGCAAGGCATTTATCCGCACGATGCCGCTCTTGCAGTACAGCCAGACGGCGCCGGAGGATCTTGACACCGCGCAGGAGGATCACGTAGCTGACGAAGTGCGGTATATGTGTATGTCGCGTCCCATCAAGCCGAGGGTGCCGGCGGAACGAGATCCGTTTCTGGAAGACCCGGCGCGTGTGGCACTGGATCTGCGGAAGGAAGATCTGGCGCAGCCGGTGAGGAGGCCGAGGATGCAGATCATAAGGGAGGAAAACGATGCGTGAGACAGCACAGGGGCAGGAAGCTGCCGTGAAGGAGCCGGTGGTGCAGGCCATCGGTGTTGAACAGATCCGCGAGGCGTGGAGCACGCTGCGGAAGTATCAGAAGGGCAAGTCCAATCTGGAGCAGCGTGTGGTGGATGCGGAGAAGTGGTTCCGGCTCAGGCACTGGGAGTGTATGCGGCTGGAACAGGCGAACGGGGAGCAGGTGGAGCCTGCGTCCGGTTGGCTGCTGAACTGCATCATGAACAAGCACGCAGACGCCATGGACAACTTCCCTGCACCGAACATCCTGCCGAGAGAGCGCGGCGACGAGGAGGAGGCACAGCGGCTATCCTCCATTGTGCCGGTGATCCTGGATCAAGCTGGATTCGAGAAGACCTATTCCGACCATGTGGATAACAAGCTCATCGGCGGCACAGGCGTGTACGGTGTGTTCTGGGACGGCGCGGCCTGTAATGGGCTGGGCGATATCGACATCAGAGAAACGGATGTGCTGAATCTGTTCTGGGAACCGGGAAAAGAGGACATACAGGAGAGCCGTGACCTGTTCCACACGGAGCTGATGGACAATGATGTGCTGTTAGAGCAGCATCCGGAGCTTGCCGGCAAGCTGGGAGGTGAGGGTGCGTTCTCCGCAGCGAAGTACGCCTATGACGACACCGTGGATACCACCGGCAAGTCGGCTGTGGTGGACTGGTATTACAAACGCATCATCAGCGGGCGCACGGTGCTGCACTACTGCAAATTCGTGGGAGATACGGTGCTGTACGCCACGGAGAACGACCCGCAGTATGCCAATCGCGGCTTGTACGACCACGGGAAGTATCCCTTCGTGTTCGATCCGCTGATCCGCATGAAGGGAACACCCTGCGGCTTCGGATATGTGGATATCGGAAAGTGCTCGCAGGAGTACATTGACCGCGGCGGGCAGGCGGTGCTGATGAATATGCTCGCCAACGTAAAGCCGCGCTTCTTTATCCGCACCGATGGAGGTGTGAACGAGGAGGAATTTGCGGATCAGACCAATGCCTTTGTACATGTTACCGGCAGTCTGGGAGAGGACAGCATCGTACCCATCACGGGGAAGCCTCTGAGCAGCATCTATCTGAATGTGCTGACACAGAAGATAGACGAGCTGAAGGAAACCACGGGAAACCGCGATATCTCGACAGGCGGCACCACCAGCGGCGTGACGGCGGCTTCTGCCATTGCGGCCATGCAGGAGGCAGGCAGTAAGCTCAGCCGAGATCACAATAAGAGTGCGTTCCGTGCCTATCGGGAGGTGATACTGCTGGTGGTGGAGCTGATCCGGCAGTTTTACAGCCTGCCGCGACAGTTCCGTATTACGGGAGAGGATGGCGTTCGGGATTTCATCACCTACACAAACCAACAGCTCCAGCCGCAGGTGCAGGGGATGGATTTCGGTACGGATATGGGACTGAGAATGCCGCTTTTCGATGTGGAGATCACGGCACAAAAGCAGTCGCCTTACAGCAAAATGAGCCAGAATGAGTTGGCACTGCAATTCTACAACAACGGGTTCTTCAACCCGGAGCTTGCCGATCAGTCGCTGGCCTGTCTGGAAATGATGGACTTCGACCGCAAGCAGGCTATTATGCAGCGCATCGCGCAAAACGGGACGATGTATCAGCAGCTGCAGCAGATGCAGCAGCAGATGGTCATGCTGATGCAGAAGCTGGCAGCTGTGACAGGCGACACAAGTATGCTGGCCGCCATGGGAGGCAGCAGTTCGGCACCGGTACAGGCACCGCCCGCAGGGGATAGGGACGCGGCATCAGCTGTGCAGGGCAATGCTGTGGCCGGAGGCGACGAGCGCCGTCTGGGCGAGAGCAGCAACACGAAAAAAGCACGGCAGCGTGTTGCAGATTCTACGGCACCGACATAAGGCGGTGCTGATATGGTCAAGGTAAGATTCACCCGGGAAGGGAATACGGCCGGTCTGACCGTGAGCGGTCACGCCGGATATGCACCGAGAGGACAGGATATCGTATGTGCTGCGGTATCCATGCTCAGCCTGACCGCTGCGGCGCGCATCAGTACGCTGGAGCAGGTGATAGAACTGCATATGCAGGAGGGCAGCATGGAGCTGTGCTGCACGGCGACGCCGCAGGCGCTGGACGTGCTGGCTACGATTCGGACAGGGTTCGAGCTGTTGGCTGACCGGTATCCGTCGTACATCAGTTTGACAGGGGCGGAGGAATGCCCTGCCAATACAAATGGAGTCGCCCGCCAAAGGGCAGGAGGTAAAATCGATGAAGCATTATTTTAATGGCTGTGACCTTCAGTTTTTTGCCGAAGGTGCGGGGGAGGGCGCCGCTCCCCAGACGGGCGAGAGCGCTTCTGCCGCTGCGGCGGCGGGGGAGAGTGCAGCACCTGCCGCCGGGGGGGTTGGAGAAGCGGGACCAAAGGGGCCGGATTTGAGGCGATGATCAAGGGTGAGTTCAAAGACCTGTATGACGCCCGTGTGAAGGATACTGTACAGCGACGGCTGCGCGGTACGCGGGAACAGGTGGAGCGCTTGCAGTCCTTGACGCCCATGCTGACGGTGCTGGGACAGCGGTACGGCGTAGATCCCGGCGATGTGGAGGCACTTTCCCGCGCCGTGGACGCCGATGAATCCTATCTGATCCGCGAGGCGGAAAAGAAGGGGATTTCCCCTGATACCCTGCGCGAAACATGGCGGTTGGAACGAGAAGCTACCAATCTCCGCCGCCAGATGGATGACTACAAGGCTGAGCAGGAAACGCGGCGCATTTATGGCGAGTGGCAGCAGCAGGGGGAACAGTGCAAGATGCTGTATCCCAACTTCGATTTGGAAGCGGAATTGCAGAATGAAGACTTCTGCCGCCTGCTGCGAAACCGCGTGAATGTACAGACGGCCTATGAGGTCATCCACAAGGACGAGATCATCCCGGCAGCCATGCAGGTAGCCGCACAGCAGGCGGCAGAGAAGGTCACGGCCGCTGTGCGGGCCAATGCCGCCAGACCCGCCGAGAACGGCAGCAAGGGTTCTGCGGCATCCGTGGGAAAGATCGACGTGGCCAACATGACAAACGAGCAGATGGACGACATCCGCAAACGTGTGCTTCGGGGAGAGCGCATTACGCTCTGACCCCGAAAGGAAGGAGAGGTATGAAAACCGATATCAGAAAGCTCAATAAGGCGATGGCAGCTGTGATGATGCTGCAGATGTTCGCCGACCCCAACACCAACGTGACCACCGATGCCGGTATGTCGGTGGAGAACAAGACGTTTTACGACAAGGAACTCATCCGCACGGCTGGGCCCCAGCTGGTACATGACCAGTTCGCCCAGAAGCGCCCCATCCCCAAAAATGGCGGACAGACGATCGAATTCCGCCAGTTCGCGGAGCTTCCCAAGGCGCTGACTCCCCTGACCGAGGGAGTGACCCCCAACGGAAAGAAGCTGAGCGCCACCGCCAAGACCGCCACCGTCAGCCAGTACGGCGACTATGTGACGATCTCCGACAAGCTGGATCTGACCGCCATTGACCCTGTGGCGCTGGAGGCTGTGGACGTCATCGGCAAGCAGATGGGACTGACGCTGGACACCGTGACCCGCAACAAACTGCAGCAGGGTCTGCAGGTCATGTATGCACCTCTGCGCGTTGGCGATACAGAGACGGAGGTGTCCAGCCGCTCCAAGCTGGATACGTCCTCTGTGCTGACCGTGAAGCTGGTACAGCAGGCCCGCACGGAGCTGAAGGCCATGAATGTACCTACGTTCGATGACGGCTGCTATGTGATGATCATTCACCCCTATGCGGCCTACGACCTGAAGCGCGACCCTGAGTGGAGAAAACCCCATGAGTATGCGGATACCCGTGAGCTGTATAACGGCGAGATCGGCATGGTCGACGGTGTGCGCTTCGTGGAAACCTCTGAGGCAAAGATCTACTGCGGTGAAGATCTGGCGTCTGATAGCCGTACCCTGAAGGTGAACGGCGCGGTATCCAGTGCCGGCAAGACCATCAATTTCAACGGCGGCACCGTAAAGGCCAATGCGCTGGCGGGGCGCTATGTGCTCATCGGCGACAATCGCGTGAAGGTGACCAGTAACACCGCCTCTGCCCTGACGCTTGAAACCGCCATTACGGCGGAGGATAAGGCCACCATCTATCCCGGCGAGGGCGGCGCGAAGGGCGGCGCTGTGTTCGGCAACCTGATCTTCGGAAAGAATGCCTACGGCGTCACCGAGATCGAGGGCGGCGGCGCAGAAACCATCATTAAGCCCAAGGGCAGCGCCGGCACCGCCGACCCCCTGAACCAGCGCTCCACTGTCGGCTGGAAGGCAATCAAGACCGCTGAGATCCTGGTGGACTTCTACATGATGCGCGTGGAGACCGGCAGCGCATATTCTACCCGCATCCACGAAGCCAACTGACGAAAGGAGAACGAGGATGGATAACGATAACAACGTGAAAATGACCCCTGCTGCCGATGACGACGTGACCACCGAAGCGTCGACCACCGAAGCGCCGGAGGCACCCAAGAAGAACGGCAGAAAAAAGGTGGTTGAGCCGGAGCCTCCTGTCGAGGAGATGGTGACCATCAAGCTGCCCCGCACCAAGGATGGTCCCAAGGAGGTCATGGTGAGCGTCAACGGTGACAAGTTCCTGATCAAATGCGGCTGTGGAGGTCCCCGCACGTGTGGCAGAGGTGCTGGAACACGCGGAGGAAATGGCGCTGGCGTCCATGGAATACGAGGATTCCGTTCGCAGCGAATGACGAAAAAGCGGGGGAGGTCTGATCGCCTCCCCCGCTTTTGAGAAGGGAGGTATACCGGAATGCTGGATCAGCGTTTGAAAGTAAGTGACGTGGTAACGGGATTCATCCGTAAAGACACCGGAATCAGCAATGATCAGGCAAACGAGTGGCTGCGGCAGCTGGAAACTACCATCATCAGAGAGGTATTGATACCGCACGGGGAGAAGGTGGATGACCCGGATCTGCTGTTGTACGGCAGGGATACGGAGCTGACGGCACCTCCGCCCTATGCCCGCGTGTATGAGCTGTGGCTGACAGCGCAGGCAGACCTTGCACACAACGAGATCGCCCGCTACAACAACTCCATCCTGACATTTCAGGCGGAGTATGACCGATTCGCCGGTTGGTATAACCGTACACATAGACCGGTCGGCGAGAAGCTGAAGTTCTGGTAAGGGGAATACAGCATGAAATATCCTATTTTGAAAGTGCCCTCCGCAAGCAGGGATGTGGTATCTGTGTTCGGCGGATATGACCATAACCTGAAAATTGCGGAGGGTTCGTTTTTTGATATGAAAAATATGTCCTCTGCCGACTACCCCATGCTGTCTACCCGCCATCGGCGCGGTATGGTACAGAGACTGGAGGAACCGCAGGGATTGATCGCCAAGGATGCGCTGGCCATCGTGGACAAGGGGAAACTGTATTTTAACGGCGCGGAGGTCACGGGACTGACACTGTCCGACGGAGAAAAGCGGTTGGTGAGTATGG
>ERZ791912.1042-NODE-1042-length-14309-cov-2.372597_pt1 | contig 14309 bp, 10 predicted proteins | sample MGYA00510141_ERZ791912 | MGnify/ENA primary metagenome ERZ791912 (study PRJEB30046, sample SAMN00792082) | human gut metagenome | study: EMG produced TPA metagenomics assembly of the A metagenome-wide association study of gut microbiota in type 2... | reverse complement strand
TAAGATGCGTGCAATGGCTGATGCTCGCGAAATGATATTGGAAGAAACGGATGGTGGACTGCACTTTGCTGTAGCTTGCAGGGTGGTAGAGTCGTCCGAGGAACCGGAAACGGTGAATATGCGTCGTGCCGAATGGCGGACAAATAAATGTAAATTCACAATTATGGTCAGTGTAGCGACTGATCGCGAAGATAAGGATCCGGTAAATGCAGCAAAGAAATTACTTGATGAGGCAGAAGCGAAGGGGGTAGATGAGTTGCGTCGCGAGAAAGATGAGTGGTATCGCAATTTCTGGTCCAATTCGTTTGTGAAGTTGGGTGATGATTATTTGGAGAATATCTATTACTTGCATCGCTATCTGATGTCTGCTGGTTCGCGAGGTGAGTTTCCGTTGGCTTTTAATGGGGGACTTTGGCGTTGGAACCGTGATGTACTTAATTGGGGGACACCGCATCATTGGAACCAGCAGCAGGAATATTGGGGATTGTGTGCGCAAAACGATTGGCGGCTGATGAAACCTTATCTCGACACTTACTTCAAGATGATACCGTTTGCTGAGAAACTGGCAAAGGAGTATGGAGCGGAGCATGATGCATTGCTCATTACCGAAGCGCATAATTTCAACGGTGTACAATGGGGAAAGGACAAACGCTATCTGAGGAACAATTTTACTCCTGCTTCACAGATAGCTTCTCTCTTTTGGGATTATTACGAATTTACGGGAGACGAGGAATTCTTGAAAGAAAGGGCATATACGTTTATGAAGAAAGCTTCTCATTTTTATTTAGACAGGTTGGAATGGGATGAAGAAAAAAATGAATATTTTTTGAAAGCTTCTTTGTATGAGTCGGCCCCTATCGCTTATGTGAAGAATCCTATCAGTGACCGCAATTGCATCGAAAGGCTTTTCAAGGATTGTATCCGTGCGGCGGAAATATTGAACGTAGACAAAGATGAGGTGAAACAGTGGCGTCACGTACTCAATCATTTATGGGAAAGAGGCTATCAGCAGTTTGGTGAATGTGGCGAAGTAATCTCTCCTGCCGAGGAGTATTATACGGAAAAGCGTTATTCTCCATGGATTTGGGGTAACGGTGGTGCCGTAGCTTTTCCGGCAGGGCTGATTGGTATTGATGATAAAGACACTCGCTTGGGAAAAGCTGTTGTGAATCTGTTGAAACACGATGACGAGTGTAACGCGCATTATCCTTATCCGCAGATAGCCGCTCGAATGGGAGAAGGAGATGTGGCCTTGAAGTATATATGGAACGGGGTGAATGTACATCAGATGTATCCACAAGGATTGATGCACAATGTGACCGGTTATCCTGACAATATTTACGATCTTGCCTCTGTGCACAATCTGTTGAAAGACACGTATATGATACGCTCACATGATTTCTTTCAGTGCGGTATGGAACCCATGAGCAATTATTGCACGGGCATAAATGAAATGATGCTCCAAAGCAACGAGGAGAAAATCAGAGTGTTCCCTGCTGTGCCTGCTGCATGGGATTCTATTCCTATGGCATTTATTTTGTTGGCAAGAGGGGCATTTCTCGTTTCTGCAAGTAGGAATAATTCGGCTGAGGTTACACAAGTAGGTGTGAAGAGTTTAAAAGGGAATCTTTGTCGATTACAGAATCCTTGGGGTGACAAGAAATGTGAAGTGTTGAGATGCAGAGATGGCAGGAAAGTTTCCGTAAAGACAGGAGGGGATGGTGTATTGGCTTTCTCTACCCAAACAGGTGAAGAGTATGTTGTTCGGCTCATTGGTACGGAAACTTTGGTTAAAGAAGTGTATTTTGGCAAGCCTAATATGAAGGTGAAACAATTGGGAAAAAGAAGATTGGGAAAGGTTAGTGGCTGGAATGATTTTCAATGTGGAGGTGAAAAATGAATCTTTACAGTGAAAGTGAAGGCTGAATATGATTATGCACAGAAAAATAAAGCTAATTATTTGTTGAATATTGCTCTTCGCGGAGATGGGTCTATTCATCCTGCTGACCAATCCACTTTGCAAGGTTTTGCTGATCTAAAAGATTGATAGTATACGTGACTGGTTTTGAACAGATAGATTCTTCTTTCTTCCTTTCATCTACTTTTGAAAACGCCCTGCTGACAGGCGTTCCGGTAGTGACAGGACTTCCCGTCATCCCCTTTCAGTTTCCTCCACTCTGTATCTTCACTCCTTCCTGTGAAGGGAGGAGAATCTACAGATGAAACGGGAATGAGGGGAGATCTTACAGTTTTTAACCAATTGATAACTAGTGTGTTTTAAATGAAATGACAGAATGAGAGGAGAAAAGTGAACACCTGCATAGTGAGAGGATAGTGTAATGAACCGACTTGGCTGGTTTGCCGGACATGATAGGCTTGTCCGTCGGACCAGCTAAGCTGGTTCATGAAACATGCCGGCCTTTTCATCAAGACATGCTGACCTTTTAAGTAAAGATGCTGGCATTTACCAAAAACATAAGGACATTTTAAAAAAACGACCGGTTCTTTTGAAGTAAACGACCAAAGCAACACATCCGGTAACATTAGTAACATGTGACCTGTCACGTTACTGACGTATGAGTCTACACGTATGTATGTGTCGGGCTGTACATACGGTAGCGTATGCCTATATATACGTATGTACTGTGTATCAAGTTCTACCGCAACTTGTACTAAGATGCACTATATCCTGTACCAAGATTCGCCATAACTTGTGCCAAGTTCCGCTACCTTTGCTGAAAATGGTAAAGGCAACTTGCAGGATAACAAGAATAGTTTTTCAGGAGAAATCCCGGCAAAAAAGTGGAATCAGTCCTTTCGACAGCTTCAGCCAGAAAAGCAGAGGAGAATTCTGCTCACTTGAAAGACGTGCAGAAGAAGGCTAAGCCGCATTCCTTGATGCAGGAAGTGACCACCTTTCTCACCTCCCACTACCACTTCTGTTTCAATGTACTGACCGAGGTAACCGAAGTGGCATGTCTGGAAAACGATGTGCCCGACCCCCATCTGCACTATGCTAAAGTTCTACAAACACGTACCCGAAGAGGAGTATTCCGCCTCTGCTTCCGCTTCGCTATGGTAGAGGATGATCTGCAGAAGGTACTGACCTTTTCCGTCACCCAGTTGTTCGGGCGTATGAAATCCATTCATCCTTCGGTCATAAGGAGCATGACCGCTTACAGTCTGAGCCGCATTCTGCCTCTGTTGGGCGGGTGCATACTGTCAAAGGGAATGTATATAGGGTAGTGGAATGCTAGATACCCTTAATTACCACATGGGATAGGAGAATTAGAAGTCCTTTCTTGAAAGTTCGTGAAAAAGCGAACTTTATTCGTTAAATTATGCGGAAAGTTCACAATAAAGAGATTCCTTGATTTAGGAATATCCCCCGCACAATTGCCATTAAATAAAAGACTTTTTGTTTTGCTGTTATTGAAAGCAAAGTGGATATGGACTATAATCTCTATTCTGTTTCCGGTCTGAAAGCAACGTGCGCAAGGTGAGGGATAAGGCATGAGGTTATGCTGTCATCGGTGTGTATAAATCGGATGAATGGAGATAAAAAGCAAGACTTATTCTAAAAATAAATCAATATGAAAAAACTGTTATTATTATTTTTATTCTTGTGCTCGTTGGAAGTAGCACAGGCACAACCGGGTATCTCAACTGCAATACCTTCTGAAAAACCTTCAAAATACCAGAAAGATCAGATCAAGCGCAAGTATGGTATGTTCATTCATTTTGGTATCAATACATTCCATGATGTGGAATGGTCAGACGGATCTTTTCCGGTGGAAACTTATGCCCCTGCGGAGATTGACGCCTGTCAATGGGTGAAGACAGCGAAAGATGCCGGTATGAAGTATATCATCTTGGTGGCAAAACATCATGAGGGCTTTTGTCTTTGGGACAGTAAATATACTGATTATGACGTGGCAAGTTCGGGAATAAAACGAATGTGATTGAAGCCGTAGCTAGGGAATGTAAGAGACAAGGCATGAAGCTGGGATTGTATTACTCGTTGTGGGACAGGAAAGTCAATGCGGATGTTGACAATGTGGAGTCGGACAGGAAGTACAATACATACATGTTGAAGCAATTGGACGAACTGATGGACATCACGGAAAAATATACTAAAATAGTGGAGTTCTGGTTTGATGGAAGTTGGGTGAAACCCGGTTATCGCTGGCCGGTAGAAGGCATATACAGAACCATCAAAAGCCGTGAGCCGCAATGCCAGATCGGAATTAACTGGACGATAGGCGAGGATGCGGATCCCCATAATCCGAATGCGCCGGAGAAATCATATAAAATTATTCCGGAGGAACAGAAGGAAGGTGATCCTATCCGTTATTTTCCCAGTGACTTCCGCTTGGGCGATCCGCTTCTGCCCGCAAGTCTGATAAGAGAGTTTGACTTCAAGAAAAACCGGATGGAGCTGGTGGCCCTGCACGCTACAGGTTTCGGAAGGCCCAGCCAGGCGGCATGGACGGAAATCTTTGCGGATGGCCAGCCTCTGCGAATAGCCCGTTGGCCAAATGACTCTACGATTATGATTGGAAAAATACAGGAATCGGGGATGGCTAAGGAAGGGAAAGAGGCTCCTTTCCCTGTATTCGGATATCAGGAAGAGCGCCCTTCGAGTTGGAAATCGGTAGAGAATATGTGGATAAGCGGATACTTTGCGCACGGTTATGCCGATGACATGATTTGTGTGGAAAGCATCGACACGATACATAAAATGATTCATACAGGGCAGCATACGGTATATGGATTTATGACAGGTGCGCCTTGGCATCAATGGTTTGCCTTGAACCTGCTGGAGGGACTGGATGGGCCGGGCGAATACGTGATTGATGCCGGGAGAGGGAAGATGTATGTATATCCGCTTGCCGGAAAGATGGAAAATTGGAGTGTTTCTTTATTGGAAGGGCCCTTGCTGGCTATAGAGCATGGCAAAGATGTGAAGGTACAAGGCATCACTTTCGAGTATGGCAGGCATATCGGTGTCTATATGGAGAATACCCATCGTGCTTTAATTAAGAATTGCATTATACGCAATATGGGCGGAGTGGGCGTATCCATCGGAAAGGGAACGTTGAAGGCTGGTAACCAAAGAGGGCACGAGTCGGGAGGCAATCCAGCTTCGCGTGTCGTGGGTGATTTGATGGGAATGGTTTATCAGAACATCCTGTTCAACCGCGAAGGAGGAACGGAAAACGGAGTCGTGGATTGCCATATTTATAATGTAGGTGCCGGAGGTATCAGTCTGGGAGGAGGAGACAGAGCCTCATTGACCCCTGCCGGAAACTATGTGGAGAATTGCCGGATACATGATTATAACCGGATTGAGAAATCCTATCGTCCCGGAATATGGATGGATGGTGTGGGTAACCGCATCTCTAAATGTGACATCTATGATGCGCCCAGCATGGCTATCCTGTTTCATGGAAATAACCATGTGATAGAACTGTGTGACATAACGAATGTGTGTTCTGAAGTCGATGATCAGGGAGCTGTTTATTATGGTCGTGATCCTTCGGAGCAGGGAAATGTTATCCGTTATTGTTATTTTCATGAATTGAGTCCGCGCCATCGTGTAACGGCTACTTATCATGATGACGGAGCTTGCGGAGCGGAAGTTTATGGTAATATTTATCACAAAGCAGGGTCTTTGCCGGTACTAATCGGTGGGGGACATAATAATCATTACCGGCATAATATATTTATAGATTCTCCTGTTGCCATTCATATAGATGCGCGTATGCAGGGCTGGGGCAAATTCATGATAGAGAAAGGTGCGATAATTGATCAGCGTTTGCAAACAGTCAATTATAAAAATCCTCCTTACAGTACGGCCTATCCTTTGCTCGCTGCATATTGGGACAATGACACTTCTTATCCAAAAGGCAATGTGATAGAAGAAAACTTGTTTTATAAGATAGGAAATGTGGTGCACGGACAGAGCGAATGGCTGGAATTGTATAACAATTGGGCTACCGGTTCGGATCCAGGGTTTGTGGATGCTGCTGATCCGTTGAAGGGATTTAAGGATGATGCGCTCATTTATCAACGGATCAATGGATTCCCCCGGCTTCCATTTGAGAAAATCGGATGCGATTTATCCAAATGAAAGAGTGTGATGATAAACTTTCAAACCTTATAAAAAAATATCTTATTTCTTTAGGAACATTCCTTTCCCGATTGCCATATAAATAGAGAGTACCTTTGTTTGGCGACAAAGGATCAACTTATTTTTAAACTTTAAGTCATTACCATTAAATGGAACATCAAAACAAATTGATTTATGGCGGACTATTGGCGATATCCGCTCTGACCGGCTGTACGGAGCCGGTAACAGAAAAACCTTTGAATATTGTCTATATTATGACGGACGATCATACAGCTCAAATGATGAGTTGCTATGACAAACGTTATATGGATACACCCAATTTGGATCGGATAGCCAATGAGGGGGTACGTTTTACAAACAGTTTTGTCGCAAACTCTCTGAGTGGCCCTAGTCGTGCTTGTATGCTTACGGGCAAACATAGTTGTGAGAATAAATTCTATGATAACTCTACCTGCGTATTTGATTCATCGCAGCAAACTTTTCCGAAACTATTGCAGAAAGCGGGTTATCAGACTGCATTAATTGGGAAATGGCATTTGGAAAGTTTGCCGACAGGCTTTACTTATTGGGAGATAGTTCCCGGACAAGGTGATTATTATAATCCGGATTTCATCACACAAACCAATGATACCATTCAGAGACATGGGTACATCACTAATCTGATTACCGATGATGCCATAGACTGGATGGAAAATAAGCGCGATAAAGAAAAACCTTTCTGTCTGCTTATTCATCATAAGGCTATTCATCGTAATTGGATGGCGGATACCTGTAATCTGGCCTTATACGAAGATAAAGAATTTGCTTTACCCGATAATTTCTTTGACGATTATGAGGGTCGTTCCGCAGCTGCGGCTCAGGAGATGAGTATTGTGAAAGATATGGATATGATATATGATCTGAAGATGCTCCGCCCTGACAAGGAATCCCGTTTGAAATCATTGTATGAAAGCTTTATCGGACGTATGGACGAAAGACAGCGTGCCGCGTGGGATGCATTCTACGGTCCTGTGATCGATGATTTTTATCAGAAGAATCCGCAAGGAAAGGATTTGGCTAATTGGAAATTCCAACGTTATATGCGCGACTATATGAAAACAGTCAAATCACTGGATGATAATGTAGGACGTGTGCTCAATTATCTGGAAGAAAACGGGTTGCTGGATAATACATTAGTCGTCTATACATCAGACCAAGGATTTTATATGGGAGAGCACGGATGGTTTGACAAGCGTTTCATGTATGAGGAATCCATGCGTACTCCGTTGATAATGCGTTTGCCGAAAGGATTTGACAGGAAAGGTGATATAACTGAAATGGTACAGAATATAGACTATGCACCTACTTTCCTGGAACTGGCAGGTGTAAAAGTACCCGAAGATATTCAAGGCGAGTCTTTGTTACCTTTATTGAAAGGAAAGAAGCCTGCGGGCTGGCGTAAATCATTATATTATCATTTTTATGAATATCCTGCCGAACACATGGTGAAACGTCACTATGGAGTACGTACAGACCGTTATAAATTGATTCACTTCTACAATGACATTGATGCATGGGAACTTTATGACTTGGAAAAAGACCCTGCCGAGATGCACAATGTAATCAATGATCCTGCTTATAGTGAAGTATTGGCTGATATGCAGGCGGAGTTGAAGAAATTGCAAATCCAATATAACGATACAGACTTTGTAAAATAAAGACAATGAATAAGACATTCTTATTAAGTGTCATACTGGGAGTTTTATGCTTTCCGGTAAAGGCACAGACCTTGCCTGTACCTACACCGGTACAATTGCAATGGCAGCAGATGGAAACAACGGCATTTGTTCATTTTAGCGTGAATACTTATACGGATATGGAGTGGGGATATGGCAACGAGTCCCCTGCCATCTTTAATCCGACTAAGTTAGACTGTCGTCAATGGATACGGACTTGTAAAGAAGCGGGACTGAAAGGAGTGATCCTTACTGCCAAGCATCATGACGGGTTTTGTTTGTGGCCGTCGGCTTATACGGAATACAGTGTGAAGAATTCTCCATGGAAGAACGGAAAAGGCGATTTGGTACGCGAATTTGTGAATGCTTGCCATGAGTATGGGATGAAAGTGGGATTGTACCTTTCTCCTTGGGATTGTAACCATCCTGATTATGGAAAACCGGAATACATCACTTACTTCCGCAATCAGTTGCGCGAATTGCTGACTAATTATGGGGAATTGTATGAGTTTTGGTTTGACGGCGCCAACGGGGGACGTGGTTATTATAGCACGGATTCCTTACATACCCGAAAGATTACCGCAGATTACTATCCATGGGAATCTTTGACAGAAATGGTATATGAATTGCAACCCAACTGTGTGGTGCATGGTGGAAGTGCACAGAACATCCGCTGGGTAGGCAATGAGGAAGGGTACGCTTTGGAAGAGCATTGGAGTACAGTGAGAAAGCTGGAACTCTATGATAAAGGGATACCAAATGGTAAACAGTGGATGCGCGGACATGCGGATGGTACGTTATGGATTCCTTCAGAAACTGATGTATCCATCCGTCCCGGTTGGTATTATCATGCTTCGGAAGACCATAAACTGAAATCATTGTCCCAATTGACTGACATTTATTATGAGAGTGTGGGACGTAACAGTTTGTTATTGCTTAATCTGACCCCCAATCAAGAAGGATTGATTCCTGAGCAGGATTCCTTGCGTTTGGTAGAATGGTATCGGCGATATACCTCTGAACTAAAGAAGAATCTCGTTAATCAGAAAATGAAAGTAACGGGCAAGAACCGTAAGAAGTTGAAATATACTTTGGATGGCAACCGAGGTACATATTGGGAAGCTGATACAAAAACGCCTGTACTGGAAGTGGATTTTGGAAAAGAATTAACTTTCAACCGTTTGTTATTGCAAGAGTTTATTGAGAAAGGGCAAAGAGTAAAGCAGTTTGTTGTAGAATATTTTGATAATGGGAATTGGCAGAAATTGGATGAACAGACTACTATCGGTTATAAACGGATTCTGCGTTTTCCCGAAGTCACTGCTTCACGTCTGCGAATACGGATAACAGATGCATGGGAGGCACCTTGTCTGGCAGAAATACAGGTCTTTAAAGCGGAAACTCCGCTGGATGCTCCTGTGATTACCAGAAATAAGAATGGAGAGGTGAAGTTGGTATGCAGCAATAAGGATGCTTCTATCTATTATACTACAGATGGTAAAGAGCCACAACCTGGTGTAAGCCCTCGTTACCAGTCGCCTGTTCCGGCAGACGGTGATCGGATTATTAAAGCGATAGCAGTGGATGGAAAGAAAAAGTCAACAACTGCTACGCGTACTTTTACCGGCAGTAAGGCTCATTGGAGTACCTTGCCTGATAAAGCCGGTATGCTTGTTTTTGATGAAAACCAGCATACAACTTGGGTTGGAAAAGATGTGCTTGAGGTTGACTTGCAATCAGCAAAGGAAATGACCGGTATAAGCTATCTGCCTGATCAGGCACGATGGGCTAATGGAATTGTTGTAAAATATATGATTGAGATCTCTTTGGATGGAATCCGATGGGAAGAGGCAGCCCGTGGAGAGTTTGCCAATATTCAGAACAATCCTGTAGAACAGCAGGTAATTTTCCGGCAGACGCATAAAGGACGCTACATCCGTTTCCATGCCTTGTCAACAGTGGATGGTCAAAAGAGCATGGGGGTAGCGGAATTGGACATTTTATTTTCTAAAAACTGATAAGTAATGAAAAAGTATAACTATGTAGGATGGTGTATGGCCGGTAGCCTTGGTTTGTCCGCTATGTCCGGACAGGCTGCACAACCGGAAAAAAAGCAACCGCATATCATCTTGATAATGACTGACCAACAACGTTGGGATGCATTGGGATGTGCGGGAAATGAAGCTGTGATTTCTCCAAATGTGGATCGCTTGGCAGCCGATGGGCATTTGTTTTGTAATGCCTATACGGCTGCTCCAAGCAGTACTCCGGCACGTGCGGGTATGCTGACGGGTATGTCTCCCTGGCATCATGGCTTGTTAGGATATGGACAGGTGGCAGAGCATTATCCTTATGAAATGCCGCAGATGTTGAAAGACTTGGGCTATCACACATTGGGAATAGGAAAGATGCATTGGCATCCGCAGAATGTGTTGCATGGATTCGAAGCGACTATTCTGGATGAAAGCGGACGTGTGGAGTCTCCTTATTTTATGAGTGATTATCGTAAATGGTTCAATACGCAGGCTTTCGGCCTGAATCCCGACAGTACAGGGGTGGAGTGGAATGCCCACGAAAGCGTATGCTTTGCCCGAGCGCTTGCATCCTACCGTATGGACAGGAGACAGGGCGGTGGAGGCGATAAAAGGTTATTCTTCTGAACGGCCTTTGTTTTTGAAAGTGTCTTTTGCCCGTCCGCATAGTCCGTATGATCCTCCCCGGCGAATAGTGGATAAGTATGAGGGCAGAAAAATACCCGCTCCCGTTGTAGGTGACTGGTGTAAAGATCTGGCAATAGATACTCATCCCGAAAAAAATCCTGAAGCGGCTGTAGGAAACTATGGAGTGGAATATGCCCGGAATTCCCGTAAGTATTATTACGCTTCGGTTACTTTTATTGATGAGCAGGTAGGGCGCATTGTGGATGAACTGAAAAAGAAAGGAATGTATGACAATGCGCTGATATGCTTTGTTGCCGATCATGGCGATATGTTGGGAGATCATCATTTGTGGCGTAAAACGTATGCTTATGAAGGTTCGGCAGCTATTCCTTTTATTATAAAGTTACCCGAAAACATGAAAAGTAGCCTGAAGCCCGGTGAAAAAATAGAGGCTCCGGTGGAGTTACGCGACTTGCTTCCTACTTTTCTGGCATTGAACGGCTGCCGGATTCCGGAAGAAATAGACGGTCTGTCTTTACTTCCTTTATTGGAAAAAGGGAAAGCTCCCTGGCGTGAATATATTGATATAGAACATTCCACCGCTTATTGGGCGGATAATTATTGGTGTGCTTTGACGGATGGGAAAATAAAGTATATCTGGTTTTTCCGTACAGGTGAGGAACAATTGTTCGATTTGTCAAAAGACCCATACGAATTGCATGATTTGTCAAAAGCCAAGGCTTCCGGAAAGACATTGGAAAAGATGCGGAAAGCGATGGCCGGACATTTGCAGGAAAGAGGGGAAGAGTGGGTGAAAGACGGCAAGTTGGTCATCCGCAATAAAAATCTTTTATATAGTCCGAATTATCCAACAAATAAAAAATAAACCATGAAGAAATTAATTCTAACCTTTTCATTTTTAGTGTTGTTATTCGGCACTTTGCAGGCATCGGTATCCATTATCCCGATGCCGCAAAAGTGCATCGAAAAAAGAGGAAATTTTACGGTAAATGACAAAACTGTAATTACGTTGTCAGTAGATAACGAGGAAATGCGCAATGCCGTATCTTTCTGGAATGATTTGTTTGATATGGCTGCCGGGTTCTCATTGGAGGTCTCTTCCACTCCCCGTTCTTCCAATGTGATTTGTTGCCGGCTTAACACAGCTCTTCCCAATGAGGAATCATACAAGCTGACAGTTTCTTCATCTTCTATCCATATAGATGCCAAAACCCCTAAAGGCATTTTCTATGCTTTTCAAACTTTGCGCCAATTATTACCTTCTGCCATTGAAAGTGACAAGCAGGTGGTGGAAAAAATAAAATGGAACATCCCTTGTGTGGTGATAGAAGATTCGCCTGCATTCTCTTATCGCGGAGTGATGCTTGATGTTTCCCGCCACTTCATTCCTAAGGAAGATGTAAAGCGTCACATCGATTTGCTTGCTTTTCATAAATTGAACATCCTTCATTGGCATCTGACTGATGACCAGGGATGGCGTATCGAAATCAAGAAATATCCCAAACTGACTACCGTCGGAGGTTACCGTAAGAAAACGATTGTGGGATATATGTGGGACAATCCTACTGAATGGGATACCAAACGCTATGGTGGATTTTATACACAGGAAGATATTAAAGAAATGGTGGCGTATGCCAAGAAGCGTTTTGTGGAAATTATTCCTGAGATAGAAATGCCGGGACATAGCGTGGCGGCACTGACTGCTTATCCTGAATATTCCTGTACCGGAGGACCTTTTGAGGTGGAAGGCCGTTGGGGTGTTTTCAATGACATTTATTGTACTAAGGAATCTACTTTTACCTTTATGCAGGATATTCTGGATGAGGTGGTGGAACTTTTCCCCTCCAGCTATATCCATTTAGGTGGGGATGAGGCCCCTCGTATCCGTTGGAAAAATTGTGTACACTGTCAGGAACGGATGAAGCAGGAACATTTGACAAAAGAGGCTGAATTACAGACTTATTTCATCAATCGAATTGAGAACTATCTGAATACCAAAGGAAAGAAAATTATCGGTTGGGATGAAATCTTGGAAGGAGGTATTCTGCAACGTGCTACCGTGATGTCATGGCGGGGAGAGAAAGGGGGAATTCATGCCGCGAAAGCCGGATATGATGTCATTATGTCTCCTAATATTTATATGTATTTCAATTGTCTTCAGTCTAAAGTCAATGAAAAGAAAATTGGAAATCCCAATCGGGTGATTACTTTGGAAAAAGTTTATAATTATCATCCGGTTCCCGAAGTCCTGAGTGCGGATGAGGCCAAACATATTAAAGGAGTACAGGCCAATTTGTGGACGGAGTATATGTCTGCGCTCGATGAGATGGAGTATATGCTTTATCCGCGTGTGGCAGCTTTGTCCGAGGTGGCGTGGAGCAAAAAGGAAAATAAGGATTATGGAAGATTCTGTACCCGTTTGGAGAGCATCCGACGGCATTATGATGTGTTAGGAGTAAATTATTGTAAGAAAATCAGTAATGAATGATCTGTTTGTGATGAATATGAAAAGAAAAATACTATTTGTTTGTCTCGCCTTCCTTGCTTTGTTGCAAGGGTGGGCGCAACATACCTGGCAGGCCGGTCCGGTCAATTTAGAACTTATTCAACGGGGCAATTCGGAGTTCCCTTCCGGTTTCTCCGCTTTCTCATTGAAAAATCGTTTTATTTGGTGTGGTTCGGCTATTCAGGCAGAGGAAGATGGAAAGTATTATTTATTTTATTCCGCTATGAAATCAGGACCGAAGTACCCTAGATTTATAGATGCTTGGTTGCTAGGTTCGATGATTGGAGTAGCTGTATCATACTCTCCTTATGGGGGATATAAGGATATAGGTATTGTCTATAACAAAGATGGATATCGTCCGGACAGCTGTTCATGGGATGCACAGTCGGTTCACAATCCGCATATCAAAAGATATAACGGAAAATACTATTTGTATTATTGTGCTACGGTGGATCCGGGTGGAAATGCTCATGTAAAGGGAAAACTAAGCAGAAGAGACAGGCTCCAGCAAAATCAAAAGTTGGGGGTATTGTGCTTTAATTCCATAAAAGAATTACTGGAAGGTAAATTTTCATGTAATGAGCAACCTTTACTTGCTCCACGTACACGGGTGAAGCCTGATAATGTACTGGAACCCTCACCTGAAGGAACCGTAACCAAGCCTGATAATCTCATTTTAGTCAATCCGGCAGTGGTATATCATCCTTTGAAAAAGAAATATTATCTTTACTTTAAAGGGAATGTCTATGATCCTACTTGGCGTGGTGTGCATGGAGTGGCCATAGCCGATGCCCCCGAAGGCCCTTTTATTGTGCAGGATGACTATGTATTTGAGTTTGAAACAGGGGATAACCAGAAATTGAATGCGGAAGACCCGTTTGTATGGTATCACCGGAAAGACAATTGTTTCTATGCTGTTTTTAAAGATTTCACGGGAGGATTTACAAAAGGTAAGCCGGGATTGGCCATCATGTATGCTGAAGATGGTATACATTGGAAACTTCCTGAACATTCTTTGTTTATGAATAAAGAAATAATTCTAAAGAATGGAGAGCGGCTAGAGGTAGATCGGTTGGAACGTCCTCAGCTGTTATTGGATGAAAATGATGAACCGATTGTGCTTTATTCAGCTTGTTCCATTACTCCAATATGAAACAGGATGGGAGCTCGTTCAATATCCAGATTCCAATTCTTCGAAATAAGTAAGAAGGATATGGTATAAAAGCAGTCCGGCATATGGATGAATATCTGTGCCGGACTGCTTTTTTATATTG
>ERZ791912.1040-NODE-1040-length-14353-cov-75.143307_pt1 | contig 14353 bp, 9 predicted proteins | sample MGYA00510141_ERZ791912 | MGnify/ENA primary metagenome ERZ791912 (study PRJEB30046, sample SAMN00792082) | human gut metagenome | study: EMG produced TPA metagenomics assembly of the A metagenome-wide association study of gut microbiota in type 2... | reverse complement strand
CCGCTGTACCGCCAAAGTTACCGTCTATCTGGAATGGAGCATGCGTATCCCAAAGATTATCCAGCGTACCATTCTTCAACAGGTTGCCATAAAGCTTGTAGGCATGATTGCCATCGTGCAGACGAGCCCACTGGTTCAACTTCCAACCCATAGACCAACCTGTAGCACCATCACCACGATGCTCCAATACTACTTTGGAAGCCTTCGCCAGCACAGGAGTAGTGATAGGTGAAATGGTACGACCTGGATGCAAACCGAAGAGATGGTTCACATGGCGATGCTCATCCTTAGGATCATCAATATCCTTCGACCACTCCATCAACTGTCCATAGCGACCAATCTGGTAAGGAGCAATATGCTTCAGGGCATCTTCCCACAATTTGCGATCCTTGGCATCCTTGCCCAGAATCTTACTAGCCTCTACAGCATCAAGCAGAATCTCACGAATCACGGCATGAGCAAAGGTTGCACCCTCGTCTATCGGTCCGTGCTCTGGAGATGTGGAAGGAGCTGCTGTATAGACACCATCCTTGCGATGCCACAGATAATCTGTTGCGAAGTTGGCACTTCCCTTGATGATATCGTATGCTGTCTCGCTCAGGAACTTCTTATCGCGGGTATAGTCGTAATAATCCCAGAGATGGGTAGCCAGCCATGGACCGGCGAATGGTGAAAAGTTCCACGACATATCTTCGCTTGCCAGCGGAGAGGTAAAGCCGAAGATGTTGCTGGATACAGATGTAGTCCAGCCACGGGTACCGTAATATGACTTGGCTGTCTTCTCGCCCGGCTTCACCTGTGTCTGGATGAAGTCGAAGAGCGGAAGCTCGCACTCGCTCAGGTTGGTGGTGCATGCTGGCCAATAGTTCATCTGAAGATTGATGTTGTTATGGTAGTCAACACGCCAAGGACCATCCACGTTGTTATGCCATACACCCTGCAGGTTGGCTGGCATGTTGCCAGGACGTGAAGAGGCGATGAGCAGATAGCGGCCAAACTGATAGTAGAGCTGCTCCAGATAGAAATCCTTGGCACCCTTGCGGTAGTTAGCCAGGCGCTCATCGATAGGCATATCGTTGGCATTAGCCGCATCATTCAGATTCAGGCTCACACGATTGAACAGGCGGCTGTAATCCTTATAATGCTCCTCCAGCAACTGCGCATAGCCCTTGCCTTCTGCCTTGCTCACCCAGTCCTGAGTGGTAGCAAGTGGATTCACGCCCACATAGGTCTTAGGATCATTGTAATCAGGGTTATTGTTTGCCTTGTAATCGGTATCGGCAGAAATGAGGAATACCACCTCGTCGGCATCCTTCACGGTCAACTTTCCACCTTCGTTCGACAAGCTACCACCCTTGCTGATGGCACGGATGCGGACAGCATACTGCATATCGTTGTTATCGAGACGTGCATCCCAAAGCAGTCCATTCTTGCCATCAGCCACCATCTTGCCTGTAGAAACCGGATTAGGTGCATAAGAGAACACGAGATTCTGCTTGCCCGGACGGGAAGCCTTATAGCGGATGGCCATCACATTTGCCGGATAAGAGATGAAATACTCACGCTCATAACTCACCCCATCCTTAACGAAGGAAACTGTAGCCAAAGCGGAATCGAGCGATAAGGCACGACGATATTTAGACATACCTACGGTACTCAGCCCCGTTTCGATATATGCCTCACCCATCGTTGTAAAGCTACCGAAGCGGAATGGATCTTCTGCATAAGACTCGTATGGCACAGGACTGTTGAAATTCTTGCGGGTCAGCTGTGAAGCCTTTTCCCAGTCATTGGCAGCAAAAGCATCTCTGATTTCCTGCATCACATGGGCAGAATTCTTGTTTACATTCCAGTAGTAGGCAGCGCCCTTGCTGGTGTTCGGACCGCCACGCCAGAGTGTTTTCTCGTTCAGGGTAATACGTTCAGCCTCTACCGATCCCATGATATTGGCACCGATACTTCCATTACCGATAGGCAATGACTTAGACTCCCAATCCGGATCCGGATTGCGGGCAGTATCACCAGCCGAGATAGGCTTCTTGTGAGTCCACTTCTCAGGATGGCCTCCATACCAGATTTGCTGTCCCTTCAAGGTGACAGGCGTGTCAAACCAGTAAGACAATGAAGTCTTCTGCTGTGCTGAAGCCTGAAGTGCTCCCAGCATAGCCAAGGTAAAGATAGTTACGGTTTTCTTGTTCATGATGTATATAAATTTAAATTTTCAATTATTATTTTCAATTGCCATTTTGGGAATATCCAAAATATGATTTTCCATATCCGGTACAAATTTACGATTAATATCTGAAATAACAAAGATATATCATAAAAAAACGAGAATAACCGGCATTTTTTTCAAATACCTGTTATCCTCGTTTGATTTTTATTTGATTTCTATTTTCAGACTAATACCACTTTACTGCATTAGAATAGCCACTACGCTTATCATACTTCAGCGCATCCGTCAATGTAGCTGCATTGCATCGGAAGGTGAAGTTATAACTGGTATATGGCGCAAGCACTACTGAACAACTCATGTTGAAACAGTGGAGATCTCGAGCCAGACTGGCAGTAGTCATACTAATCTTGGAATTCTCGAAGTCGTAACCAGAAGAGAAACTGATGTTCCATCCATCGCTCAAGCGAATATTACCACTCATGTTAAGAGTCTGTGTAAACTTGTAAGGATAGCGCATGGTCTTCTCGTTGAATTTCTCTCGTCGAGTATCCTCACGCATGGTTACACCATATCCGAAGGTCAAAGACCAAGGCATCTTGAATGCCATATAACCGTCACTGTCGGTCTTTGCTTTACCTCCGCCACTCTTCTTGGCTGCCGTCTTACCTTTCTCGATATTATCATCCACGTTACTCTCGATGTCGGTATCCATTCCTTCATCGTCATCATCACTCTTTCTGTTCTTGTCCTTATCGTCATCATCATCGCCACCACCGAAGAGTTTCTTCAACTTTTCCGGATTCAGCGTGAATGAGAAGTTCTGTGACATTCCCTGGAAACGGCCAAAACGCCCCTTGCCCCACTCTGTGTGGTTGCCTACATATACATTGCCCTGATCATCCAGTTCGTATGCGTATGTAGCAAAGACGGCATTCATGTTGAATGTATAGTTCTTCCACCACTTGAGACGCAGGTTGATGTTCATATCGCTCCAAGGGCGAACCTTAGCTGCGGTGTTGTAACTCATATTGATATCGAACGCGTCAATGAGACTCACCTTCTTGAGACTGTCGTTCTTATCTCTCCATTTCATTTCCAGGTTATTACCCAGAGTGAATGAAATGTTACCACTCTTGCCCTTACCCGGAACACCGTAAAGTGCATTCTGATATGGTGAATAACTTACGAGCGATACGTTGCCATCAGCATCGGTCTTCTGATAAGTATCCCAGAATCCATACCGGCTAGCACCGAAGTCTGGTGCATAGCTGAAATTGACTGTCGGAGTGAGCACGTGGCGAATCCTGTCTATTCTGTTACCGAAGAGCTTACGGTTAGGAATCCAGAATCCATACAGCTTGGTAGAGAGACCTACACTCATGTTCCAGTTATAAACATTGTTGAAGCCATAGATGGTATCACTCTTCTCAACCTGCTTCTCGCTATCCCATGATTTCTCCACCTTATTGGTATACATACGGTCGGTGAAGTTGAACGATGGACTCACATTGAGATATTTGAAGAGAGTGAACGAAGCACTCACCGGTATCTGATGCTGCCATCCGTTGCGCCAATCCTTGATAAGCGAACTGTGCATCAGCTTATCCTCCTTGGTATTGATACTGTTGGAGATATGACCGGTATAGCTCATGGAGATTTTCTCATACCACCTTTCATCACCCACCATCTTCTTTCTTCTGAACGGATAGAATCGGGAGATAGAGATATTGAGGTCTGGCAAGGTCATCGCTATCGAAGAGTCACGCATGTTCTGCGAGAGATTGGCAGTAGAACTGAGCGACATACCGATGCTGGAGAATGTAGTACTCCAGTTGACTGAAGAGGTTCGCGTACTCTGCGTCATCGTCTGCGGATTGTAGAGTGAACTCAGATTATTTCGCTCATAACTGGATGTGGCAAAGTTGACACTTGCCGACAACGAACTGAACGGATTAGCCTTTGAATCTTGCCTATGGCTCCATTGCAGCTTGAAACTCTCCTGCTCAGTGAAGTCAGGCATTCCCTTGTCTCCATTCTTCGTATCCTGGTAACTGAAGAAGAACGAACCGGAATACTTATATCGCTTGCGATAGTTGCTTGCCGCCGAAAGTCCCCATGATCCCTTGGTATAGATTTCTCCGAGGAGCTTCAGATCCCACTTGTCACTCATGGCGAAGTAATAACCACCATCCCTGAGATAGAATCCGCGCGCACTCTCATCACCGTAAGTCGGCATGATGAAACCGCTGCTATAACTCTTGGAGAATGGGAAGAAGCCATACGGTATGGCAATAGGCAACGGCACATCGCACACCACGAGATGAGCAGGTCCGAAAACCACATCCTTACCCGGTCGCATCTTGGCACGTGAGAGTGAGATATAGAAATCCGGATGCGGATCATCACAGGTGGTATAAGTGGCATGTTTCAGATAAACCGTACCCGTAGAATCTCGCTTCGATTTCATACCTCTCAAGAAACCATCTTCCTGCTCTGTATATACATTATTAATAAGAGCCTTCTTACTCTTGAAGTTAAACTTGATGGTATCAGTATCGTAGGTATCGCTTCCCATCTTGAAGACTGGCTTTCCCTTGACGCCTTCATCAGCAGAAGAATCGGGAGTACCCATTGCCTTCACATTACTCTTGTCGAGATCCATGGAGATACGATCTGAAGAAAGGTCCATGTTCTGATACTTCACATTCGAATTACCAAAGAGATGCGCCACCTTATTATGAGCATCATAGACCAGCGAATCGTCTGCCTGATAACTGACAGGAGCGTCAATACCACCCGATTTCTTACGGTTGATACTGTCCAGACGGATACTGTCATCCACCACCTTATTATGTTTCCATATAGCCTTCTGCAGCGAGTCCATCTGGGTGGTATCGGTCTCCGTACTGATGACTTCATTGCCGAGCGAATCGACAAAGACGGAGTCGCCCACAGCCACGGCAGTAGAATCCACCTGAGCCTTCTTGTCTTTCTTTTTAGAAGGCATACCCGGGTTTGCCACCATCATGCAAGAGATGGCAGCAAACATCAGTGCAGCTATAGTTGATTGTTTTCTCATTCAGAAATTATTGTTAAGAAGTTACCCAACTGAACTTCTATCCTATTTCAAACATCCGCTCCCATTCCTGGAAGCGCTTTACTCCTTCCTCGCCAAACTTAGCGAGACTTTTCTCTGCCTTTTCTATACTCTTTTCCTTGTCGAGATGAGTCTTGCTGAAGAATTTATCAGCATAGCAGATTACCTTCTCCTCCATGGTTTCCGGCAGAAAATCCTGGTGAGGCAGTGGCAGTTGCTGCTTCTCGATCTGCTCTTTCGTAATACCGGCACCGGTGTGGCGCTCGCATACCCGAGCATGTCGCTCATATCCTTCCTTGCGCAGCAGTTCGGCACCCAGTCGGCCATGACAGATGTAAGGCTGCGAACCGAAACAGTGAATGCCAGGAGCATCGGTCTGAAAGATTCCGATGTCGTGAAGCATGGCTGCTTCCTCTATAAACCGGGCATCCAGATGCAGTTCGGGATGAGACGAAACAATCTGTAGCGCTTTTCGCGCTACAGATTGACTATGTGTGATGAGGATATGACGAAGCTCATTATCCTCAGGATAATACTTATCAATAATTGCTTGATAATTCATAAATTTAATGTTTACTCTGCGTTGCGCTCAATGTAAGCGATAACATCGCCCTTGCGCACCTTGCTGCCCTGCTTGGCATTGATTTCTACGAGCTTACCGCCCAATGCTGCCGGGATAGTTTCAAACTCGCCCCAAGGAGCCTGGATATAGCAGAAGGCATCACCTTCCTTATATTCCTTGCCGATGTATGGTTCTACAGCTGGCTGGCACTCGCCCTCGCCCTGGAATTCCCAGAAGAGCTGACCGGCTACTGGTGCCACGATGGCATCTGCCTTGGCGTGCTTGAACTCTGCAAGCTGTGCAGGTGTAAGGGTTGTACCGAGCTTGGCATCCTTTGCCTTCTGAAGGTCGGCAAGGAAGTTCTTCTTAGCCTGACCGCTCTTGTAATTGCGATACTGCTCTGGGTGCATGGCGAGCTCAAAGAGTTCCTCATCGTCCTGACCATACTCCCAACCATTCTCGTCCATCTCCTTCTTGAAGTCGTCGAGTGCATTAGTAAGCAATGTATGAGCATCAACATCTGTAAACTCACGACCCTGCTTCTTGGCAAGCTCTACGAGTTCTGGATCAATCTCTCCAGGAATCTTACCGCTCTTACCGAGAATCATACCCCACATAGAATCGTCCATCATTACGAAGCGGCCCTTGCCCTGCTCCATGGTGAGGAGGTTCATCAATGAGATGTTCTTTACATACTGGCTGAATGGTGTTACCAATGGAGGGTAACCTACGCGTGGCCATACATACTCTACCTCGTCGAAGAGCTTGATCAGGAGGTCGTCCATAGACAACTCTTCCTCACCCTTCTTCTTGCGGATGTTGTTGATGGTCTGACGCATACCGCCGAGGTCTGCCATCATAGAACCCATCATACCGCCAGGGAGACCACAACCGAGCAACAATGAAGACATGATCTTGTTACCTGGGTTGATGAAATATCCGAGCCACTCGTCGATGAACTCCTGAGTCATGGCACGAGCCTTCATATAAGCGCTCATATTGATCTCAGGCACCTCAAAGCCCTCGTTCTTCAGCATGCTGATGACAGAGATGACGTCTGGATGAACCTTACCCCATGACAATGGCTCGATGGCTGTATCGATGATGTCGGCACCATTGTTGCAGACCTCGAGGATAGAAGCCATAGAGAGACCAGGACCAGAGTGACCGTGGTACTGGATGATGATCTCAGGATACTTGTCCTTGATCATCTTGGTGAGCTTACCGAGGAATGCAGGCTGACCGATACCAGCCATATCCTTCAAGCAGATTTCCTCTGCACCGGCAGCGATGAGCTGGTCGGCGATGTTCATATAATATTCGAGTGTATGAACAGGAGAGTTTGTGATACAGAGCGCACACTGTGGAGTCATACCACCCTCCTTAGCCCACTTGATAGAAGGAATGATGTTACGAACATCGTTCAAACCATCAAAGATACGGGTGATGTTGGTACCCTGCTTAGCCTTCACCTTGTACATCAAGGCACGTACATCGTCTGGCACAGGATACATACGAAGAGCGTTCAATCCACGGTCGAGCATGTGAGTCTTGATGCCCACCTCGTTGAATGGCTTACAGAATGCACGAACTGCATCATTAGGATTCTCGCCAGCGAGGAGGTTAACCTGCTCGAAAGCACCACCATTGGTCTCTACACGGCTAAAGCAACCCATCTCAATGATAACTGGGGCAATCTTAGCCAACTGATCCTTGCGTGGCTGGAACTTACCAGAACTCTGCCACATGTCTCGGTAAACGAGACTGAACTGAATTTTCTTCTTCATTCTTATTATTAAATTTCTTTTTTTCTATTATATATAATAATGTGTATCCGATGCTCTCAAGCTCGCAAAAGCCAAGGCATTCCATACCAAGGTGCAAAATTAGACAAAAAATTCGAGAAATCAGACTTTTCCCCTCATTTATTACATTTTCTGCACCGAAATTATTAATTATTAATTATTAATTGCCAAACTGAGAGAACAAAAATGAGAAATATAGGGGAATAAATACAAAAAATGGTTGCGAAATTTTGTTTTGTCTGCTTTTCTCAGTACCTTTGCACCCGTTTTTGGAATAACAGAGAAAAAGACAAAAATCTAGTTACAAAATTTATAGACTATTCAAGCAGAATATGGCGAACAATACGAAAAATCATCAATTACCTATCTGGACAGAGGTAGAGTATACAGCATTATGTAAGAATCCGTTCATTGACACTCCTTTCTTCATTCCAAAGGAATCGAAGGTCTTCCTATGTCGTGAAGACGGCAGCAGAGAGGAACAGCGCATGATTTTCCTGGTCTTTAAGTCTACTGCTGCAGCAGAAGATGCAGAATGGGAAGACGACCCTATTCCTGGCGAATTGTGGGTAAAGCCTTTGGAGGATGACGACACAGAGGAATATGAACCTGCAAAAATCATCTATCTCGGACAGGATATTGATGACTTTATCAATGTGGTTAGCGAGGATGACAATACCATTACATTCGACTTCTACTGGCGTCACGGTGAGGTAAAAGTAGAGAAAGCAGAAAAGACCGACGAAGGATTCGTATGCAAGAAGGAAGACTTCGGCGAGGAGGGTCTGCGCCTGACTCTCATTCCAGAGGAGGACGGCAATCCGTTCTCTCTCACCCTGCAGATTCCATACATCGGATTCTCTCTGTATGACGCTGAAGACCACAAAGTACATGGAGAGATAGAAGTGGCACACGACCAGATAGACAATTACCGCTACGAGTTCGTAGGCAACGATACCAACGACCGTTTCTCATTGCATCTCGACAATGACAAACTGATTTATATCTGCGTATTGCGCCCTGAGAGTGCACAGCTGGTGGTACGCGACCAGCGCGAACGCCTTTCCGTGGTAGACCAGATTCCGTCAGAGGGTAAGCTGAGCCAGCTGATGATGAATGCTCATTCTGCACTCATCAAGAACAAGAACTACCGTTGGCGCGTGAACATCTCTGGCAGTTCTATCGCTCAGGAGGTGGAATTGGAAATCAATCCAGAGAGTCTCGTTGCATTCATCAAGGAGCAGATGGCTAAAGGAACCGACATGGATACCCTCGGACAGCAGCTCATCGCCATGGAACAGAAGTATGCCTTCCAGTGGTTCTGGTTGAAGGACAGCGACTGGAGTCATGACGACCCGATGTTCGACATGTTCATGAACCAGCTTGTAGCATTCTCGTTCGTCACCCAGAAGCCAATCCAGGGCGACCAGCTGCAGGCACGCAACAACAAGCGCAAGATCAAGCGTTGCGCCAAGCTCATCAAGGCTCATCAGAAGGGAGAAATCAGCCTTTGGGAAGAGGAAGAGGAACAGCGTAAGGAGATTCTCCATCTCTTCAGCACCTTCCACGGTCCTTTCACAGAAATGCTGGAATCACTGAATGATGAGTCTGGAGAAGATTAAAATATATCCTAGGATTATTTTATAATATATCGAGGAGTTCCTCGAATCTTGAGATACGTCGGAGCTTCGGATGTTCAAATTCCTCTATTTTTTCATGTGCCCATGTGGTATGAAAAGGAATATGGACAGCCGAAGCTCCGATTTTTAATGCAGGAGCAATATCACTCTTGAAACTGTTTCCCACCATCACCAGCTCGTCGGGAGTTACATCCAGTTCCCTGCAGAGACGATGATAAGCCTTGGGCGTCTTATCGCTCACGATAGTCACCACATCAAAATACCGCTGCAGACCCGAACGCCACAACTTATTCTCCTGATCCATCAACTCACCCTTGGTGAAGACTGCCAGCTTATATTTCTTCATCTCACGGAAACAAGCCAAGGTTTTCTCTACCCCTTCCAAAGGCTTGGCATCAAGATGCAGGAGACTCTTACCCAAGTCCACAATTTGGGCGATGACATTCGCCTCCACCTTACCATGACTCACCTTCACCGCATTCTCTACCAGGGATATGGTGAAAGCCTTGCAGCCATATCCCAAATCAGCCATATTTTTACTCTCCGTCTCGAAGAGAGCAGCAGAAATATCCTTTTCCTTTCCATATTCCGCAAGCAGCTCGCAATACTCATGCTCCACGTCCTCGAAATAGTTTTGTAATGCCCAGAGCGTATCATCGGCATCGAAGGCTATCGCCTTGATATTCTTCAGTTTTTCCATACTTTTCATTTCTTTTAGTTGCAAAGTTAATGTTTTTATCCGAAAAGGAAAACAATTTATTCTGCTTTCTTTTGCATATACCAATATTTTTCGTAACTTTGCCCAAAATTCAAATAAAGCAACAATATGAAATACCCTATAGGAATACAAAACTTTGAAAAAATCAGAAATGACAGTTATGTCTATATTGACAAGACTGACTTGATTTATGATTTAGTTCACAATGGGAATATATATTTTCTGAGTCGTCCAAGACGATTCGGAAAATCATTGTTGATTTCTACCTTGGAATGCTACTTCCAAGGAAAGAAAGATCTGTTTAAAGAACTTGCCATCGAACAATTAGAAAAAGAATGGAAGCAATACCCTGTTTTCCATATAGACTTCAATGGCAAGGATTTCACACAAGCAGGAGAATTGGAAAAGACTTTGCTGACTTTTGTTGAAACCCAAGAACTGATTTATGGTAGAGATCCATTAGCCACTACCTTGGGAGACCGATTTATGGCTGTATTAAGAACTGCCCATGAAAAGACAGGACAAGGCACCGTTGTCTTGATTGACGAATATGACAAACCTTTACTGGATGTCTTGGACACAGGATTAAAGACCTTCGATTCTGAAGGTAACGAGCGATTGTTGGAAGACAGACATCGTGAAATCATGAAAGGTTTCTACAGTGTCTTCAAGGCTGCTGACAGAGATTTGAAATTCGTGCTATTGACTGGTGTCACCAAGTTTTCTCAAGTTAGTGTGTTTAGTGGTTTCAACCAGCCTAACGACATTAGTATGGACGACCACTACGAGGCACTTTGCGGAATCACGGAGGAAGAATTATACTCAACCTTCGATGAACAAATCAAGGCTATGTCCGTAAGATATAAAGTATCTGAGGATGAGATGAGATATCGACTCAAGCGCAAGTATGACGGTTATCACTTCAGTCCAAGCATGCTCGACATCTACAATCCTTTCAGCATCTTGAACTCACTGAGCAAGAAAATCCTGAGTGATTTCTGGTTCCGTACAGGTTCGCCAACCTATCTGGTTCGCTTATTAGCTCATTCTGACGAAAACCTCAACGAGTTGACAGGAAAGTATTATCCAACGAGCAGTTTCATTGACTACAAGGCAGATATAGAGGCTCCCCTACCTATGATTTACCAGAGCGGTTATCTCACCATTAAGGATTGGAACATGGATACCGATTCCTATCTCTTGGATTTTCCAAACGACGAGGTAAAAGCGGGTTTCGTAACCATGGTGGCAGCCAATTATCTGAGACCAAAGACGCAAAAATGACGAGCGGGAAAAGGAGCGCTATTTCCAATATACCTTTTACTTGGTGATTCGCATGATAAGTTACTATAGCCTTCAAGCAACAATAGCGATAATTATAATTTCTCTTACTAAAGAACGGATGGAAAGTCTGTAAGTTTCATGTGCCATCCTGTAGATTTCAAATGCGAATGGGGACAATTCACTTATTGTCTTACTAGGGCACAACATTGCCCCTAGGCGGGCAACTTTTTGCCGTCTAAAGATAAATATTACTACGTCGGGATAGAGATTTCTACATGCCTATAAAACGTTTCGCCAAAAGCATAAAGGCTGACGGAATTTTTCTGTACGTAAGCCCTGCTTTCAAATCCACTCTTCACTCTTCACATATATGGCATAAGCATCTGAATACAAACCACTTACTACGGTGAAGAGTTATGCCGACTCTTCACAACTCTTCACCAGTCTTCACCTTTTGGGATTCTATAGAGACCCGTTCCAGACTTCTATTGTGACCATCATCAGACTTCTATTGTGACCATCATCAGACTTCTATTGTGACCATCATCAGGCTTCTATTGTGGCTTGCATCAGGCTTCTATTAAGCTTAGCTTAAGCCTCCTTTAAGCTTGGTTTAAGCCTCCTTTGAACTTGGTTTAAGCCTCAGATAAAGTTTACGTAAGGCTTTGTTAAAGTTTACTTGAGCCACTTTCCGATTTTCAGAGCCTCCAATTTCCCTTATAAACAGCAGAAAAATCAATCGGGTGAAGAGTGGTGAAGAGTTGTGAAGAGTCAGCGTAACTCTTCACAACCACAAATACCTCATATTCAACAATTTACACTACATCCGTGAAGAGTGAAGAGTAGAATTTTTTCTTTCGTTTCAGAACATCTTTAGAATGGCAAGGGATTATTATCATCAACAATATCACACCAAATATACACTTCTTTGTCAGCCAACTTATAGCTAATAATTTTCCCGTCAAGAACTTTCATCACAACATGTTCTCTAACCAATTCGTCATCAACTGTGATGTAGCAACAATAATACAACAGTATTATTTGGCAGATGAAAATGTTTGATGATTTGTGCTATCATCGCTTGCGAATACTTTCCATCTTCATTATTTTCATATTTCAAAAAGGCATGATCTTGAGCAGGAGCAACTTGTTTTGCCCCCTTTTCTCCACAACTGATAGAAAGAAAGCATAGCTGTAGCAATACAACTATCCAATATTTCAGCATCAAAAACTTTGTAAAATTCATCAATAATACAAAATAATACTGTAACATTGTCCTTGGTAATCTCCATAATGATATCTTTTTATGTTTGTAACTAATTGGATTTCAACTACAAAGATACAAAAAATATCGGAGATTACCAACTTTTTTAGGAACTATTTCTTATCCCGAACTGAGGTCTAATTTTCCTTTATCACTTCCACCTTCTTTTTTCTAGATGCTATCATGATGTAGCCGAGCAATACCACGAATGCAACGAGGATAGAAATCATCTGTGTGGTATATTTCTCTGGCTCAATCCAAATCTCATTGAAAAAGTCCAAACGACCGAGCACTTCCACTGGAACCCAGAACACAACAACCGTTGCGATAGCCATACGGATGTTTGCTCCCCATGTGCTCAAACGCAACTGTTTCCTGAAGATGAAGAAACTGCCAATGAGGCAAGCCGCTGCCACGATGGAGGTGACAGGGTGATGGTCGCCTAGGAAGTTCTTGTCGTAGCAGAACATCAACAGGAGATAGCTTGTCCACAAAATCATGTTCAGTTCCATGAAGGTGACGATACTTGTATGATGTGTCATCGGACGGGCGGCAATCTCGTTCTTGCGGGAACGGAAGAGAACACGCTGCCACCAGTTGATGAAGTTACATCCGTTTTTGGTTGAGAAGATGTAGAGCACCATTATCATCATCCACATGCCGAAGGTGGCAGGGAGGATGAGGTATTCAGGGCGAGTCACAACTTCGCCATTCTCCATCTCCGGCTGTGTACCCCAGCGGGTAGCATAGTACTGGAACAGGAATTCTATCCAACCGGTCCAGAAGAGCAGACCTCCGAAAAGTCCCCAAAGAGTCTGTTTGGTGTCTCCCTTTACGAAGACACCGATTACTACCATGATAAGACCTGCCAACCCCATGAAGAAGGCTGAGTAATGCACAGCTTCAGGAGTCATCGTCTTATCCATTATCATCATCAGCGCATGTCCCAACGGCATGGTAAAGAGTACCACGAGGAACGAAGCGATGGATTTCCACCAATTCAATTGTTTCATAATGTTTAATATTTATTTTAATTCATCTAAGTAATAACTGATTCTTCCTCCTTCATCACCTATCTGCACATTGGCATCATACCAGGAGATAATCTGGAGCTTGTAATATCTCTCGCCATCCCACGAACGGATTACGTAGGTATGGAAAGAAGGAGTATATACTGGAGGTGGACCAGAGAAACTCATTGCCTTTTCGAGCACCGGATTGCCGCTTACCAACTGCTTGGCAGGTCCGTTGTTCGGGTCGAACCAAGGGTTCTCGTTCATATCCAGTTTGTTGGCGATGCAATACTTGTTCCAGTCGTTCTGCGACATGGTGACATAGACGCTTGCTGAATCATCCACGACGAAAGTCATGTTGTGTTCAGCCAGATAAGCATCTACCTGCGCCTTGCTCGTCCACTTGTCATATTCGCCATAGCCCAGGTCGGCAGCACCGCCCTTGCCTATGCCGCTTGTTCCACTGTTGGTTCGCAGCTGGTAGCCGTCAAAGGCAAGATCCCACTCCGTAGCAGGATAAGCCATCGTATTGGAGTCATCCTCCTTGTTCTCCATCACCAGCAGACTGTTTGCCTTTCGGGCAACCATCTCGTAGCCTTGCTTCGGATTGTTAGGATTCACCAGCACCTTATTACCATCGGCATCGCGCTTATAGTCCTGGAACACGTTCTTCTGAACGCCCTCCGTCCAATATACGGTGGTGTCGCCCTCGCAACCGAAGTATTCCTTCACCGGTTTGCCATCAATAAAGGCGATGACACTCTGGTTAGGATTCAGCACATTATAGCGATGTC
>ERZ791912.1036-NODE-1036-length-14414-cov-2.923323_pt1 | contig 14414 bp, 9 predicted proteins | sample MGYA00510141_ERZ791912 | MGnify/ENA primary metagenome ERZ791912 (study PRJEB30046, sample SAMN00792082) | human gut metagenome | study: EMG produced TPA metagenomics assembly of the A metagenome-wide association study of gut microbiota in type 2... | reverse complement strand
CGTTTTGTGAGAAAACAAAAAATCCTGATTCCGTTTGGAAATCAGGATTTTACTGTCTTTTTTTCTTCAAAGTGGTGCCACCAGGAATCGTGCTAAATCCACAAGTAGCTGTATATCATCACTTTTAAAAAACATCACAAGAGTAATCTCCTCCTATTGCTCCACCGTTGGACTTCTGCGTTTTGCGTGTCGTTGCAGCGGATGATTTCTTGGTACAAAGATAGTGAATTAGTTTGATTTATTGTCTTTCAGCTTCTGTATTCGAAGATGAAAACGCTTGTTCCGTTGAATCAATAGAACAAGCATGTTGAAACTTTAATAAGTGAATCTGTCAGCAAAAGAGACGATAGCCGTCAGTTATTCATTTACACGCAAGAGAAGATGTGGGACAGATTTATGAAATACCTCCGAAAGAATCCTTCCACTACAATATAGATGATTTTCCTAAAGAAGTGAAAGACTTATATAAGGATGAGATAATCCAGCTATACACAATAGCTATCAGAAAATTCTTCCAGCGTGCGTCAGACCGAAACTCGTATCGCGAAGGAGTTGGTCTTTTGCGAAATTTAATCAAATATGATGGCAAACCGGAGGCTGACAAAATTATAATCGAGCAAAAATCCCATACTCCACGCCGCCCTGCGTTAATTGGTGAATTGTTAAAACAGTAAAGACAAAAAACGAACTTAAAACATCTATTATCAAACGATTAAAACCGTACTCAATCATTTGACCTATTATTTTCCATTGAAAAATCTGCACATCCCGTGCATAGACACCTGATTTCTCTCAAAGACTTATCTGAAACCGTACCTTCGCCGTTAAAATCCCCGCCAAACTCACTATGAAGCAGCGAAACAACGTGAAATAGGGAAAGATGGACTTCGAATGAATGACAAAGGCGAGGCCATAATAACACGCGCTCTGAGCGTGACCACCCACACCGCCCGGCACAGCGGCATAACCAACATGTACCTATCCCACAAATTCACCATTATCCAGATGATGCACGTCAGCGACCACAAACCCCAAAAGACCTTCTTGGACTACATCAAGCTATCCTCCGATGAAATCGCCGACGAAATCGCGGTGATGTCGAAGAAAGACGGTGAGATGTGGAGAATTAATAACTCGCTCCCAAAAAGTGACCTATTGGCCATTTTTTTGAAGCAAGCGTTTGTCAATAACAAATATTATGACTATTTTTGCAGTCCAAAAAGTTGACCATCTGACCATTTTAATGGAGATTGATATGATTATAAAACGTGACTATTATCTGAATCAGCTCATCTCAAGTAAACACAATGGGCTTATAAAGATTGTTACCGGATTGAGACGATCCGGTAAATCGTATTTATTATTTAATTTGTTTGATGATTACCTAAAGGAACAGGGAGTTTCTGATGATCATATTATAAAAGTTGATTTAGAAGACAGGCGAAATGCTAGTCTTCGTGATCCGGATGCAATACTTGCCCACATTGATTCTAAGATGGTGGATGACAAGATGTATTACATCCTTCTTGATGAGGTCCAGCATGTGCCGGAATTTGAGGATGTCCTCAATAGTTACCTTAAGGTAGAGAATGCCGATGTATATGTAACGGGAAGTAATTCTCGCTTTTTGTCAACGGATATAATAACAGAGTTTAGAGGAAGAGGGGACCATATTCACGTGTATCCATTATCATTCTCGGAATTTATGTCAGTTGATAGTCGGCATCCCATTGAAGCGTGGGTAGATTATTATACATACGGAGGACTTCCTCATGTATTGTCGTTGGACACTTCCAAGAAAAAAATCGACTACCTCAAACAATTGTATTCCACTGTTTATATCACTGACATCGTTGAACGGTATAAACTTAAAGGTGAGCCGGAATTGAAAGAATTGATTCAAGTTCTTGCTTCGGCTATCGGTTCTCCGACAAATCCCAACAAACTAGCAAATACTTTCAAGAGTCTTAAAAACGTATCACTGTCAAATAAGACCATTGATAACTACTTGACATATATCTGTGAGTCGTTCCTTACGGAAAAAGCCATACGTTATGATATCAAGGGAAAGAAGTACATAAATACTCTGTCAAAGTATTACTTTTCAGATGTGGGAGTTCGCAATGCAATTCTTGACTTCAGACAACAGGAAGAGAATCACATTATGGAAAATGTTATATATAATGAACTGAGAATTCGTGGCTTTCAAGTTGATGTTGGTGTAGTCGAATATCGCACGATAAATAAAGAGGGAAAGAGAATTCGTAAACAATATGAAGTGGACTTTGTAGCTAACCAGGGTAGTCTGCGTTACTATATCCAATCAGCGTTTATAATGCCCACAGACGCGAAAGAACGACAAGAATCTGCCTCCTTGTTAAATATTGACGATTCTTTCAAAAAAATCATTATCGTCAAAGATTATATTAACCCCAAAAGGAATGAAGAAGGAATTGTAACAATTGGATTGATTGACTTTCTTCTCAACCCCGAACTATTAACTTGGTAAATTCACCTTCAATAAAAGAATGTATGACACTTCAAGAATTATCACATAAGCGTAAGTCCGTTTCTGATTTGATAAGATTTATAGGGAACTCATCCGGACATATCGATGGGACTGGTATCAAGACTCCAAACTACTCGGTTTTGTTAGGGTCTGGAGCATCAATAACATCTGGTATACGCTCTGGTCAAAATCTAATTGAAATCTGGAAAAAAGAAGTCTTTCAAGAGAGTGGTAAAGACTCAGATATGACTCTCGAGGAATTCTTTTCTTTGAATAATGCTCCAGATTGGTATGAGGAAAGCAATCCCTATTCAGCGCTTTTTGAGAACCGTTATGACTTGCAACGTCATCGTCGTATTTTTGTTGAACATGAGGTTTCAGGTAAAACTCCATCTATTGGATATGCATATTTAGTGAAACTTATTGAGCAAGGATTTTTCAATACTGTTTTTACCACCAATTTCGATGATTTATTAAATGAGGCATTTTATCGTTTTTCGAAGAATAGACCAATAGTTTGCGCCCATGATTCATCGATTTCTGGAATAAGTGTAACGTCAACTCGTCCTAAAATTATTAAATTACACGGAGACTATTTATTTGATGACATAAAAACTACTCTCCGAGAAACCGAGTCCTTGGAAATGAATATGAAAATGAAATTTCAAGAATTTGCCAAGGATTTCGGGTTAATTGTAGTAGGTTATGCCGGTAATGACCGCTCTATTATGGACATATTAACTTATTTGCTCCAACATGAAGATTATTTCAAGAATGGTATATATTGGTGTATCAGAAAGGGCGAGAAAAGTATTAGTACAGAGCTGAAAAAACTTCTTTGGAGAGATCGTGTGTTTTTTGTAGAAATTGATGGTTTCGATGAGCTTTTTGCTGAAATAAATCACAATCTTAATCAGGGGGGCACTCCCTATAGATGATGCTTTCCTCAGCCGAGCCCATCAAGAAAATATTATAAAAGAACTTACAGAAAATAATAGATTGAATTTAGGAAATGCCTATTTGGCAGAAGATTGCAAAAAACTCAAAGACCATTTTGAAGATAACTTTGCAAATGATTTTTTTGAGTATATAAGGAGACAAAAAGCAGATCAATCCAAAAACAATGTAAACAGGCGAGCTCGTAAGCGATTACATTTTCCTAAATTATCTGCGGAAGAACAAAAGGAACTAAACGATCTGGTTTCAGAGGCATATGGATTGCGACATCCAATACCTGTACTCCAAAAATTGAAGGCAAAAAATGTGTTTGAGTTAGATGACAGCAGATTCAAACTTGAACTTTTAGAATTAGAAGCAGATCTTCAAAAAGAAATGAAAGATGATGATGTAAAAAGATACTTCAATGAGTTAATTCGCTTAGATTCGTCAAATGAACGCTATTATGAAATTGCAGCTAATCGGTCATCAAACCCAATTCAGTCTTTAGGATATCTATCACTTGCTTGTGAAAGATTTAATAATGATTATTATATCATTAATTCTTATATTTCGGTATTGCTCGATTTTTGGGAAGACAGAATTAAACAAGAAGATTTCCAATCTGATGCAAAAACTATAGAGGATAATATTAATAGAAGCCTACAGCTATTTCCATATATTGACAATATGGCATTCTCGTATCGTGTAAGATATATTCAATTGGTATATGACGATAACAGGGCAAAACTGCAAGCAGAATTAGATTCTATTTGTCAAGATGTGGTGGATAAATACAAATTACATCCACAAACGCTTTATATCCTACGTTTGTCTAAATCTAAATTTCTGAGTGAAAGCTTGATAAAAAAGTCCTTGGAATTCTATTTAAGCGCAGATAACGAGAGTTTTATTGAAAAAATTTACATTGAACTAATACATTGGTATAATAGTCATAATGAATTCAATAAGGTGCTTGAAACATTTGAGCTATTTGAAAACGAATATTTATATTCTGATAACTATAAATTTCTGAAGGGGAAATTACTAATGGATCAAGAGTATTTTGATGATGCTCTTGATATATTCAAAACGTTGCCAAATAATCCTAAGGCCAACGAGCAAGTCATGACAATTTTAGCATATCAAAATAAAAATGAGCAGCTCACGGAATTTTATGATAAACTTGGCAATAAAGATGAATACAAAGAACATTATTATGGTCTTACGAATAATCATGAGGAACTAGTAAGTTTGTATCAGGATAGATTTGCTACGACATCTCCAACTAAAAGCGAAGTTGTTTCTTACGCATTCTCGCTTCTAAAAACTGAGGACTATAACTCTGTATTGTCTTTATTGAAGCCTTACTACGACAATCCACAATTAACAGATGGAGCTATAATGGTCAATTATCAATGGGCACGATTAAAATGCGAACGAAGTGCCACAAACAAAATTAAAGAAAAAATTAAAGAAAAAATTAAAGAAAAAATATTCGATAATAAGTATATTGAATATTCCGATTTTGAAAAATTGGGAGCGGCTTGCATTATTGGAGATAAAAATGAAATAGGTTCATATCTCAGTAAAATCATAAAAGTAACTCCCGTAGATAAATATGTAGTTAAAGGATGGCCTGTATTGGAACCGTATTTAACGGATTCCAAAGTACAACGAATTCTGGAATCATCTGTAAAGAGATGTGGTGCAAATCATGATGTCGGGAAAATGGTATAAGAACGCCCGAAAACGGAAGCAATACGTCCTTTTTTAGAACAAGATTGAAAATAATTTGGCGAATTGGGTTGGCGTAATATGTCTTTGTGCGTGATGATTAGAGTTGTTGTCGCCCTCCTACCCCAGAATTTAGCAGAATCGTGGGATTTTGTAAAAAAAGTCTAAATAGACAATGCCTGTAAAATATGTCTTGATGGCGACCTTGGAAGTTGCGCCTGAAACCCAACTTTCAATTTATCAAGAAGTTGAAGCTAGGATACAAACACAAGTCGGTATTGAAGTGTGATTTGTTATACCTATTTATAAAGGCTTAGAGCAGTAAGGTAAACTTATCTATTTGTATCAGTTGATGAAGTGATGAAACTTCATTAACTGATGCAAAGGTGAGCTCATCTGCAATGTTTGTAATATAGTGATTACGGATGTTGGCGTTTATGGCGGAAGGGCGAGTTGTTTTTTTCGATGTTAGGGATATGAAGAGGCTGCGGTTTGAGTCAAATGCCGGGCGTAGATTGAGTGGTATTTGGCGATAGAGGCTGCGGTTGAGGACGTAAATGATGCCACATGTGCCTTTGAGGGCTATGTCAAGAACTTCGCGTTCGAGGGTGGATTGGAAGCCACTGACTATTGCGACATTTGGGTCGTGGCTTACTTTGTTCGCCCAGTTGATTGTTGGTATCACGGAAGTTGGATTGACCTTACGCGAAGCGAGAAATCCCACCTTGTGCAAGGTCAATAAGTCCGTATTTCCGAGATACTGTGGTTCCATTATTTATTCCTCGTTGTTCAGTTCATCACCCATGCGATACTTGATATCATAATTGATGATGAAATCAAGTTCTTCATCTGTAAATCCGTAATGATTAGCAAGAACCTTGTCGATTTCATCAATATATCTTTTGGACAACTTTGGGTAGTATTCATCATATTCAACTCTACCTGTAGATTTGTAGTTGCAAACTTTTCTACCTTTACATTGCTCTAAATCGAGCATCAAAATTTCTACAGCTTGTTTAATACGTTGGCATGAGCCATATTCAAAAGGCATTGCACCTATAACAGTCTTGGTAAAATTGTGTCCATCGGAAAAATTGATGTAAAACCAATAAAACAAGCTAGAATTCAAAAGCCCAACAAATATATCTCTGTCGTATTCGTCATTGATAAAATAGTATTTATCACCAGTGGACTCTTTTACGTTTTCACCCCAAAAATAGGATTTCTTATTTAAGATTTTGCCAAAGTAACCATATCCATACCCATAATAAACGTAATTATTGTTGCGTAAACAACTTTCAAAGCATTGTATAGTCTTTGACATACTCCACACTTTTTCTGCTATGGAATTTTCTATCGCTGTTCGAATTTTTAAAACAGAAAACGCTTTACGGGAAGACTGTGAAAGGTAATAAGAAATGTTTTGAAATAAGATATTACGGCAATGAGAGTAGAACTTAACATATCCAGTAGTTGCCGTCAAAGAAGTTGGCATTCCAACCTCTATTATCGGAATGACAACGCGAATGTGTTGCAGATTCTCAAAAAGTTTACCAGGTCTGTCATCGAAGAATGCGATTGATGAGAACTTGGCATTTTCAAAATACATTTTTTGGAATGATGCCATACGTGGTGTGCAAAAAGCTGACATTTGTATAATCATCCCGTTTCTCGTTCCCTTGTGAGAAAATGAGAGCGTTCGCTCGATAACGTATGCATATAAGTTTCCCGAATCAATACATTTGATACCTGTAACTTGATATTCTTTTCGTATTTTGCTGTACTCCACATAGGGTGGGTTTCCAATAATCACATCAAATCCCCCATTTCCGTGAATGATATCATAGAACTCCGCAACCCAGTTGAAGGGCTGATGGGAATTGAGCCATTCTTCGTATGGCATACCCGATGCGGTGGCGTTGTGAAGGTGATGATTGAGAGTATCGTTGAGTGAGGACAGAAGGTCTCGAAGCTGGTGTTTGGCAGCAATGAACTCCTCGTGATGTTCCGATTCCTGTGTGAGTTGCAAGTGCTTGAACAGCTTGAATATCCGTGCCACCTTGTCCATTTCTGCCGCGACATTTTCCTCAAAATCGTGTATTGCGAACATATCCCCATCATGGTCCTTTACGATGCTTTCGGCATTGACATAACCCACAAGAGTGTTGCCGCAGCGGATGTTGAAGTCAATATCCGGCAACGGATCAAGACCGAGATTGTCGACAAGCGGCTGCACATCAACCACGGCCACCATTTTAAGAAACAGTCGCAACTTGGCTATTTCTGTAGCCTCTGCCATGATGTCCACTCCGTACAGATTACGGAGAATGATAGACTTGTAGATGAAATAATGGATGTTTGAGCGATACTTGCTCTTTATCTCGTCAAGTGCCTTTTGCGTGTCAGGCGATTTCCGCTCAATGCCTTCAAGCCGTGTGATGCAATCATAGTAAAGCGGTTCGAGGATATTCATTGCCGCAAAAAGGAACGCACCAGAGCCACAAGTCGGGTCAAGGATAGTCACTGAACGCAGAGCGTCATAGAAGTTGTAAATGAACGATTGCGGAGCGTCATCAGCATTGATAAGGTCTGCTGCAAATTGGCGTATGTCAAGGTTGTAGGTGATAAAATCGTTGATGGACACAATCTCCCCTTTACGAATTTTATCCAGTATATCCTCGCATCGCTGCAACCGTTCAATGGTCTCGCGCCATATTTCCGTAGGCAAGGCGAATGGCTCAGGTGTTTTTGTGTTCCAGTCTTTGCGACGTTCCAAAAGCTCGGGCTTGGTCGTGTCAAGTCCGATGGCGATATTCTCAGGAATGCGATTGCGCCAGTCAGGGGTATAGCCTTGCTTCACCGCATCAAAGATGTAGCGGTCTCCGCTTTGTTGGAGTTGAAGCCATACCCAACCGTCAGGGGCAAAAAGTTCCGCCATAGGCTTTGAAGCCTTGCCTACTCTATCGAAAAGGAAAGGAAGTATCGTGTTGCGTCCGATATATTCGGTGATGTCCTCTTTGGTGTAATATGCTCCCATCTGCGCCCGGTCATTGATATACTGCTCGAAGATATAACCGAGTACATCGGGATTGATGTCCTTGCCTGAAGCGGTGACACGGGTATCAAGATGCCACTGCCACTTGTCGAAGAAAGCAAACAACGAGATGAAGGCTTCATCGGCAATATCTATGTCGGTATATTCACGCTCTATCTTGTGGCTGTCGAACATACCGCCATTCAGATAAGGGATGCGTCCGAACTGTTGCAGAAACTCCCGGTCGTGATTGGGGTTGTTCAGACCATCAGAAAAGAGACGAGTTAGAAAGCCACGATAAAAGGTGGAGAAGAAACGGTCTTCGCCACGCTCCTTGCGACACCAGTCCAACTTATCACGAAGATAGTTTACGTTACTATTCAGAAAACCTTTCTTCTGAATGAAATAACAGAATATCAGGCGGTTAAGCATCACCGAAGCATACCACAGCTTGTTACGATTGTCCTTTTCAGCCAGTTCATCATCTATGCCCGTAATGAACTTGGAAAAAGCCTTATGCTCCTTACGGAAACCAGCATAGAAATCCTTGGTCACCTTTTCTGCGTTGACGGAGAATGCGTGGTGGACAGCCGCCTTTACATCTACAATTGTTGTCCTTTCAGCCGGGTCAAACTCCAAATCCTGCATCTTCGAGAAAAGGAAGTCTGTCTTTTCTGGTGATTCGTACTCGATGCTTACAATGTCTCGCTTATCCACATTTTTCACAGGAATCACCCATTGATGATGTCCGGGCTTATTGCAAAGCACGTAGATGGCAATATAGTCCTGAGCTTGTTTGCGAAGTTGTGCGTCAATTCTCCGGGCGAGCGATGCCTTGGGCAGTTCGCTGACCTCAGCCACAACGACTTGCAATCCGTTTCGGTCGGCAACGGTGCGGAACTGATAATCCGTTCCGTCAATGACAATGGGCAGAAGTTCAGCCCTGACTTTCCATTTGTTCCATCCCAATTCACTGATGAACAGTTTCTTGAAATCTCCATCAAGGAGAAGTTGTTGAAATATACGTTTGTTCATGGCATGTTATTCTTTACGAAGCCCCATAGAGCAGATTATCTGATTTTCCTTATCGTTAATGTCCTCATCTGCAATGATGCAAAGCTGGTTATTACGGCGGAGTTCAAGCACGTATTCCACAATATCATCATCGGCTTGCCTTCCTGTTTGTTTGAGCATACGACCAAGATGGAACTTTGAGGTTTCCTGAAGTGGATAGTTGTAAATGTCATCAATGGCATATTTCAATTCCTCGCGGCGGTCTGCATTGAAGAACAGGTTTTCACCTTGGTCATAATATTGTTCCAGAAGCTGCACGATGCGGTAGCGTGTGGAAAAACGGTTGCCAAGCATACCGCCAATGTTGCTGACAGCCTGTTCGCGGATAATCCCAACAGCTTTACCAACAAGTTCATGATGGTTGTCGAGAGGTTGCTGTGCCTGAGTCTCTGGATGACAAGCGAGAGCCTGAAGTATGCGCTGTTGGCTTTGCGATATGATATTACCATCCTTGTCAAGCCATGTAAGCACATCGAAGTCATTGGCTGTGCGAGCATAGGTGACAACACCCTCTACACCGTTTTCATCGGCAAGGCGTGTTGAGTAAACCATATTCTGCATCTGTGGAATAATCTCTTTCAGTTTTTTATCAGCCTTAATTGCATTGCTCCATATCTGGAATGCCTGTGATGCAAGGTCAACATCGTTATCGTCATCCGCATCGTCAAGTACACCCGCTTTCTCGTTGAACATATCCCTGAGGTTCTGTTCGTTCCCTTCAAAAAACACCTCGTCAGAGCCTACGATATTGGCGTTGGCATTGATGCGGTCGTTCAGGCGGCTGCGGAGGTTGATGATTTCTTCAATGCCATCGGCAGGAAAGAAAGAATAGCAATAGATATTTTCGGCTTGCTGGCCGATACGGTCAACACGTCCGGCACGTTGAATCAAGCGGATGATAGCCCACGGCAGGTCATAGTTCACGATGACATGGGCATCCTGAAGGTTATGACCTTCGGAAAGCACATCGGTGGCGATGAGAATACGGGTCTGCTCCTCAGTTGTGTATTTGCCTGTCGCATCGTTACTGTTCGGAGAGAACCTCTCTACAATGACAGTAGGATTGTCCCGGTCGCCTGTGGCATAATCTATATTCGTGAATCCACGCTTGCGGAGCTGGTAATAGATATAACGTGCCGTGTCGGAAAACTGGGTGAATACCACGACTTTGTCATTGCAATGAGCGTCACCGCGAAGCAGGCTTTCCAGTTCATTGAGTTTCTGGTCCTGCTTCTGCTCCCATTTGCCACATAGCGCAATCATAGAGAGAATGGTCTCACAATCCTTTTTAAGTTTCTGTTTGAGCGTGCGCTTGAAGTATCTGGCATCAAGCCATGACAGGTTGGACTTACTGGCAATGACATTGTAATACTCTCCGGCTTTCTTCATATACACCGCCATGTCAGTGGGAATATTCAGCGAGGCATCAACCGGGGTGTCAGAGTCGTGCCGTCCGAAGATGTCAGTGCCGGTATCCTCGTCCTCCGTGTAATCTTCGGGCAGGTTGTTGTCATCTCCGATAGGCACAGGCAGCTTGTTATCGAGTGCATAAATGTAAACGCAGTTACGAAGCACATGGCGATAGAGGGTAAGAAGAAATGAAAAACCGCTCGAATCCATGCGTTTGAAGAATGTCGATTTGCAGAATCCCATCATTCTTGACCCGGCACGAGAAAGGTTTTCAATCAATGCGGAGATATGCTTGGGCGCATCGGTCGCTTCCTTTTCGCTGATATACAGGCTCAGACCATATCGAGGAAGAGCGAGTTCCTCCATAAGAGCAATCATTTCCTCTGAATAAAGACGGGTGTACTGGTCGCCGGATTCGGTCTTGAACTTGATGGACTTCGGAACGCGGTCGGGGAAATAGGAACGTGCGCCATTGGAAAATTCCAGATACTTCCTACCGTTAGCTTCATCGGTCTTGGCAAAATTCTCGCGGATAAACGAGCGTGTCCGACGAACAAGAAACAGCTTCATCAGTTCGCTCCAGTCTTCCACATTCTCGCTTTGGTTGAAAGCCCGTATAGTACGGATATGTACATCACCGTGGCGTTGCATAAAACCGCGCTCTCCGCCCAGACTTTCAATGTAACGCTCCGGGCGGACACCGAGGTCTTGATCATCGTTGATGAAAAGTCGGAGTTGGTTGCTGAGGTCGCTGTAATGCTTATTGTATGGAGTCGCAGTCAGAAGCAGAACACGGCTTGACTGACGTTCGATAAGTTGGCGGATTTGGTTGTATCGTTTGCCCGCGTTGCGAAGGTTGTGGCTTTCATCCACGATTATCAGACGGAAATAGCGCATATTGTCGATATCCATCACCTTCGACATAGACATGACTTCCGCTTTGAGGTCGTATTTCCTGATATACTTGCGCCACATCTCCTGAAGATTGGCAGGGCAAATAATCAAGGTGCTGGTGGCATAAGTCATTTCATAAATCTTGGCAACGGCACAGGCTGTAATGGTCTTGCCGAGACCCACCACATCACCAATCATTGCACCGCGTCGTCTGTCGTTGTTAAGATGACGGGCGACTATCTTGACTGCGTTCTGCTGGAAATCGAAAAGCTCTCTTTGGAATATCGGAGGCAATGTAAACTCCTTTATTCCATTACGTGCCTCTTCGCTGAGGTGGTAAGCTATTTTGAGATAAATATGGTAAGGAGGAATCAGTTTTTCGGCCGCCCAACTTTCGTCTATGGCTTTGACAAGTTCCTCGGTAATATCCACGCAGAAACGGTCGTTCCAGCGGTCATTGAACCATGTATTGAATTTCTCGGCTTGGTCACGGTCGCCAAATTCGGCATTGAGTTCCCCTTGCTTGGTAAGCCCGGAATAAGTGAGGTTGCTGCTGCCCATTATCGCCTGAATGGGATTCGAGCGGTCTTCGGGACGATGTGCAAGATACAGTTTAGCGTGAAGCGGCTCACGGACAGAAAGTTTCACCACCACTTTCTTGGATTTGAGTTGTGCTGAAAGTTGCCGTAGTGCCCATTCGTCCTGTTTTGTGGGTATGCCAATAAGGAGCTGATGGCGAAAATCCTGTGCTATCTGCCGTTTTACCTTCTGTACCATGTCCGCGTCAGGAGTGTTGTCTCCTTGGGCATATAGCATTTTCACCAATTCTGCCGGAGGTTGGTACATACCAATGAGCAACCGACAGGTTCGATGGATGCTCTCGGAACCTTCAACGACAAAGTCGCCTTCCAAATGTTCCACTTGGTGTACTACTTTTGTCCATCCGCGTAAATTAAAATAACCAACACAAAAGTCCACACGTTTTACGCCGACATTGCTGATTATATCATTGAGACCATCTTCAAATTTTATTTCAATATTATCGTATATACGAGCCATAACTATCAACCAAGATTTTCATCTCTTGCCAAGAGACGGATATTATAATTCAAAGTTACGCAAAATAATGATTATTAGGCCATAAAACGCTAAAAATCTTGTCTGTTGCAATATCTCTGTTTTGCGAAAGATCTTAGATGTTTTGCAAATTTGTCAACCAAAAGATAAAAGTTAGCTCACTATCAGCGAGATATAACAACTTGTCCGTCTCTTGGCAAGCGTTGGACTGATTTGCAAAACATTCACAGTTTCACAGCAAATCCAGTATCTTCTTATTGGCTTTATCCACCACAGAAGTATCAAGTGATGCAAGATAAATCTGTGTGGTGTTCTCTGAATCATGCCCCATACCCTCGCTGATTACAGAAATAGGCACATTACGGCTCTTGGCGACACTTGCCCATGAGTGCCGTCCTACATACATCGTTAATGGTATCGACAAGCCCAACTGTTTTCCTATTTTTTTCAACAAATGATTTACCCGATGAAGCTCATTGGTGTATTGCTTCCGATAATCCACATCCCGTTGTATAATGATGGGCAGGAGGTATTCCGTTTCGTTTACGGGGTATTTATCAACAATCTCCTGCATACATTTTTCCCATTTGATGAATAACTGCTGTCCCGTCTTTCGTCTGCGATAGGAAAGGATACTGTTCTGCAAGTCTTTCTTCCTCAGATAAGCCATGTCAATGAACGACATACCCCTTGTGTAAAAAGAGAACAGGAACATATCACGGGCAAAGTCAAGGTTAGGCTTCAAAGACAAGTCCAACCCTTTGATACGTTTAAGGTGGTTGAGCGATATAGCTCGCTTCAAGGTTTTCTCCACTCCCGTATAGACAGACTTGAACGGATGCCGTTGCTCGGTCAGTCCTTCTTCTACGGCACGGTTATAGACCGATTTCAGTATTCGCATATAGAATGACACGGTATTGGGCGAGTTGCCTCTTCCTTTCAGATAAGCCTCATATTCCGCAATCAAGTCTGAATTAATCTGGTCAAACAAGACCTCCTTGTCATTCATAAAACCGTTGAAACTTCGCAGTGCTGCCGTATAGGTTTCCGAGGTGCGTATCTTCCCCAAGCGTTTCAATCTGGCAATCTGCTGGCGGATATAGTTGTTAAACGATGGTCCCTGTCTGTTGTTTTGAAAGCGCACGACTACATCATCCGTCACAAATGTGCCGGATTGGGATAAGACCTGTATAATCTTGTTTAACCTGTCCTTATCCCATCTGATGCGTGAGGTTATCGAAAGTAGATAGTTGTTCCGCTCTTGCTTATTCGGAACACGATGCAGGATAACCGCTTCGGAATGGGACTGCCATTCCGAAGCGAAAAGTTTATAGTCGGTATATATCTGCCTGACCACACGGTTGTGAATCACCTGATAGTAGATTGTGCCTTCCTTGCCTGTAGTCGTTGAAGGTCTGAACTTTACTTTTACACTTGCCATATCAATCAGATTTGGATTGATAACACTTCTCCATCTCTCTTGAAAGTTCCACAATCTCCCGGCTCAGCTTCACGAGGTCAATGGTACACTTCTCCAGCCTGTAGAGCAACGCCATTGCCTTCTTCTCCGAAAAGTGGATGCGCAACTCTTTTACGACCTGATTGTAATTCGTGCCGATGCAACGGAACTGGGCATGGAAGTCCGACAGCTTGGTGTAATATTCCAGCATCGTCTTGTCCACCTTCAGCACCTTGAACTTCTGCCCGAAGAAGTGCGCCTTGAGAAAGACGGCTTTCGCGTAC
>ERZ791912.1028-NODE-1028-length-14501-cov-41.838917_pt1 | contig 14501 bp, 8 predicted proteins | sample MGYA00510141_ERZ791912 | MGnify/ENA primary metagenome ERZ791912 (study PRJEB30046, sample SAMN00792082) | human gut metagenome | study: EMG produced TPA metagenomics assembly of the A metagenome-wide association study of gut microbiota in type 2... | reverse complement strand
GATTTTCATGATTCTATCATGATCCATTGTCTGATTTTCGTCCATTTCTTATATTTATGTTTATGTATTTTTATTACCATGATTTTAATGGAAAATCGCTCAGAAGGGCATTTATTTGCGTTCTAAGCCGTTTTGCATCTCCAAAAATCTCGACAAAGATACGAAAAAATATCCATATCCAAACGCTTTATATGCAAAAAAAATGAATCTTTTAGCATTATTTGTCTTTTGAGGAAGAAAAAAAGTTGGCTGGAGGTTTGTTAATACCAAAATAATTTGTAACTTTGCACTACTTTATTAAGAAAGGAATATAGAATATGCAAAATCCATTTGAACATATACAGAAGATTCTAGCACAGTGTGGTGAGAATGTAGCTCGCCGCCATGGCAACAAGATTACGATAGAACATCTAATCCTGGAATTTGTGCAAAAGAACAAAGAGATTAACTACATATTGGAGACAGGATTTAGGGTCGATATCAACGTTCTTGAAAATTCACTCAATCAAGAAATTGCGAAAGCGCCAAATTCCAACTCTGAAGAATCAGAACAGGGGGCTCCTTCCTTGGATGCGACTGCTTCCGAGCTGATGCGCAATGCCATAAAGGAAGCGTATATCTGCGACAATTCACCTTATGTAGAACCTAAGCATGTGCTTCTGGCTCTGCTCAAACAGAACAACAGTTCTATTTCCAATTTGCTTTCCGACAATGGAATCACATACGATAGTCTCAGAGAGTATCTGAAAAGCCTGAACAGAAAAGCCGATGATGAAGCAGAGCACCAGACAGAAGAGATTGCTGAGGCTGAAGATGCAGAAATGGAAACAGATGAGATTACAGAAGCTGACATTGAGGAAACTCATGATGAAAGTGACTTGGCTGTACAGGAAAATAACGAAAATGACGAAACAGAACCAGAAGAAGATATGGAACAGATAAGCAAACGTCCGAAAGCTAACCTCCTGGATTCTGACGATGAGCCTCTGGACCTCAACACCAATCCTGAAGACAATAAGAAAACAGCTAAGAAAGAGGGGAAAAAGGCTAAGACAAACACTCCTTTCATTGACAAATATGGCCATGACTTAACTCAGGACGCAGCAAAGGGAATTCTCGACCCAATGGTAGGAAGAGAAAACGAGGTGCAGAGAGTGATGGAGATTCTGGGACGCCGCAAGAAGAACAATCCTGTTCTCATTGGTGAACCAGGCGTGGGTAAGAGTGCAATCGTTGAAGGTTTAGCCCAACTCATCAAGAACCACCAGTCTGCCCCACTCCTCTTTGACAAGCGTGTCATCAGCCTGGATCTAACAGGTCTTGTTGCTGGCACCAAATATCGCGGTTCTTTCGAAGAACGTATCAAGGGAATCGTGAACGAACTGGAGACGCACCCGGAAATCATCCTGTTCATCGATGAAATTCATACACTCATTGGTGCCGGAGGAGCAGAAGGTGCCATGGACGCAGCCAACATCCTGAAACCGGCTCTGGCTCGTGGAGTAATACAATGCATCGGCGCAACAACACTGGACGAATATCGCAAGAGTATTGAGAAAGACGGTGCACTGGAACGACGATTCCAAAAGATAATCATCAATCCGACAACACCGGAGGAAACACTGCGGATACTTCATAACATCAAGGGTACCTATGAGAAATTCCATGAGGTTACCTATAGTGATGAAGCGTTGGAAACATGTGTTAAGCTGACCGACAGATATATTACAGACCGTTTCTTCCCAGATAAGGCTATAGACATTCTTGACGAGGTTGGCTCGCGCGTACATCTTAAAAATGCAAGCATTCCTGATGATATTTTGGAATTAGAGCACAACCTGGAAGTATTGGTTACGAATAAGCAAAATGCCGTAGTAAATCAAAACTATGAATTGGCAGCAGCATATCGTGACCAGCAAGCCCAAATGGAGAAGATGTTGGCACGTGCCAGAGAGAAATGGCAAAACGGAGAAAACGACAGTCACCGTACACCAGTAAAAGTAGACGACATAACTGCCGTGGTGAGTAAAATGACTGGCGTTCCGGTACAACGTATGGCTGAGGCTGAGAATAACCGACTCTTGAAGATGGCTGATAAATTGAAGAGCAAGGTTATCGCACAAGATAATGCCGTAGACAAGATTGTAAAAGCAATACAGCGCAATCGAATGGGCTTGAGAGATCCTAATCACCCTATTGGTGTATTTATGTTCCTAGGTCCTACAGGTGTCGGAAAGACATACCTGGCAAAAAAACTTGCAGAAGAAGTTTACGGAGATTCCAGTGCTCTGATACGCATCGACATGAGCGAATACGCTGATGATTTCAACTCATCCAGACTGGTAGGTGCACCTCCAGGATACGTAGGATACAATGAAGGTGGACAACTGACTGAAAAGGTTAGACGCAAACCTTACAGCATCGTCTTGCTCGATGAGATTGAGAAAGCTAGCGGCAAGATTTTCAACATGCTTCTGCAGGTACTTGACGAAGGTAGACTCACAGATGGCAACGGCCGTCTCATCGATTTCCGCAATACCATCATCATTATGACTTCGAATGCAGGAACCCGTCAGTTAAAAGAGTTCGGTAAAGGTGTCGGCTTCAAGTCTGGAAGCATAGGAAATGTAGCCAACATGTCGGACACAGATAAGGAATACGCCCGCAATGTGATACAGAAGAGCCTGAGCAAGCAATTTGCACCGGAATTTCTGAATCGTCTTGACGAGATCATCACCTTCGACCAGCTCGACATCAATGCCATCAAGCGAATCATTGACCTGGAGCTCAGTTCGCTCATCAAGCGCATCAACGATATGGGTTATGGCTTCCAGATTACAGAAAAGGCAAAGCAGCTGGTTGCAGAGAAGGGATATGATGTACAATTTGGTGCTCGTCCATTGAAGCGCGCCATCCAAACTTATATAGAAGATGGAATCTGCGAATTGCTGATGCAGGGTAAATTGAAAAAGGGAAGCATCATCAATGTCGGAAAATGCCCAGGTAAGGACGAGTTGACTTTCAAATAAAAAATGAAGAGTCAATAACACTTCATTAAAAATATAAAGCGAAGCCCCTGTGCCTGCAAAGAGCACAGGGGCTTTACATTTCATGTAAATTCTACAAGCTATTATTAAGCGCCATCAAGGCAAGTACAGCTTCATTGTATTCATTGATAATATCGGCTTGTTTCATTCTCATATCGATTGCCTCCTTTAAGGCATTCACATATTCCACATAATTGATTTCACCATTCTCATATTCCGTGGTACTCAGACGAACTATCTCATTGGCTTTATCAATATTCTCACCATTGTAATATTGCAACTTCTTCGTGGCATTCTGCAAACGGTTATACCCCAACCGGTAATCACGTTCTTTCTCGCGGCGTTCCTGCTGCATATTCAGCTCTGCCAGCTCCCGGTCTTTCCTTGCGGCCTTCACCTTGGCCTTGGTGGCACCATAAAAAAGAGGTACCCCCACACCAATTTCAAAACCAAAGAAATTACCTTCTGTAAAACGCTGACGGTCGATATGATATGGATCCCAGCTGGAAATCAGCAACTGCGAACGCAAAGCCAGAGAAAGCGAAGGCGCATAACCGGTCTTTGCACTTTTTATCTCCTGATCGAGTGCCTTCAAACGATCCTGCTGATACTGGGCATCAGCCGTCTGCTGGTAATTAAACGAACTACTGATAGATGAATCCAATATGATAAGATGAGACTCTGACGGCAATATAGGCTGGTCAGAATTCAGAAGATTCATCAAAATCATCTGCTGATTCTCAGCCTCCGACTTCACATTTCTCATTTCCAGCAGATTCTCATCACGCAGACGCTCTGAGGTTAGCACCTCCAACTGTCGGGTTTCGCCTGCCTTGTATCGCTTTCCGGCAATATCACAATAACGATTCAGTATAGAATCAAGACGTTGAAGAATACTCAGACGATAGGTCTGATACAGCATCGCATAGTATGTAGAAGCAATTTCCTGCTTCAACTGTTGCCTGGACACATTCAATCTGCTCTTTTCCGCCTGCGTCTCTGCTTTCAACTGTTTCTTCCTAGCTGCATAGACAGTTGGAAAATCAATGCTCTGTGAAAAGGTAAGTCCATTATCAGTATCACCACTAGAAGCCGGATTCTGAGAAAAAGCCACCTCGGTTTTATCTACATCCCAAGCTGTTCCTTCCATTACCTTGGCACGTTCTATCGTTTTTCTTCCTGCCTGGAGCAAAACATTCTGCTGTTCAGCCAGATCAAAGCATTGCTGCAAAGTCATTTTCTTACCTGGCAGACTCGCATCAAAAAGCTGGGCATGAACTGTACCTGGCAACAACAATATGATGGCAGAAAACAGTACCTTTCTAAATATTTCTATATACTTCATCATTATAAATTATTTTTTAGTAAAAGTCTTGTAGATGGCTGGCAACACAAGCAATGTGAGCAACGTACTTGTTATCAAACCACCTATCACAACTGTAGCCAACGGGCGCTGCACCTCTGCACCATCGCCCTGCGAAAGTGCCATTGGCAAGAAGCCCATAGAAGCAACAAGAGCTGTCATTAAGACAGGGCGCAAACGAACCATACAACTCTCGATGATGCGATGATGAATCACTTCAGAGAGATTGGCAGAAGTGTTATCAGGCGAAGCCTTCTCTTCCCGCTGCATCTGATTCATCTGTCCGATGAGTACAATGCCATTGAGAACAGCCACACCAAAAAGGGCAATGAATCCAACACCTGCCGAAATACTAAACGGCATACCCCTGAACCATAAAGCCCATACACCTCCGATTGCAGCCAAAGGAATGGCAGAGAACACAAAGAGCGACTCACGAACATTCTTGACCGTAGCATAGAGCAGCAGCAAAATGATGACAAGCGCTATCGGTATTACGACCATCAAACGCTGCGTTGCACTCTGCAGGTTTTCAAACTCACCACCATAATTATAATAATAGCCATCCGGCAGCTTCAACTTTTCATCGAGAATTTCCTGTATATCTTCAACGGTACTCTGCACATCTCTGCCCTTCACGTTGAATCCTACATAGATGCGACGGGCTCCATTTTCGTGAGACACCTGTGCCGGAGCTGGCTCATACACGATATCCGCAACTTGTGAAAGAGGAATCTTAGAACCATCAGCCAATGGAATACTCAATTCCTGCAGGGACTCTGCATTACGCTGAGAAGGATCCATACGAAGCACAATATCAAACTTCTTGTCACCTTCATAAAGTGCGCCAGATACAGCTCCGGCAAAGGTGGTTTCCAAGACCTGATTGATTTCATCTACGCTCACTCCATAAGAAGCCATGCGTTCATGATTGTATTTCACCTGAATCTGAGGCAAACCCGATACTTCCTCTACAAAAATGCCACTCACACCCGGTACACGCTCTATCATCTTCTTCACCTTACCGGCTTCAGAAGTCAAGACATCAAGATCCTCACCGAAGATTTTGATAGCCACATCCTGCTTGATACCCGTCAGCAACTCATTGTTGCGCATCTGAATGGGTTGAGAAATCTCAGCTTCCAAACCAGGAATCGCCTTCAAAGTTTCCTCCATCTTCTCCATCAACTCCGGAGTAGTTTCTGCAGACGTCCATTCAGCCTTCGGTTTGAGGGCAATCATGATGTCAGCACGTTCCACAGGCATCGGGTCTGTAGGAATCTCTGCACTACCAATGCGGCTCACCACCTGTTTGACTTCCGGATACTGCGCCTTCAGCAGCTTCTCTGCCTTGGTACAGCTCTCTACCATCTGAGAGAGCGAAGTACCTTGTGACATACTCATCTCTACAGCGAAATCACCTTCTTCCAAACTAGGAATAAACTCACCTCCAAGGAACTTGAAGCCCACGATACTGACACAGAACAATCCGACAGCAGCAGTAATGACATCTTTATTGCGAGCCAGCACCCAGTCGAGAACCGGCCGATACCACCCCTGGAGCTTCTCTATCATCTTGTCAGAGAATGTCTTTCGGTTATGTACTTTACGACTCAACAACAGTGAGCTGAGCATTGGCACATAGGTAAGCGAAAGAATGAAAGCACCAAGAATGGCGAAGAAAACAGTCAGCGCCATCGGACGGAACATCTTGCCTTCAATCCCCACCAAGGTCATCAGCGGAATATACACTATCATAATCATGATTTCACCGAACGCTGCACTCTGTCGGATGCGAGAAGCTGAAAAATGCACCTCTTCATCCATCTGACTCTGGGTAAGGGCAAATGGAATGTTCTGTCCGCCATTCTGACTTTGAGCCAGATAAGCAGCTCTCACTTCGGGCTGTGAAAAATGGCCTGTATTAATATGTGTAACTACCGCCTCAACAATGATAACGGCTGAATCCACTATCATTCCAAAGTCGATAGCTCCGAGCGACATCAGATTGCCATCAATACCGAAAGTCTTCATCATACCGAAGGCAAAGAGCATACTGAGCGGAATCACGCTGGCAACCACCAAACCTGCACGCCAATTACCCAAAAAGATAACCAGCACAAAGATAACAATGAGTCCACCCTCAATAAGGTTTCTGGCGATGGTACCCTCTACTCTATCCACCAGGTTGGTACGGTCAATGAACGGCTCTATCACAACGCCTTCAGGCAGCGATTTCTGAATCTGCTGAATGCGCTCCTTCACATTCCGACTTACTTCCTGAAAGTTTTCACCCTTCAGCATGATGGCAATACCAGCTACGACTTCACCTTCTCCATTGCGGGTAACAGCACCAAACCGGGTAGCATGCCCCAATTGAACCTTTGCTACATCGCCCACCTTTACAGGTGTACCTCCAACAGTCATCACCGTGACATTGGCAATATCCTTCAGGCTCTTGACGGTTCCGATTCCTCGGATATAATATTGGTTGGCATTTTCTTCGATATAGCTTCCACCGGTATTGGCATTGTTCTTTTCTAACGCATCAAACACTTCGCTAACGGTAATATTGTTGGCATTCAGCTGGTCTGTATTCACTGCCACCTCATATTGCTTCACATAACCGCCCCAGCCACTCACTTCAGCAACACCGGGAGTTCCCGAAAGCTGCTTTCTTACTATCCAGTCCTGCAAAGTTCGCAATTGGGTAAGAGAGTATTTATGCTCATATCCTTCCTTGGCTCTTACCGTATAATGGTAGATTTCACCCAATCCGGTAGCAATCGGTCCCATTTCAGTATCAGTATTCTTTGGCAACTCTTTCTCTATCTGAGTCAATACTTGGCTCACCTGCGAACGAGCCCAATAGATATCTGCTTGATCATCAAACACCAAGGTGATGACGGAGAGACCGCTACGGGAAATACTTCTACGTTCCTGAAGCCTAGGAATATTGGCGAGCGCCATTTCCACAGGAGTGGTAACATATTGTTCCACTTCCTGCGCTCCTAGAGAAGGGGCTTGGGTTATCACCTGTACCTGATTATCGGTAATATCAGGAGTAGAATCGAAAGGAAGATGAACAAGCGACCAGATGCCCCATACCATTAGGGCTATAGAGAGAACTCCAATCACCAGCTTATGGCGAATGGAATAAGTAATCAATTTCTGAAACATAAGCTTTAATCTAAATTCTTTTACTGTCAATTAATGAATAATCAACTAAAGCTTAGTGAGCATGTTCACCATGTTCTCCTGTAAGCGATGCGAGATAAAACGCATTGTCGGTAACTATCTTCTTGCCAGCCTTCAGATGGTCGCAAAGCTTCACTTCAGTAAATCCACCGCCTGTTACGCCAGTGCTAACCTCATGTCGGGAGAAACTATACTCACCCTTCTTTGGTTCTCCATTGAGAGCAAAGACGTACTGCTTACCATCGGTAGAAACAATTGCTTCAGAAGGCAAGGCAAGACATCGCTGTGAACCAGTAGCAATCTGTCCACTCACATACATACCATCAAAGAGTTTGATATGATTGATACGACTTGTTTTCAATGACGCATCATCCATTTTTACGTGAACAGCAACAGATTTCGAACCGTCGTTAAAGTATTGGTTCATACCATAAACTGTACCAGACAGCTTGACTCCAGGCTGATTGGTCAAAGAGAAAGTTACGCGATTACCCACCTTCACCTTGGCCAAATCTTTCTCAAAAACATTCAGATCGCATTCCACTGCCTGAGTATTGCGAATTTTCATCAGCGGAGTCTGCATATCTGCATAACTGCCCAGACTTGCCGTCAACTGACTGACAACACCGGAGATAGGTGCACGCAGAGGAAAAGCCGTAGTAAACTTACCTTTGGCAACAGCCGAAGTAGAAATGCCCATCTGAGCGAGCTGTCTGCCAATACCCAAAAGATTGGCATGAGCCACTTGGTAATCTTTCCGGGTCTGCTGTAAGGTGCGCTTCACACCTGCTCCCTGCTTACTGAGCAGAAGTTGGCGCTCCAAATCAGCCTTGGCAAGTTCGCACTCCTTGGCAGCAGAGTAATACTCACGCTGAAGACTTACCACATCTGTATTTTCAACGGTAGCAACAACCTGTCCTTTATGAACAAGCTGCCCTTCTTTTACAAAAATAGATTTCACGATACCGCCCATCAAAGAGGCAACATCCCCCATCGCCTGTGCACGCAGTACGAGCGATCCTTTCGCTTCTATGGTGGCATCCATCTCGCGCTCCACAGCCTCACCCATCTTCAAATCTACGGTGCTGACCTGCTTGGCAGTCAACGGAATATGATCAAAATCTACTTCTTCTTCATGCTCATGCTCCTCGTGTGCATGAGCCTCTGAACCGGTCTGCTTCCCAAAGAAAGCGAATCCAGCCCAGGCAATCGCCGTAACGGCGACAATCAAAATTATTCTTTTCATGCTTGTTTTTTTCCTTCTATTTTATAATTCTACACTACAGTTTCACACAACGAATCTTATCAAAAATCCGTTGGCAAAAGTACACGAAAAATCTTGCAACTCAGTTGCATTCAAATCTTCAAATCGATTTTTGCAACCAAGTGGCAAACTTGTAAAATCATAAAATAGAAGGAGGTCCCCGTCTGCTATAGCCTGCCGCCAGTTCCTCAGCAAGAGGAGAAGCAGCCACATGCTGCCATCTCACTGAAATGAGTGAGAGGCGAGGGAGAGTTAAAAGGGAAGAACAAGACAAGACCACAAACTGATGGTTCTCATCTACCAGCAACTTGCGGATATTCTTCACCATCTTGGAATTGACTACAAACTGATGCATTTGACGAACGCTACAGTTCTCACGGTCACCTTCGCTCTCCTGATCATGATGCTCAGTATGCTCATCATTGATATTGCCGTCCTGCTCACATTGTTCTTCTACCATACAGATACGCCCCATGTGGTGATGATGGATCATCACCGTAGATAGCATGATACTCATTGTGGCTATCCAAAGACAGAATATGTACAGTATTCTCTTCTGCATACTAAATTTTTGCGCAAAATTACAGAAAAAAAGGTTAACCACCAAGAATAACAGATGTTTTTATAGCATTTTTTCTTAAAAAAATAAAAAGACCTATACCCGAATCAAAATTATAGGCGCATTTATAAGTATTATTTCGTAACTTTGCAATCAAAATTAGTACAAATATAGAAATGAAGAAAATTTTTGCAGTTTTACAATTACTCCTAGTAGTAATGTTGGCGCAGGCGCAGATGGTGAACCCAGTCAAGTTCTCTACTTCGCTCAAGACCAATGGTACCGCTGTAGCGGAAATCGTATTTAATGGTAAAATCCAATCGGGATGGCATGTCTATTCTACAGGATTGGGAGCAGACGGACCTATCTCAGCTACTTTCAATGTCAACAAGATGGATGGTGTAGAGCTGGTTGGCAAACTTCAAGCTCGTGGTAACGAGATTAGTAAGTTTGACCCACTCTTCGAGATGAAGCTACGTTATTTTGAAGGCAGCGTTACCTTCGTTCAGAAAGTAAAGTTTGTCAAGCCAAACTACCATATCGATGCATACGTTGAATACGGTGCGTGCAGCGACCAGAATTGCCTTCCTCCTAGCGAGGCAAGTTTCAAGAAGAGTGGAAAATCTCCAGCAGTAGATGGCAAGGCTGAGACTGACAGTAAGGAAGCTACCAAGGCTAACGGTCCTGAAGTCATTGATGCCGTCAACGCCAACACCGACTCTTCTTCACTTCAGGGAGTAGCTGAAAAGATGGACAGTACAGCCAATATCGATGCTGCATTCTCTGTAGATAGTGATGACGCAAAGGCCTGGTGGGCTCCGGTAGTAAAAGAGCTTCAGACTTTCGGTGGCAATAACGACATTGCAAACCACTCACTCTTCTATATCTTTATCATTGGCTTTGTAGGCGGACTTCTAGCACTTGTCATGCCATGTATCTGGCCTATCATCCCTATGACTGTAAGCTTCTTCCTCAAACGAGCTAAGAACGATAAGAAAAAGGGTATTCGCGATGCTTGCACTTACGGATTGAGCATTGTTGTCATCTATTTGGTTCTCGGTCTGGCCGTTACAGCCATTGCAGGTCCTAGCACCTTGAATGCACTCAGCACCAGTGCCGTATTCAATATCATCCTCTTCCTCCTTTTGGCAGTTTTTGCTTTCTCTTTCTTCGGATGGTTTGAAATCAAATTGCCAGACAGTTGGGGAAATGCCGTAGACAGCAAGGCTTCAAGCACAACAGGTATGATCAGCATCTTCCTGATGGCTTTCACACTCGTGCTCGTAAGCTTCTCTTGTACCGCTCCTATCATCGGATTGCTTTTAGTACAGACTGTTACTTCTGGCGATTGGTTGGCTCCTACCATCGGTATGTTTGGTTTCGCTCTTGCCTTGGCTCTTCCATTTACCCTCTTCGCCTTGTTCCCATCATGGTTGAAGTCTGCTCCAAAGTCAGGTTCATGGATGGAAACAGTAAAGATTGTTCTCGGCTTTATCGAGTTGGCTTTCTCTTTGAAGTTCCTCTCTGTTGCAGATTTGGCATACGGCTGGCACATTCTTGACCGTGAGGTATTCCTCTCTCTCTGGATTGTCATCTTCGGTCTCTTGGGTCTCTATCTCATCGGCAAGTTGAAATTCCAGGTTGATGCCATTGGTGGCGACATCCAGAAGCCTATGCCTGTACCTTGCATCATGCTCGGTCTCTGCTCTTTGGCTTTCTCTGTATATATGATTCCTGGACTTTGGGGTGCACCTTGCAAGGCTGTCAGCGCTTTCGCTCCACCTATCAATACACAGGATTTCAATCTCAATACCAAGACTGTAGAACCAGCTTACAAGGACTACGAAACCGGTATGGCAGCAGCTAAGGCAGCAGGTAAGCCTGTACTCGTTGACTTCACAGGTTTTGGCTGCGTAAACTGCCGTAAAATGGAAGCATCTGTATGGACTGATCCTACTGTTGCTGATATTCTGACCAAGGATTATGTTCTCATCTCTCTTTATGTAGATGACAAGACTCCGTTGCCTCAGCCTATGGAAGTAGAATTCAATGGCGAGAAGCGTACACTCCGTACCATCGGAGACAAGTGGAGCTATCTGCAGGCAAGTAAATTTGGCGCCAATGCCCAGCCTTTCTACGTCACAGTAGACAACAATGGCAAGCCTTTGAATGCAGCATTCAGCTTCAAGGAGGACGTCAGTGCCTATCTCGATTTCCTGCACAAGGGACTTGAGAATTACAGAAAATAATTTGGATTATAGATTACCAGCAAATAATCTATAAATATATATATTGAATTTAATTGATTACAATGATGAACAACAAGGAAGTTCCGGTACTCCTACTCACAGGTTACCTTGGCAGTGGTAAGACCACACTGCTAAATAAAATTTTGGCAAATAAGAAAGGTATTAAATTCGCTGTTATTGTAAATGATATCGGTGAGGTTAACATTGATGCAGCACTCATAGAGAAAGGTGGCGTAGTGGGCCAGAAAGATGACTCGCTTGTTTCATTACAGAACGGTTGCATCTGCTGCACGCTCAAAATGGACTTGGTTGAACAGTTGAAGGAAATCGTAGACATGAAGCGCTTTGACTATATTGTAATCGAAGCTAGTGGAATCTGCGAACCTGCTCCTATAGCCCAGACCATCTGCTCTATCCCATCATTGGGACCTCAGTATATCAAGAATGGCATCTTGCGTCTCGACAGCATTGTAACCGTCGTAGATGCTCTGCGTATGAAGGATGAGTTTGCAAATGGTTCTGATTTGATGAAGTCAAATCTTGACGAGGAAGATCTGGCTTCACTTGTTATCCAGCAGATAGAGTTCTGTAATATCATCCTCTTGAACAAGGCTGCAGAGGTAGAGCCTAAGGAGCTGGAACATCTCAAGCAGATTATCCGCGCCATCCAGCCTAAGGCAGAAATCTTCGAATGCAACTATGGCGATGTAGATCTCGATTTGATTGTCAATACTCACAAGTTTGACTGGCAGACTGTTGCTACATCAGCAGGCTGGATTCAGGAAATCGAATCAGAGCGAAACGGAGGAGAGGAGCATGAGGAAGAAGAGCATGAGCATGAGCATCACCACCATGATGAAGATGATGACGAGCACGAGCATCATCACCATGGGGATCATGAACACGGTCATCATCATCACAACGACCACGACCATGACCACGAAGGTGGCGAAGTTGAGGAATATGGTATCGGAACCTTCGTATATTATCGCCGTAAGGCTTTCGACCTAGCTCTCTTTGATGAATTTGTAGCCAGAAAATGGCCTCGTGACGTTGTTCGCGCCAAAGGTATCTGCTATTTCGCTGACGAACCAGACATGTGCTATGTTTTCGAACAGGCAGGACAACAGAAAACTGTAAAGCAAGCAGGACAATGGCTCGCTACAATGCCAGCAGACCAATTGTCTGAGCTCCGCAAAAACAACCCACAATTGGAAAAGGAATGGGATGATAAGTATGGTGACCGCATGATAAAAATCGTCTTCATCGGACAGCACATCAAAGAACAGAAGAATGCCATCATCCAGGAGCTTGACAAATGTCTGAGCTTGTAAACAGAAGTAGAATAGTTAAAGTTGCCAAACACAATAAAAGGCATACAGCAGATGATGCCTAGCAACAAGCAAGGGCAACTTAAGGAGACTAAAGTTTCAGAATTTGAAGCTATAATAGGCTCAAAATAGAGAAAAAAGGAGAAAAATCAACGCTTAGGTGTAGTTTTTTCTCCTTTTTCGCTTTTATTTCGTTTTTTTTTGTTAAATTTGCAGCGGATTTAAGATAATAGCAGCGTAGTTAATATAATAAAGGAAAAGATAATATGAAGACTGACTTCAGACCTGCATACAAAAAAGATTTTGAAGCTTGCTGGAATGTCATAGACCAGGCAAGAAAACTCATGATTGCTTCTGGAAGACACCAGTGGACTAACGATTATCCGTCTGTTAAAGACATTCAAAATGACATAGACAATGGCAATGCTTTCGTTATCACGGTTGATAATCAAATAGCAGTCTATGGTGCAGTCATGTTGAATGGGGAGCCACAATACGACTTCCTAAAAGGAGAATGGTTAACGAATGGAGATTACTATGTAATTCACCGTTTCGCAACTTTGCCAATGTTCCAAAGAGAGGGCTTGGCGCGAGTCTTTATCGACAAGGTAAACAGCCTTTGCGAAGTAGAAAGAGTACCAAGCATCAAGGTTGATACCAATTATGACAACTTACCAATGATAAATCTTCTCTCTTCGATGGGATTCTGCATCTGCGGACAAGTAAACTACGGAACGAGAGGTATGAGATTTGCATTTGAAAAAACGACTATGGAAATTGAAAAATAATGAACGATAAAATATCACTTATGAGAAGCTTGGTTGAACAACTCAATCAAGCTTCTCTTGCTTATTATAATGGTGGGGGCGAACTGATGACCGACTACGAGTGGGATGCCATGTTCGACCAACTCAAGAAATTAGAAGAGGAAACGGGTGAAATCTTACCCGACTCCCCTACCAATAAAGTTTCTGAAGACCAGATTATTGGTCAGAAAGAAGAACATGAATTTGCTGCACTATCTCTTGCCAAGACCAAACAGGTGAGCGACCTTGTCAAGTGGGCAGAAAACCGCCCGATATGGATTTCCTGGAAACTGGATGGTCTCACTTTAGTCGTTACTTACGATAACGGTATCCTCAGCAAGGTGGTAACACGTGGCAATGGGCATACAGGTACCAATATCACCCACCTGGCTCCAGCCATCAATGGCATTCCTGCTACTATCAAGGAGAAAGGACATCTTGTGGTACGTGGCGAGGCAGTCATCTCCTACGCTGACTTCGAGCAGTTCATCATTGAGAGTGAGGGTGACTATGCCAATCCTAGAAACCTGGCTTCAGGCTCGCTCTCACTGAAAGACGTAGAAGTGGTTAAGCAGCGCCATATACAATGGATTCCATTTACACTGGTATATACCGAACACGAAATCACATCGTGGGGAAAACGTATGCAGTTACTGGAAGACCTGGGACTACATCCTGTGGAAC
>ERZ791912.1024-NODE-1024-length-14515-cov-2.483956_pt1 | contig 14515 bp, 10 predicted proteins | sample MGYA00510141_ERZ791912 | MGnify/ENA primary metagenome ERZ791912 (study PRJEB30046, sample SAMN00792082) | human gut metagenome | study: EMG produced TPA metagenomics assembly of the A metagenome-wide association study of gut microbiota in type 2... | reverse complement strand
AGGTGATCTGTGCTCACGGCACGGTGCCTTACCCGGCGCCCGCAATGTTTGCCATGATGCCGGGCGTTGCGGTGCGGCCTTCGTCAGGCATTGGGGAGCTTGTGACGCCCACCGGGCTTGCCATGCTTAAAGGTTTTGGCGCGCATTTCGGTCCTTGGCCTGAAATGCAGATTTCTTCCGCAGTCAATGTATTCGTGCCCGGCTGCACTTTTGACAATGTGCCTAACGGAACCCGATTCCTCTTAGGCAGCCCGCTCCCGCAGCCTGCGGAATAATCTTTCAGTCACAGATATAACGAAGGCGCAGAAAACGTAATGCCTCTGCGCCTTTTGTCTGGCTGTTATTCGGGTCGAAAGAGAGATATCAGCCTTTGAGCAGAATGTTGACGCGTTCACGCATCGTCTCTGCATCCACCGGACCGCGGTGCTGCCAAATCGGCTCTCCGGATGCATCGTAGAAGATCTGTGCGGGCATTTCTTCGATCAGATAATCGTTTTCAATGCCGTTCCATTCATCAATATTGATGACGATAAAGGCGGCGCGGTCGCCATATTCCTTCTGCATTTCTTCCATCAGCTTGGCCATTTCCGGGCAGCTCGCGCACCAAGGCGCTCCGAAATCAACAACCGTTACCTTGCCTTTCACCGGGAAAGGAAGATCCTTGTCCTTATCTTTCTTCTTTGGTGCCGGTTCGTCTGCCGCAGCTTCAGCCGCAAGCAGCGATGCGCCCGGAAGCGCAGCAAAAGCCGCAAGTGCAGCCCCCTTTCCGATCAAATTGCGTCTCTGCATGACATGGATCTCCAGATGGTTATTTAAATATTAGCGGTTAGATTTGGGATCAGCGCTTTGCACCGCTTCTGCTCGAAGCTTGAGCTCGCCGTTGACCATATCGTAAATCGCATTGGACGCCCCAATCCCTAAGGTATCGTGCGTCACGAGCAAAACGCCGGCGCCCGCTTGGCGGGCCTCAATCAACATCCGCACCACAACCTCAGCGCTTTCGCGGTCCAGATTGGAAGTGGGTTCATCAGCCACAATCAGCTCGGGCGAATTCATGAGGGCTCTCGCAAACGCCGCTCGACGAAGCTCTCCGCCGGAAAGCGCTCGAGGATACTGTCCGCCCAGATCAGCAAGACCAACGGCAGTGAGGAGCTCTTCAGCGCGGCCTGCTGGTTCAGTCCCCCGACGATTGGCCAAATGCCACGGCAGACGAATGTTGTCCAGAATGGTGAGTGTCGGCACAAGTCCTGCATGCTGCGGGACATAGCCGATGTGCGCATTGCGAAGCGCGGAAATCTGTTCGTCCGACATTCCCGAGAGGGCCCTGTCGTTAAAAGCGACCTCGCCCTCTGTCGGCATGCATAAACCCAAAAGGAGCGTCAGCAACGTCGTTTTGCCCGATCCGGAACGTCCCAAAACGGTGACGAAATCTCCTGCACCGACCGACAGATCCGCGTGGCGCAGCGCCCAGAAAGGACGTCCGGCGCGTTCATATCGGCGGTCAAGCTGTTTGGCAGAAAGCTTCATGGCGTCAATCCTCGCGCAAGGTCGTGAAGATGTCGCTGCGGCCAATCCGCCAGGCAGTCGGCAGCGACGCCAACGGCACCGTAAGAATGCCCACCGCTACGCTCGCTGCCAGCGCCCGCAGCCAGCTGCCGGTCTCCGGAGCAAGATAAGGCAGTCCGATCGCATGAGCGATGACCGTCGAAAAATTCGATACCACCAACGCCGCGAGACCAATGCCGACGGCGGATCCCAGCATTGAAATAATGAAAGCTTCCGCGAGCACAATGCCGACCACTTTGCCGCGGGAGGCACCCAGGGCCCGCAATGTCGCAAACTCCCGCTGACGCTCGCTGAAGGCAAAGAAATAGACAATCAGCATGATGATGGCCGCAGCCGCCCAAAATCCGCCGGCAGCGGTGTACATAACGCTCACGACCTTCTGGAGTTTCGCAGACGTATCACTCATCATGTTCGAGGCAAACACGAAATTGACATTCGCTTTCAGCCCGAGTTGATCGAGCAGTTCATCAGAAACCGTAATCGGATCAACACCGGGATTCACCCGCACAAGAATGGCCGAGAGGCTCTGAGCCATTTCGTCTGCTCTGTCCGGCGAGGCAGCCCTGCCGGCCCGGCGAGCCGCATCAAGCGTCATGAAGATTGACGAGTCAAATCCCATGCCTGTCGGCGCAAGACGGCCGACGATGCGGTACTCCTGATCAAAAAACTTCAGGGTGCTGCCGATTTCACCATAGATGTAATCACCGACAATGACGTCATTGCCCGAGAGCGGCTTATCCGCAGCATGTTTAAGCCATGGAGCGATTACGAAGTCAGTGGCTTCGTCAATGCCGATCAGCTGCACCTTGACCGAACAGCACTGCGCGTCTAAAGACGAAATGAAGAGCTGCCCTGAAGCCTTGGCCACCCCGGGAAGTTTCTGCACGACATCCAGAAGCTTTCCGTCCAGATAGAACGTTGAAGGCTCAGCACGCAGAATCACGCTTTGGATCTTCTTGCCCTGTCCCTGTGGGACGACTAACACGTCAGCCCCCATTCGGGCAGCGAGCGAACTGATGCCGGCTTCCAGATTGGCCGTTACCATCGCACTCGAAAAGAGCAGAAACGTAAAAACCGCGGCGATCAGTCCGAGCAAAAGCGAACGAAGCGGCCGCTGCGTAACGTTCGCGGCGGCGATGGTGAACGTCGTGAGCGGCTTATATTCACCTGCCGCTTTTGCAGGTTGACCTGCAACGTTCTGTGAAGGCTGAGGATTCGTCATGCTCTCTAAATCTTTCCTTCTGTGCTTGGCCGGCAGAGCCGGCCAATTCCGAGAAGGCAGCATCCTGTTTATTTTGGGTGAATAACCGCTTCAGCGGCAGGCCAATCTGCGGATCTCAATCAGCGCAATGACTGCGATGACCGATGCGGCAACAATCAGCACCGGCTGAGTGATGCTGTGGCAGTGCATCATCGGACTCGGGCACGGCCCAATCAGCGGACCCGCAACGCCGGCAATCAGAATTGCATTTAAGAAGACCCCGACAGCCATGCCGAATCCCGCACCGGCCGATCGAGAGAACATCATGGCGAGACCGAGAAATGCAACAACCGCCGATGCGCCGCCTGCTGCTCTAGTCATCCAATAGCAGACGCTCGGACCGTTGTGCCAGCAATGCGGCAAGAGCCCCGTAAAAAGCGCGGCGGCCAAAGCCAGGCCGATGACGAAAAATAACCCGCCGGAAATCAGCGCGGGATGGTTGGAATTCATTGTTTAATCTCCGCTAAGACGAAATGCTGCATGCACACCTTAGTGTGCATCAAACAGCAAGCATTCTGCTCTTTGCCGCAATGGGTGAGCAATGCTTCAGTCCTTGCGCTGCAAAAGCACAGGTGCTTTGCTTTCGTACGGCTTCCAAGAAGTGCCTTCAAAGGGATAGCCGTTGGAGACCCACCCCTGAATGCCGTCAGGCATGACGTACACATTCTCGTAGCCGGCGTTAATCGCCTCCAGTGCCGCTTCAAACGAGACGGTGCACATACGGTTGATGCAGTAAAGAATCACAAAGGAATTCTTTTTGTCTTTCGGCAGCAGATTCATCCAATCGGCCTTGTTGGCATGAATGGATCCCTTCAAATGGCTCTTTTCATAAATGTCTTCCGGATTGCAGTCGTAGACATAGACGTCAGGCTGTCCAAGCACCTTCGAAACCTTGTTGAGCGAGAGCGGAATCGGCTGGCGCATCTGCTGCACGGTCATTTTGGAGCCGTCAGCGGCATCGGCGGCATAAGCCGGAGAACCGGTCGAGATCATCAGGACCGCGGCAAGCGCCGTGCTGAACGCGGCAAAGGACTTCTTCTGCATTTTTCTTCCTTCGTGAAGGGTCTGCTGATGCATTGCTTTTTTGGGTTCGGCAATGCATAGGGATTTATGGCGAACCCTAACAGGAAAAGATTAAGCAATTGTTATGGCAATACTTGAAATATCCTTATAAATCAAAGTAAAAACACGAAAAGCTCGGCAGTCGAAACTGTCGAGCTTTTCTATCCTGCTCCTAGAGGACTCTTTGCAGAGTCCTCTTCGGGAAAGATCACTCAGGAAGGATTACTTCTTGGCGGTCTTGTTCGCGGCATTCAGGATGGCGAGAGCCTGCGTGGTGTACGTCGTGGCTTCGTCAACGAGCTGCTTGGCAAACTTCGGAGCGTGGACACCCCAGGAGCCGTCGTCCTTGATCTTGGCGGCATTCAGGCGGGCTTCTTCAGCATAGAGCTGAACCTGCGCGCGATCGGCCGTCGAGAGCTTCGTGACCTTCAGCAGATCCTGGATGCTGGCCATGTCGGCGATGACCTTGGCATAGCCTTCCTTGACGGGGGTCTGCCAGGCGATGACCTTGTTATAGATGGTCTTCTGATCCTTGAAGCGCATCATTTCCGGGAACTTCGACTGGATCGGGCTGTGGCAGCCCATCGCGTCGACGACGTGCTTATCCTGGTAAGCCGTACGGCCGCAGGTCCACATCAAGTCGAGGTACGGACGGCCTTCGTCCTTGGTCAGGTGCCAGCCCTTCGGCGACACGAGCTTGCGGTCAGCGCCTTCAGGCGGGTTGATGGACTTCTTTTCCGGATCAACGAGGATGCGCCAGATGTGGGACGCACGGACGTTGTCGAAGCCGGCCATGTCAGGACGCTGGATCGCGGCGAAGTTTTCGCAGGAACCCATCTTCGGCATATGGCAGGATTCGCAGCTGTTGCGGCTGTGCGTACCGCCCTGCGAGAAGAAGTAGGCGGCCGTGGTGTGGCAGTCCTGGCAGTTCTTCTTCAGGTTCGGAACCGTGTACTGGCTGGTCCAGTCGTTGGACGTAACTTCGTGCGGGTCATGGCAGGTCGTGCAGCGCATGCCCTTCTGATAGTGCTTCGTGTAGTGCGACTGCGAACCTTCGGTACCGCAAGCCGGGCAGAAGCTCTTGAAGTAAGACGTGAACGGAGCCTTGGGATTGGCCTTAGCGTCTTCACGGTTGTAGACGAAACGCTGGTGGCAGCGTTCGCAGTCGGACGGCATGCCGGCACCGCGGGCGCCGTACAGGTGAGCACCTGCGCCGTGGCATTCTTCGCAGCTCACGCCCTTAGCGATCGTGTGCGCACGAAGCTTTTCGCCGTCGCCGAGGGCGGCAAAGAGTTCATCCTGACTCTTGAAGTCGAACTTCCAGGTGTGGCAGATTTCGCAGTAGGACGAACCCGGCTGGAACATGGCCTGCTTACGGTTCGAAGCACCGTAGGAGTTCATACCCCAGACCTTGGAGCTCTGAGCACCGAAGTCTTCGAGCTTGGTCGGGAAGGTCGGATCCCATGCGTTGATCTTCTTGGCAACTTCAGGGGTGATGTGTTCGGCCCAGTTGCGGGAGAACTGGTTGCCGCCGGCAACGATCTTACCGGTAGCCTGGGAGAGGCTGCCGCCGTCTTCGATGTGGTAGGTACCACGGACGAGCCACTTATCGACGAAGCCGTACTTCGTACGCGGCGTGCCCATCAGGACGTAGACGTCCTCGACATTGATGCCTTCAGGAAGGACGCCTTCGAGCCGTAAAGCGGACGCTTCAGGTCGCCCTGAACCACGGCTTCGGTCATTTCTTCCGGGAAGCGAACGATCTTGTTGTGACGCGAACGTTCCCACTTTTCATACTGAGAGGGGTGGCATTCGCCGCACTTCTTCGGGCCGACGAAATTGTTCGGCAGATCGAGGAAGGATTCGTACGGGAGGCGGTACGTCACAGCGGTCGTACGACCGGTGTCTTCACGGTACTTGTCGCCGCCGAAATTCCCCCATTCTTCTTCACGATCGGACATCGTGAACTTACCGACAACGCGGCCTTCCTTCAAATACTTGAAGTAGGGGTGATTAGCCTTCAGGTAGTCCCAGAAAGCCTTATCTTGAGAGACATAGCCTTCAAGCGTACGCGGGAGAACTTCTTTGGCGGAGGTCTGGGCCGCCGGGGTTTCAGCTGCCATGGCTGACGAAGCGACGAGCGCTGCCGACATACAGGCGGCGAGAGACAGAAGCTTGTGCTGCTTGGTCATATCTAGCTCCTTTCGGGTCTCTATATATAGATGTTGTTAAATAGCTCGAATCTTTCGATCGGCTTCTTTGAGGTCAATGCGCATCCCTCACGGGCGGCGCAACATCAATTTACTCCCTTAACTTCTTCTTAAGACTCAAAACCTTTTGGGGAGTGTTCTCAACCTTCTGAATAGTCAAAAATACTCAGAATTAGGTACTCTTCAGGATGTCTTAATGGATCATTTCGATATATTTCAAATATTTGCTCGACTTTCGTCATTTCCGAACGATGCAGGCTGTTATATCGAACATAAATACCTCTCTAGAGATATTTTGTCACCCTTTTTAGGTTGACACGATATACGATTCCGATTTTCGGAACGTATAGTTTTGTTTATCGATTTTTACTATCGAATTCCCATATGACAATATCAAATCTGATAATTGTCTTTTTTGATTGGTACTGAGAATTGTTCTCATTTAACTATAGGATAAACCTAGGTATTTAGGGAAATTACCGACCCTGAATTTAGAAATATTTTATGGATAATTAGTTGCCGATAGCTACGTTTTGCCTAACGACTTCGATCTGAACGTTCATTTTTTTCGTACATTCTGAGTACTGCCAAACCTTATTTGAGAGTGTCTTTCAAAGCGCTTCAGAGACGCGTAGCAACCGCCCGTACGGATGACAGCCCTAGGGAGAAAAAAGGCTCAAACGTCTTTAGTCAACGCTTGAGCCTTGAAATTACAGTCAGCCTCGCGGCTGCCGCGGGCTTGCCCGTACTTGGATTCTCTGTCTGCCGAAGATGCCCTCATTGACAGAGTATGTGAGCGCCTAGATACCGCTCACGTTCGTATTGTTAGGATCCATCGTTGCCGCGCGCGTTTTGGGTTTGGCATTCTCAATGCGGAAATCGTCGGCCCCTCTCGCTGAAGCCAATTCTCCTTCCTTATAAACCGTCATCTTCGGCGGAAGTCCGTCCTCGGCAAGGTCAGGTTCATTGCCGCCGACGATCCTCGGGAGCACCAGCGTAAAGCGCAGCCCCTGCGCTCCTGCCCGTTCGACCGTACAGCGTCCGGCGTGCCGCTCGGCGATGCTTGCAATAATGGAGAGTCCCAGCCCCATTCCGTCAGCGCCTTTAGTGGTTTGCAGAGGCTTGAAAAGATTGTCAAAGGCCTCATCGGTAATGTAGGGACCGTTGTCCTCCACAGAAAGCGCCCAAGTTTTTTCGTCAATGGGCGTGAGAGAAACGATGATCTTCGGGTGTTCAACGCCGGAAATGGCGTCTGCTGCGTTTTTCATGAGATTCAAGACCGCGAGTTCAATTTCCCACGCGTCCACCTCCGCCATAGAGTGCTTGTTCACGCGCACGATCACTTCCGCAGCCGTCTGCCGCGCACGACGGAAGTTGGTGATGGCATTCCCGATGACGCCGTACAAATCCACAATGGTTCGCGGCGGATAGTCGTGTTTGGCGTAGGCTCGGACTCGGTTGACAATCTGATTGGCGCGCTCGGCCTGATCCAGAATTTCCCCCAGTGCCCAGCCAAACGCTTTCTCGTCGTAATTGCCCTTCTGCACGCGGCGATTCAGGCTGCCCGCGAAATTGACAATAGCCGCAAGCGGCTGCTTGAGCTCATGCGCAATGATCGTGGACATCTGTCCGACAATGCCGGTGCGTTCAAGGTTGGCAATATGCTGACGCGACTGAACGGCTTCGGCCTCGATCATTTCACGCTCTTCGAGGGCTCTGCGCAGCTGCGCAGTCTTGCGCTTAACTAATACCGACAAACTGACGGCATACGAAATGATGATGAAGGCCGCCAAGAGCGCAAAGGCAATGAACTCGGCATTTTCACGCAGGAAACGGTTGAGATTCCATGACCCGAGGTTTTCGTACGGACCGCGCTTCAATTCGTAAAACAAATCGTAAATCGTACGGTTGACGGCCGGAAGCGCCCACTCGCCGCCGTAGCGCTGGCTTGCCGCGGCATAAAGCACCGTGCTGACAGCCTTTTTCCAAGCAGGATCAAGCGTACGCAGCACGCCCACCGTGATGGACGGATAGGTAATCGTCGAGTGGGCGCAGGAAAGCGTGTCGTCCCTTTGCGGAGAAAAGATTGAAAGGTCATGCGTGATGCCGACCTTCCCGCGGTTTTCGAGCTTTTCAAGTTCGCATGCCGGAAGAATGCCTACCGTCTGCGCTCCTGAAAGCACGGCATGAAGCACTGAGGCAGAGGACCACCCGTAAAAGGTTGTTCGATCTTCTATGTCGATGCGAGAAATACCGTGCTGAAAGAGTTTCACTACCGCCGCGTCCCAGCCGGCCAAGGAGTCGCGGCTGGTGGCGGCAAACGTCGTGCTGGGATTGGCCAAAGCACTGAACGCTGTCGACTCACGTCCGCGGCGCGTAAAAATGACCGCGGCCTGCGCATCTTCGGCACGAATCGCCGCATTAGGCAGAAAACTTGCGGAGGCCTCGTAATATCCAGTCGACTGCGCCAGCGCGAATTCATCCGCATCGGCAAGGATGAAGTCGAGCTGACGGCTCTTGACGCCAAGTTCGAGCTGCCGATTGTCAAACCAGAGAATTTCTAGATTCGCCTCGCCCAGAACGTACTTGAGTTCTTCGAGCGTAAATCGCAGCCACTGCGCTCGAGACGACAAGCCTAAAGAAGCCTGCACGCCGATCTTCAAAGGGCGCGGGAAATTGGTTGTCACCGGCACCGCATAAAGATCGCTTTTATTAAAAGGCGCCGACTGTACCATTGTCGGCACAGGAAGCGAGCGCAAAACGGGCTTCACAGCCTGAGCAACATCCCCTGAAGGCGTGCCGGTAGCCGCTCCCATGCCGATGAAGGACGAAGCCGCGCGCGGCGGTTCCGGCGGCAGGTCGGGATAGTCGGCCAAGGCTGAAAGCGGAACAGTCAGCGCGAGGACGGCGGCGGCCGAAAAAAAAGGGAACCGGCGAATCTTCGTCATGATGCGCAAAAATGATGAAATGAAAGAGAGGAGCATCACACTCTCGCAAAGCGTTTGAGTGCGCCATAAGCTTCCAACGTATATTAGCCTTGCCTCGCAGGCGGTTTAGTAGGCGAGGTCTCCTAAAGCAATACTGCCGCCTCAACCCTCCCCATTTTTCCTTGTCGGTTATGGCCAAACTTCCATCCCTTCCTGAACGCACGCTTTCTCCCGACGACCGTCTCGCGCGGCTGCTGACGCCCACTGTTGCCTTGCCGATGGCGGCAGCGGGCATTGAAACTGTCGAGGATCTCTACGAATGCGCAGCAGCACTCGGAAATACCTGGTTTCGCCGAATTGAAGGGCTTGATGCCGCTCTGGCCGGGGAACTCATGATGTGGCTGGCGCGCTGGGGCAAATCCGTCGGTGAAGTGACGCCGCGCTTCTTTCCGCCCGGTTCGCTCCCGGCGGTGCGCACATCGGCCAGCCGGCGTCAGACCGATGCTTCACGCGGGCTCTCTGCGCCGGGCGACCCGCGTATTCGCCCGATTGAACAAATTGAACTCCCCGAGGCGCTCTCGGGCAAAAAGGGACTCAACCGGGCGCCGGCCGCGGCTTGTGCGCTCTCTGCCCGCGATGACCTGGAAGCCATCCGTACTTGGCTTAACGCTCGAGCCGGGAATCCCAATACGCATGCGAGCTATCGAAAGGAAGCTGAACGTTTTCTGCTCTGGAGTCTGGTCGAAAAAGAAACGGCGCTCTCGGACATTCGCGCCGATGAAGCTTCTCAGTACTTGCGCTGGCTCGAAGATCTCGGGCGAACCGATGACAAGACGTTCAGCCGAAAATGGCGGATTCCGCAGGCATTCTGGATCGGCGAAAAAAATGCCGAACGATCATCCGCAGCCTGGCGGCCCTACAATGGCCCGCTTTCGCCGGCAAGCCGCCGAAACGCCATCGTCGTCGTGCGCCAGCTCTTTAATTTTCTGAAGCGCACGGGCTACCTCATCTTCAATCCCTTCGACCAAGTGAGCCCCAAGGTACCGCTTCTGAAGGGCGAAGGCGCGCCGCAGGCATTTGCCGATCGATCGCTTACCCCCGAACAGTGGAGTGAAATCACAGGGCACCTGTCGCTCATCCCGGAGGGACAGCCGCGTGAACGTATGAAGCTCATCCTGATGCTTGGCAAATCACTCGGTCTGCGGGCTTCTGAAATGCTTGAAGCCCGTACCGGCTGGATTGTCCGGTGCAGCTTCGGCGGCGGTGAGCGTCCGGCCATTGAAGTGATCGGCAAAGGCAGCAAAGTCCGACGGCTGCCGCTCACCGCTGAGCAGCTCAGCATCATCAATCAGGCACTCGCAGCACGAGGCATTCCCGAAGCCGCTCAGACGCCTCCGGATACACCGCTCCTCGTAAACCTCGGACGCGGCCGCAATCCTGGCGGCCCCATGAGCCGCAGCGGCCTCTATCGTGTGCTGGAGTCCTTCTTCGACCGCGTGGCCGATGAGGTGGCGCTCAGCGCGCCGCTTGACGCCGCCAAACTGCGTGCATCGTCCATACACTGGCTGCGCCACACCTTTGCGGTCTCGGCCCTAAAGGAAATGAGCGTCAATGTCGTTCAGGCCGCCATGGGACACGCTTCTGTTGCAACCACCGGCCGGTATCTCTCGCCCGAAGAAGCAGAAATGGGCGAAGCGATGAGTCACATGAAGGCGCTCTAAAGCGCCCCATCTTGGAAGTGACGGGAATTTGATTCAGTCCGGGCGGCTGCCGCGCCCGCTCTGAATCTTTTTCTGACGCAGCTCATCACCGGTCAGCGCCCTGACGGCTCCGGAAACGCCGGAGCCCGTGCTCCGCCATCCCGCTGCGGGCTTATTCTGCGAGGATCGGTGATGAAGACCGCGTTTTGCAGCCTTTTTTCACTGAAAAATCTGCTTATAGCGAAGCAGCACCGATTCAACGGTCTGCTTAGGATTGAGCGTATGGTCAGCTGCTCGGCGGCACGAGAGCGCCTGCGTGCAGAACCCCGCTGCGCGCTTAGCATCCGTGTGCGAGGCCAAGCGTTCAATGGCGGCGTTTTCGTCGATAAAGTACCGCGGCTGAAGGCCAAGCGCCGAGCGCATCAGATCGTGCGCCCAGCGCGACACGAGGAGCGAGAAAGCCGGGAGCGTGAGATCGGGGGCATAAAGCCGCACAAGGGCATCAACCGAGAGTTCGGGGCCCGCACGCAAAAATTCGAGCACGGCATTCTCCGTTTTAGCGGAAAGCCGATCGTCTGCAGAGGGTTCAAGCGCTGCCAGAGGCGAACCGCCCGCCATCGCAAGGGCCTCTTCCGGTTTCTTGAGTTTTTTGGACTTCAAAAAAGCGAGCGCCGCCTCATGATCAGGCATTGGCACGCGCACCAGCCGAGAGCGGGAGCGAATCGTCGGCAGCACATCATCGAGCTTTTCAGCCGTAAGAACCCAAATCAGTCCTTCTGGAGGCTCCTCCATGGATTTAAGGAGTGACGCTGCCGCTTCAGCCCGGAGTTTATCGGCCGGATGCACGAGCACCACACGACGGCCGCCCTGATTGGCGTTCAGCGACAAAAAATCGCCCAGCACACGAATTTGATGAATGCGGATTTCGCGGGAGAGCTTCTTCTTGGCATCGCTGCGTTCGTTTTCCGCGGGCTCATACGCCACGTCATAGCGTGCGCACTGAGCTTCCGAAAGCACCTGCTTAAAGTCCGGATGGGTGCCGGCCTGCGCCAGCCGGCAGCCGGTGCAGTGCCCGCAGGGGGTGCCGTCCGAATGGGGCGAAAGACAAAAGAGCGACTTGGAAAACGCGAGTGCGAGCTCATAGAGCCCCGCACCCGGGGCACCGTACAAAAGCACCGCATTGGGCATCCGATCACGCATCGCCAAAAGCGTCTGTGCGGGCTCTTCGAGCCACGGATAAGGCGCTAAAGCCATGACGAAATCCTCGCAAAAATGTCTGCTGACACATCCTTTGCCGGCCGATCCGCATTGATAATCAGAAAGCGCTCCGGAGCAGCAGCTGCTCTCGCCAGATAAGCCTCCCGCACGCGGGTAAAGAAAGCTTCTCCCATACGCTCGAATCGATCCTGATCTCCGGCCCGGGCACGCAGCCGTGCGGCGGCCACAGCGGGAGCAATGTCAAAGAGCAGCGTCAGATCCGGCGCAAAACCGCCGAGCGTCCACTTCTCAAGCGCCTCTACTTTCTCGCCGGGAAACCCCTTGCCGCCCACTTGATAGGCATAAGTAGCATCGGTAAAGCGGTCAGAAAGCACCCAGCGGCCGGACTCCAAAGTCGGCCGAATGACCCGCCGAACATGATCGGCGCGGGCGGCAAAGAAGAGGAGCGTTTCAGCATCCGGCGCCATATCGTCGGCAAGGAGCATGGCGCGGATTTTTTCCGCCAAAGGCGTTCCGCCCGGCTCACGCGTGTGGAGGACGCTGACGCCTTGATCGGCTAAATGCTTGAGGAGGCTTTCCGTCTGCGTGGACTTGCCCGCACCGTCAATGCCTTCAATCGTAATGAAGCGCCCCAACATGCCCTGAATACTCCGCTTTGAATAGTGAACCTGAAAGCAAGCCTGCCTGTGGCCGTCATTCTACCGATGCGGGCTTCGAAGCGTTCTGCGGCGCCTCGGCAGTCGAGGCAGGCTTATCTGCCTGAACGGACTTAGCCGGCGCACCGCGCTTGAGGATAAAGCGGTTTACCGCGCGATTGTGATCGCGCAGGTTCGTTGAAAATTCACTCGTACCGTCACCGCGGGAAACAAAGTAAAGATACTTGGAAGGTTCCGGGTGCGCCGCCGCCTCAATAGAAGCAGCCGAAGGCATCGAAATTGGAGTGGGCGGGAGGCCCTTATTGAGATAAGTGTTCCAGTCGCCCGGCCGCTGCAGATCCTTTTTCGTCAGATTGCCGGAAAACATCGGTCCGAGTCCGTAGATCACCGTCGGATCGGTCTGCAGCGGCATGCCGATCCTTAGACGGTTGTTAAAGACAGAACTCACAAGATGCCGATCGCTCTTCACGCCCGTTTCTTTTTCAATGATGGAGGCGAGAATCAGAAGCTCATAGGGGGTTTTGGCCTCACAGAGCTCCGAGCGGGTTGCCCAAGCCTCATCGACGAGTCTGCGCTGCCGAGCGGCAGCCTGCTCCAAAACAATGAGATCACTCGTGCCGCTGCCGTATCGATAAGTGTCGGGCGCTAAGAAACCTTCGAGCGTCGCGGTATCCGAAGCGCCTTCCATCGATTTAACGCCCAAACGCTCGAGCAGTGCATCATCGGTGAGTTTGGCAGATTCGGGAGAGAGATCCTCCGCCGAAGCCAGAATATCCTCAACCGTCCATAAAGCGGCGCCCTCCGGAATACGCAGCTGTTTATCAACGAGCGCCGGTCCGGAAAGCGTCTCCAAGACGTTGTAGGGCGTCATGCCGCGGGTAAAACGAAAGCGGCCGACATGAATCTTGCGCACCAGCGTTGGTTCAAGCCTTGTTAAAAGTTTCGCCTGCCAAATCGGCACCTCCACACCCGCCTGAGCCAGTCGGCCGAGCACTCGCGTCACGCTGTCGCCTTCAAGCACAGGCACCACGACAGTGTCACAGGTCATCACCGCGGGTTTTTCATAGAGCATGGCACGAACCTGCTGCCAGGCTACGGCAGCGCCTCCGGCAAGCAGCATTACCAGAAGAGCCAGCATCAAGAGTCGGCGCCCCCAATGCGGTTTGTGAGCAGAATGCACTGTCTTTTCGGACGAATCCGTCGGCTCGCCGGCCGAGTTTTCCGCTGAGTGCTGCGCCCCCGTCTGACTGCATTCCTCTTCACTCTTCTTAACCGCTGAAGCTTCAGACTCCGAAACAGTTTCGAGGCCAGGCGCCTCGTCCGGCTTCTCAAGAGGGGCTTCATCTGAAGCCGCATTGCTGGGCGTCTCAATGTTCTTCACTTCAATTCTCTGCACTTAACGGAAATCATCAGGACGCCTGAGTCTAGCGCATGACGCTTCAGAGAATCGGCCGGCGCCTCGCTGACGCGGTCTCCAATATGCATCGCGCCAGCCGTCAAAGAACAAGCATCTTTTTACTCAAACGGCTATGCTTTCACGTCACAAGAACTCAATTAAAACTGCGAGGGTCGGCCGCAGCCGCTTAGGAACGGCCTTGACCCCAAATCAAACCATGGAACAGACGACCACTTCTTTGGCAGTGCCGCCAAGCATTGCCTGCGCACCGAACACTGCACTCATTCGTGTGACGGGCGAAGACGCCCGGCATTTCCTCCACGGCCAGTTCACCCAGAAAATTGAGAACCTCGCCGGCCGCACAACGCTTGCCGGCTACTGCTCTCCCAAAGGGCGCCTGCTTGCCGTCCTGCGCGCCTGGCTTCCCGGTGATGCCGTGATGCTCGCGCTGCCCGCGGAAATGGCCGAAGGTTTTCTCAAGCGCCTGCATATGTATGTGCTGCGCTCCAAAGTCTCTTT
>ERZ791912.1020-NODE-1020-length-14562-cov-6.545116_pt1 | contig 14562 bp, 6 predicted proteins | sample MGYA00510141_ERZ791912 | MGnify/ENA primary metagenome ERZ791912 (study PRJEB30046, sample SAMN00792082) | human gut metagenome | study: EMG produced TPA metagenomics assembly of the A metagenome-wide association study of gut microbiota in type 2... | reverse complement strand
TTCACTTCGGTCAGAAGTTCAACTTCAAGGTGGCTGGTCAGATCAATTCCATCGAGCTGACCTTCGATATCCTCAATGTGGGCAACCTCCTGAACAAGGATTGGGGCCATACCTATGGTGATGGCTTCGGTACTTATTATTCACCTGTCAACTATCAGGGCGGCGGTGTTTATCAGTTCACCGGTGCTTATGCATATAAGAGTTATAGCGATTACTACAGTCGCTGGCGTGGTCAGGTAGGTTTGAAGTACACCTTCTAACTCCTGCCATTTATTCAACTTTTAAGAGTCCCTAGTGTCGCCAAATGCGATACTAGGGCTTTTCGTTAATATAAGTAGCTTTACGCCCTAAAAGAACAATAAATATTAAAATTATCGCCTTCTAAGGGTGTAAAATGTTGCCAAATTGTGGATTTTTTAGTATAAAATGTTATCCTTCACATAAATTAACAAAATTACCCCCCCATTTTCACAAATTCTTGATATATTTGCAACGATAAAAAAATAAAGTTCTAGAAAAAGCAAATGATAAAGTAAGAACTTCAAAGCAAATGATGAATTGTAAGTAAAAGTATACCCAGATGAAGTAGAGTTACAACCACTTGTATACTCAAAATAGAACTAGATATACTAAAGAAATATATAAACCGAAATTACATATTAAACCCATTATTAATTATGTGCAAAACGATGGTGATGAAAATGTCTTTAGCTATCATGCTACTGATGTTGATCTCGATGAACGGCTTTTCGCAGAACATTGGGGTAAAGAGCAATTTGCTGTATTGGGCTACAACAACACCCAATATCGGACTTGAGACAGCTGTGGGGAAGAAGCATACCGCACAGGTATTTGTTGGCTTCAATCCTTGGAAACAGTCTGGAGGTGATCAGTCTAGTCTCCGCCACTGGCTTGTGATGCCGGAATACCGCTATTGGTTCTGCCAGAACTTCAATGGCTGGTTTCTCGGTGCTCATGCTATGGGTGGACAGTTTAATGCCGGAGGCGTCAAGCTACCTTTCGGTATGTTTAAGGACTTGCGCGACCATCGCTATGAGGGATGGTACGTTGGTGGTGGTGTCACCGCTGGTTATCAGTGGCCACTTTCCAAGCACTGGAATCTGGAAACATCCATTGGCATTGGCTACGACTACATCCAGTACGACAAGTTTAAGTGTGGAAATTGTGGGGAGAAGTTAAAATCCTCTCACGATAACTATGTGGGCCCTACCAAGGCTGCCCTCTCCCTCATTTATATGTTATAACCCCTTTTAACATTAATAATCATGAAACTTTCAAGAAATACCACCTATTTATTATATGCTGCCTTATTGATGGCTCCTGCAACTGTTATGGCACAGAACTGCCATGAAGTAAAGTTGGCTGCCAACAAGATTCAGGTTAGCAATGTGCAGGTGGCGCAGCAAAATAACGCTTTGACGGTATCGATGGATCTCAACCTCGATTCGCTTAACCTTCCTACCAATACCCAACTGGTATATACTCCTATCTTCAAGAGTCAGAAGTTGGAATATAAGTTGCCTGAGATTGTCATCAACGGAAAACGCCAGCAGATTATGTATGAACGTGGGGTAGGGAACAAGCATCTGAACCTTTCGCCAAAGGCGATGGTGGTTCGCCGTAACAACAAGCAGGCACAGACCCTAAAGTATACCGCTTCCATTCCTGTGGCGGGAGTCATGAAGAACTACGATCTCAATATGCATGAAGATCTTTGTGGATGTGGCAATCTGGAGGAGGGAAATGATTTCCATCTCCGCCATCGCCGTCAGCCGCTGGCTGTCTTCGTACGTCCTGCCGTAGAGGCAATCAAGGTTCGTCATCTCGATAAGCGTGCTTATATCGACTTCCCTGTCAACAGGATAGAGCTTCATGCCGACTACCGTCGAAATCCGGCTCAGTTGGACAGCATCGTAAGAACCATCAATGCCCTGAAAGATGATAAGAACCTGGAGGTGAGCGGCATCAACATTCATGGTTATGCTTCTCCTGAGAGTCCTTACAGTCATAATGACTATCTGGCAAAGAACCGTGCCAAGACCCTTACCGATTATGTTCGCCGTATGGTAGCCCTGCCAACCCAGCTCTTCACCGTTTCTTCTACGGCAGAGGATTGGGATGGTCTCCGCAACTATCTCAAGGAGAGTAACCTGGAGCATAAGGCTGAGATTCTGGCAATAGCCAATGATGAGAAGATGGATCCGGATGCCCGTGAGCAGAAAATCAAGAAGCTGTATCCGTCAGAGTATCGCTTCATGCTGGATACCTGGTATCCTGCCCTCCGTCATTCCGACTACCGTATTACTTATAAGGTTAAGCCATTCGATGTGGCTGAGGCAAAGGAGATTATCAAGACCAAGCCACAGCAGCTCAGTCAGGAGGAGATGTTCCTGGTGGCTCAGACCTATGAGCCTGGTAGCAAGGAGTTTAACGACGTGATGGAGATTGCCGTCCGCATGTTCCCAGAGAACGAAACTGCCAATCTCAATGCAGCCAATACCCGTTTGAATGCCGGTGATGCCGATGGTGCCAAGGCTTATCTTGACAAGGCTGGCAACAGTCCTGCGGCTCAGAATGCCCGTGGTGTATACGAGGCATTGAAGGGCAATGACCAGCAGGCTCGCCATTACTTCGGCTTGGCAGCCAAGGCAGGTGTCAAGGCTGCTCAGGAGAATCTCGAGAATCTATAAAATCAAGTGCTATATACTAAATTTAGAAAAAGCAAACTTTAGAAAAAGCAAAATATTGATTGTGTAAATCTAGAATTAATAATAAATTATCAAATTATATCAATTATGAAAAAATCGTTATTGTTTTCCGCAGTATTGGCAGGTCTGATGCTCGGTTCTTGTTCAAGTAGTGATGACTTGAATGGTGGTAACACTCCTGCTAATCAGGATGGTAATGGCTATGTAGCATTTACAATTAATCTGCCTAGCCAGTCTGGTAGTAGCTCACGTGCTAATGATGATTTCAACGATGGCATGCCAAAAGAGTATTCTGTACAGGACGCTACTCTTATTTTGTTCAATGCTGGTACTACTGAAGGGGAGTCATCTTTTGTTGAAGCACATAAGTTAAGTACTGCTCCTTGGACGAATGTTGGTACTTCTACAGATAACATCACTACACAGTCTAAGAAGATTGTACAGAAGGTTACAAAGTCAATTACTAATGCAAAGGCTTTGGTGATTCTCAATAATAACGGTACACTTCAAGTTGGTGATGATGGTTCTTTGACAGTTAATGGTACAAAATTTGAAGGTACTTATGCTGAGTTTTTAGCTAAAGCAGAAGCAACAAAAGATAAGACTCTCACAAATGACGGATTCTATATGGCCAATGCTCCATTAGCTAATAATAAGGGTGGTTCTGCTGATCCAACTACAGGTACAACAGTTACAACTTTGACAGACTTGACGGGTAAAATTTACGATACTGAAGCTGAAGCAAAACTCGGTACACCTGCAGAGGTTTATGTTGAGCGTGGAGTAGCTAAGGTGACCCTTAATAAGGGAACGGTAGACAAGGCTGATAATGGTACTACAGATAAGGTTGATTTTGCCATTTCTGGTTGGGCTATTGATAATACTAATCCTACAACATATTTGGTTCGTTCAACAGATGGATTTTCTGATTGGATGGGTTATGCCAACGAAAAATGTACAACAAACCCTTACCGCTTTGTCGGTCATACAGAAATTGCTTCTGGTTTATATCGTACCTATTTTGCAAAGGATATGAATTATGATACAGATGCTACAGATTTACAGCGTGTTAAGGAAGCTGATTTTAAGGATACTTATGGAGATACAAATCCTCTGTATTGCTTCGAGAATACCTTTAATGTAAAACATCAGAATGAGAATCAGACAACTTTGGTTGCTATCAAGGCTAAGTTGAATAGTGGTAATGATTTCTATATTGTTGGTGGTGATCAAACAACATTGTTTGATAAAACACAGTTGGAAAAACTGATAAAGAATAAGTTCTTGAACGTTGAAGAAGGTTGGGTTAAAGCTAATGCAAAGGATGCTACTACCACAATAGGTGAAGAGGATCTTACTTTAGCTTTTGACAAAGATGCAGCTGGTGAGATTCACTTGACTGGTGTGACTGTAAAGGCTGAAAAGTTAAAGGATTCTCCAAAAGCTTTGCCTACAACTTATCTTACTGATGTAGAGGCTGCTGTAGGTTCAATGGTATATTATAAGAATGGTGTATCTTATTATACTGTTCGCATCAAGCATTTTGGTGATGATTTGACTCCATGGAAAAAAGGTGAGTTAAATGTTGCGGCTGGATCTGTTTATCCTGATGGAACTAAAACTGCAGAAGCAAACTGGCTTGGTCGGTATGGTGTACTTCGTAACAACTGGTATGATATTACTGTAGATGGAGTTAAGGGCTTGGGTTCTGCTACTGTTCCTGAGTTGACCGGTACAACTGATGATGAACTTGAGTCTTACATTGCAGTACGTATCAACGTCCTCTCATGGGCTAAGCGTACACAGGGTGCTATTTTGCACTAAGATGTAAATACATTATAAGATAAAAATAGAAAACAATAATTGATTAGCGATATGATAGCGCAGAAGATAAATAAATGGTTGAAGGGTGTCATGGCTGCTGCCATGACCCTGACAGTCGTCACCTCGTGCAACGATATGTGGCACCAGGACTACAGCGACTGCCCTAATGGTGTATATGTTAAATTTAAGTATGATTACAACCTCCAGCGTGCCGACATGTTCAACGACCATGTTGGACAGGTAACGCTGTATGTATTCGACGAGAACGGAAACTATATAACCCAACAGACCGAGACGAATTCTGCGCTATCATCGCCTCTCAAAGACCCAAATTATGTAATGCACGTCGAGAACCTACAGCCTGGCAAATATCAGTTCCTTGCTCTCGCAGGACAGAATGCTTATGCTGACCAACTGCAATCCGGTCGCGCCAAGTTCGTTCGTTCAGAACCTGCTAACGGCAGTGATATCAAAAAGTTAGAGGTGAAACTCGACCACCAGAATCGTGGTGACTATGATGAAGTTGAGAATCATGCCATGCCATTGGATACGCTTTGGCATGGCAAGATGCTCGAAGCTGTTGAGGTTTCTTCATCCAAAGCCGCCTATGCTACTATCCCATTGGTTCGTGATACCAAGAAGATCAATGTGGCGCTTCGTGACCTTGATTCTCCACAAGACATGGATGTCAACGATTACACAATGACCATCGAGGACCACAATGCCCGCATCCTTTGGGATAACTCTCTCGACGAGAGCCGTAAGGTTGTTTATACCCCTCATGCCACATGGAATACAGTTGATGAGACTGAGCAGGGCAAGATAGCTCATGCCGACTTCATGACCTCCCGTATTCTGAAGCACGATGACTATAAACAGGATGGTCATCTCCTCATCAAGAGTAAGGAGACCGGAAATACAGTAGTAAATGTAAATCTTCCTGACCTCTTGAGTCGTCTTCGCACCAGTGAGGAGTACAGTTACAGCGCACAGGAATTCCTAGACCGTGCCTACGATTACAAACTTCAGTTCTTTATCCAGGGTGGCAAGCTCAAGTATTGCTACATTACCATCAGCGTGAATGTGCTGAGTTGGAGCAAGCGCATCCAGTTCGAAGAACTCAATTAATATGTCCTACCCGGCTTCCCATAAGCCGATTCAAAAAAGAAAGTGCATGTTTAAGATAAAGACAATAACCCTCTCATTGCTAGCCCTTTTGCTGGTTATGTCGTTCGCATCCTGTGCGAGCGACACTACTAGTGATTTGCCTCTGCCAAGCAAAGATATGAAGGCATATCTGCAGGTAAAGGTAACAGTGGATGGTAGTGGAGATACACGAGCGAGTAGGGCAGATAAAGGACCAGACGGAGGTGAAGATGGTGATGGAAGTGAACAAGGGATCAATAAAGAAAATGATGTCAATTCCCTTACCGTCTTACTATATAAATCTGATAAAGAAGACTTGTCGGAAGCTGATGCTACAATAGATTATGTATATACATTTACCAATTTAACGAAGGCAACAACTTCTGCTTCCGGCATAGATGCAACTTATACTACCGTTCCAAAAGAAATAGATCCTATCATTGTTGGCAAAAACTATCATGTTTTGGTTATCGCCAATGCTGGTGATATGACTTCCAGATGTAAAGAAAAGAAGATAAGCGAAATCAGAGATATGCAAATGGATAAGGTTTGCACCCGCAATGATGTTATTGCCAATTTCACTGATTTTGTCATGTCATCAAAGAAGGATGCTAAGATAGATTTCTCCGGAAAACCCGGTAGTGGAACTGGAACCGAGTCAGATCCTTATGTGGTAAATGTTGACATCGAGCGCCTGGCTGCCCGTATCGACATCATTCCAAATGCTACTTTTGATGGTACAAGTCAAGGTTATTATTATAACGTAATGGATGGTACGAATGTAATAGGTGGCTTTAAGCTCGAATCTGTTACTCCTACCAAGGTTATGACAAAGGGAGAATATCTGATAAAGCGAGTTTCTTCAGATGCAGCTGTATCTGCTGTTACTTATTTCGGATTAGAAACCAAAGATGCAGACAATAAAGCAACTAATTATGTGGTTTGCCCTTGGACAAAGGATCGTACAGGTCTTACTCTCTCGAATGCCGAAGGTCCTGCATCTCTATATAATGTAAAGGAGACAACTTCTACCAGTACGGCTGTAAAAGAAGCATCTTACATCCTCGATTATGTGATGGAGAATACAACCACCGATAACGCCGAGGCTAATTCTACGGGCCTTGTCTTTAAAGGAAAGTATTATGAGCTTTCTGATTGGGATACAGCCAATAAGCAGCCTAAGGCGGGTAAATCTGGTACAGATAAATACTATACCTATACCATTCGCCATAGTGATCCAACAGGTGCTGGTCCTAAAACCGCTCCTATGTATTATGGCATTGTCCGCAATAACATTTATCGGTTTCGTATTGACGGAATTACTGGAAAGGGACCGGATGGAATGAAGATTACCCTCAACGTGAGAAAATGGGCAACCTATACTCACGACGAGACAACAATGTAACAACAAAATAAACAGATAAACAGAAAGTATAGTTTGAACTTAAACTTTCAGAGAAAATGAAAACGATTAAAACGATACATACGGCATTGATTCTGATGGTGCTAGCCTTAATCTCGGCTTGCTCCACAGATAGTGCTGACCCTATACAGGGAGACAGTGGAGGCGATAAGCCAGGCGACAAGATTACCGTCCACATGACTCTTTCTACGGCTTCTTCTTCCGGAACAAGAGCTAGTTTTTCATGGGAAGATGGCGGAGATGCAGAAAACATGAAGAGCTGGGTTGTTGCCTTTGTAAAAGACGGCAAGGTTGTTTCTTTTGCAGAGAACACCAATGTTTCGGAGGGTAATCGTATTAAAGATGATGTTACGATAACAGATCTTCCTAAAGAGAATGCCACCTATCAGGTTTATTCCTTTGCCAACCTTACTCCCGCCGAGTTAGGCATCTCTAATGGTGCAGAAGTTGATTTCGACAACATGATGTGGAAGATGAAGGGCAATGGATTCGATGTGAATGCCACAGGCTGTAAAGGTATTCCTATGAGCAATAAGCAGGAAGTGACGATAGATGCTTCTGGTAAGCCAAGTATCACTGACCTTTGGGTAGTAAGAATGCTGGCGAAGATTACACTCCGGTTTAAGAATCCAAGTTCTACAGATTTGATTATCAATGATATTACTTTGAATGATGTAACTTCAAATCCTTCAGCTGACGTTAATACAGATGGTAACATCATGTTGTTGCCAAAGCATCCAGATGCTTCAGGAACCTCTGGTGCTACTGGTTCATCTAACCTAACTGGTGCAGATAAAGATGAGGTTACATGTATTCCGAATCTGGTAGGGCAGGCTGCAACGGATAATTATAGATATACGCTGTCTTCGCCAAAGATGATAAAGGCAGGTGTAACCGATTATAAACCAGAGAATGAGATTTCGTTCTATGTGAATGAAAGCGAAGCGAGCAATACTTCCAAGTATTTCATCATCAATCTGAAAACATCAACAGGAGTCAAGCGTTACGCCTTGTTCCAGGATTGGACAACGATAGCTCGAAACGACCATCACATTCTGCCAATCTCATTAGATGATTACAAGTTGAAGTTTGATGTTCAGTCCTTCACAGCCATCGGTCTCTATCCATCCATAACAGATAACGGAACTACTCTTTCCTACACCTGTTATTACCCGGAAGAGGAATTCCATATCCAGCCAAAGGTTGTAAAGGCAGATGACACCGAGGTTTCCGGCACCATCAACTATAACAATGTAAAATGGGAGTTAATCCCCGAAGGTATGGCAGATGCCGCTGCTGCCGAAACGAATGCCAAGCTGGTTTTTAAAACCCTTCCATCATGGAATACAACCACTGGCTATTTCGAAGGTATCTTCAATGATGACAAAGCAGACAAGCAGAGCACCCTCTACAAGGTCACAGTACCTGTACCAGGCGTCTCAGGCAAAGAACTTATATATAAGATACTTTTCACCAAGGATTTAAGCAGCTATGCTGCTCGTAAATATACGAGACATATTTATAGATATAAATAGAATAATATACTAATATTAAAAAACATTGAAGCTTATGTTTAAGTCTAAGATTTTTAATAGTGTAATGAGATATATGTTGGTAGCAATGCTTGCATTGCTGCCAAATGCTATATGGGGAGAGGAGAATTCTAATGCTTATATTCAGGAATTTAAAACTGCTTGGGGGGCAATAGAAGGTAAAGGTATTTTGATCAATGATATTGAATCTATACTGTTAGCAAATAATATGCTTGAGAAGACTTCAGACGGAACTCTGTATGATGTTTCCAAGAAGCCTTTGTTTCTCAAAATAAGTATCTTCAAAAAAGATGATAATACTTTGCAGGATGCATCTATTTTTACGATTCATCGAGGAGGGCAATATGGTTTTACTGAAATAAATACTTCAGATTTATCTTCTTGGCCTAATGTTGCTTATAAGGCAAAAGATGGTGTTTTTTATTATTCTGGAACTAATAATTTTCTTCCTCAAGATATTCAATTTAGAATTCTTCAAAAGGGTTCACAAGATTTATCTCTTTATACAATAAAAGTAGAAGCCAGTAATGATATTCCAACTGTTGAAAATAATTTAATTGTATCAGAACCAACCAATTCGTTGAAAATAAACTATACGATTAAAGAACGCCCTTTCAAGCATTACAAGGGTTATGCCAATGCAGATTATGAGGAGATTGATGCTTCTAAGGGGCAGCTACGCCAAAAGACTTATACTTGGGAGTATACGTATCCAGTTGAAGTTGGTAAGCCTGTTGCATTGACGTTACCTTTGGAAGACTTTGATGGAGAAAATGGGATAAAAGGTCACGGTGCTTTAGAGCCATTGGGGTATTACAGATGGTACAATTTTGATACAGATGAGGCATCTGCCAACATTCAAGCAGATACCCAAGATGGTACAACTTACTTGAAAGAGATAAGTGATGAAAATGGCAATAAAAAAGGTCTATTGGCATATAATTTGCCAACTCCGGGTTCTGGTGTAATTAGCCCATGGCAAGGATCTGTCGGTGTAAATTATACTCGTCCTGATGATACAAGTTGGGATGGGGAGACTATCGCTTGTGATGTGAGCCGTTATGTAGATGGAATGGATGCGACAGGATCTCATTTGGAACATGAAAGTACTCTTTCTATCCGTTATATCTTCCATCTTATTCCTGTTAAGCAAATGGCAGATCAGATAAAAGATTATCTTACCAATTCGGAAAATGACCTTACTTACGAGGATAATAAGAATGTTACTGTTGGTTTCGCAAACAATACTTCAGCAATGACTTTGCGTCTTAATATGAAGCCAACAAATTATTATTTCTATCCGATGACAAATAAGAAGCATCATGTCTATTTCCCAACAGGGCAATCTGACCGTGATATTGTTGCTACTGATTTCGGAGAGGAAGTCAAGAAAGCAACTAAGGTTATTTGGAGAATATATAATGGTGATAAAGATAGATATTTTGACTGTGAAAGTAATGTGATTAATTTTCCTCGTTTCTTTGATGTCAGTCTAGATCTATTAACAAAAACAACCAATAAATGGAAGGATTTGGATGGTAAATCCGTTTCAGATCAGATCACCTTTAAGTATGGAGACCACTTCTCTGTAGTGGCTTATGCTGTAGATGAAAGCGACAATAGTTGTCCGATTGCTAATTTCAACTGTCGATTCTTTGCCTTCCATCCTATGATGGATTCAGAGATGAGCAATGAAGATGTCCAGCGTAAAATCTCTTATCTCGAAGAGAACTATAACCGTGTGGCAATGATTAGTTTCGATAATGACAGCCCTGAACAAACCCTTTCTGCTCCAACCGATGATATGGATAATCAATCTGAGCATCCTTCTGATTGGTCAAAGAGAAGTTATGGATTTGTATATAAGAACCTCTTAAATAAGAGTGCTGCTTATACAGGTAGTCCTACATATCATGATCCAATGCATTCACCATTGCATGGTGAATATGGTATTTATAAAACGGCTAATGTATCGGGAGCGTCATCTAATACTTCTGATAAATATCAGTGGTATTATACTCGTTCTGAGTTGCATGATAGAACTTGGGAATCAACCGGTAAGTCTCAAACGGGTTCATTCCTCTATGTTGATGCTTCTGATGAAAGCCGTACCATAGCATCGGCTGAATTTACTGCTAACCTATGTACAGGGCAGCAAATGGCGTTTTCTGCGTATATTGCTGATATGACTGATAATGCAAAAACATTGCCGCAGATTATGTTTAAGTTATTTGGTCTTGTTGGTAATCAGAAAGTTTTGCTTCATAGTTTCTCTTCTGGAGATTTCGCAACCAATCGTGATAGTCAAGAAAAAGGAAAGTGGTATCAGGTGTTTGGTAAGATTACGATTCAGAAAGAAGCACAGGCTGAAAAGTATTCTGATTTCCGTATCGAAATTGATAACTTTAGTAAGGGTACGCAAGGTGCAGACTATGCAGTTGATGATATCCGTATATATTCAAAGCCGGCTAAAATAGAGGTTTATCAGGACCGGCCTGCTTGCGGTAGCTCAACTACTGGTAATATCAAGTTGAAGGTACGTGCCATTCATGAGACATTGAATGCATTGCTTGGACATAAGAATACGAGAATTCATTTCCGCTTTGTGAATGAGGATGGGTCGCCTGTAACTGGAAAAGGCTTTTACAACTATACGTTGAAGAAACCTGGTGAAACTGTTGCCAAAGATATAACAACTGATAAAGACTATGCATCAGTTGATGTCTTTGATTCAGAGGAAACCTGTGCAAAGTATGAAATTGATGGTGTCAGCATGATAGAAACAGATGCTGATGGTGAAAGATATATCATCCTCGCTAACCATCCATTCGCACTCGAAAAGGGTAAGAAGTATTATGTATCTGTATGTACTGATAGCAATCCTGATGCAGCTGAAGCAAAGTGGGGTAAACCTTCTGATGTCTGCTCTATTTATAGCGAGTTGTTCGAGTTGATTGGGCAAACGCCAGCGATTACAGATGCTGATGGCAATATAATTACGGAGTATCGTGTGGATTGTGCTGATGGTGACCATAAAGTAAAGCTTAAAGGTAATCTTACGACCATCGACCCGGTTACTGGAGCAAAGATAATGCTTACGGATGTGCCATTCTTGTGGTATATTGATGATAATAGTGATCCTGTTGAGACAACTGCATCCAATATCATAGAGATTCCTGTTAGCAAAATAGGATATGGTGCTCATAAAATTTATATGAAACCAGAGACAGGAACAAATGTGGAAGGTGAAATGGTATATACGGTAGGTAGTGTCAGCTATCTGATGTGTACAGAGAAGATTCCTGTGTCTCTGCGTATTGCTAAAGATGGTCCGCAGCTTAACTTCGGATTCAATGATGTGGATTATCCTTTCAATGATGCCAGCTATGGGGCTTCGCTTCGTATCGGTTTGCCACAATTGAAGAAGCTGAAGGAAAAGGGTGGATACTTACAGGTTCCATTGCATAGTGCAAGTTATAAGACTGGTGTCGAAGATAAGACATTGACATTCATTGATGATAACAAGACAGGTACAAGTGAAGCTACTACAAATGTCTATGTTGCAACTACCAATGATCCATTGTGGAATGCAGCTGGTGCAACATTACTGTCAACTCCTGTTGCAACATTAAAGTCTGATCATATAGGCGAAGTGGGTACTGCTACTCAGGCAACTCTCGACCTCCTGTTCTCTAAGAATGTTTTGGATAATTTCCACGAGGGTTATTACTACGATCTTCGATTCGTCTTCGAGCAGAAAGCTGCAGCTACTGGTGGAACAAGTTGTCCAGGTGAGGCTTATCTCAAGGTGAAGATAGTTCCGGAGTTCATTACCTGGACTCCTACTGCCGATGGCGGTATGAATGCCAACTGGAATAATGATGATAACTGGCATCGCTCATCATCTACAGAATTGCATGATGATAAGTATGCGGATTATCAGGCTTATGGTAGTGCATCTGGTATTACGCCTAAGGTAGAGATTCCTACGCAGAATAGCTATGTGCCAATGAAGTTTACCAAGGTTACTATTGATAACTTGAAGGGATTGCCATTCCCTGACCTCGGTAACATCGTTTACCGTAAAACCAATTTCATCGCTACCAAGCTGACCAATGGCAAGGGTAATGAGGCAACGAAGTATATCCAGTACGACATCATGGCTTACTGGGATGAGTCGGATGCAAATAAGGGATTGGGTACTGACGGCAATCTGAAATGCGAGAAGTTCTATGGCAATACCTGTCATCAGATTTACTTCAAGCCTCAGGGCGAGCTTCGTGACCAGTGCTATCTGATATATGACAAGGCTTGGGTAGAGAAGGAGCTGGTGCCTAACAAGTGGTACACCATGGCTTCACCTCTGCAGTATATCTACGCAGGTGATATGTATGTGCCAGCAAGTGATGGTCAGCAGAAGACCAAGGCATTTACGGATATCAAGTTTGATGATAAGGTATATAGTCGCAGTAAGTATCCGGTTTATCAGAGAGCCTGGATGAAGAGCGGAGTAGAGGAAATCACAGCTAATGGTAATTATCCTGCATCTCATTATCCTGAAGGTGCAAAGACTGATGATATGAATCTCAATCTCGGCTACTGGAGCCACGTATATAATAAGGTGGATGAGAGCTATGCCGCAGATGGAACCTTCGGTGGCTTCGCTATCAAGGCGGGTAATGCGCTCTTGCCGAAGAGACCAACAGATGGTACTACATTGCCAAATGCGATACTCCGTTTGCCAAAGGAAGATACTAACTATCAGTATTTCGATTATGATGGAACAACGACTTCTGGCAGTAAGAAGGGAGATGTAACCAAGCCGGATGTATCTGCTATAGTTTCTTCAGATAAGAATAGCACTGGCCATGGCAAGCTCCTCGTTGCTTTCAATAACGATGAGAAGCATCTCGCAGAGAAGACTCAGAGCTTGGGAGATGATAACAACAGCGGCTTCTATCTCGTGGCTAATCCATATACCTGCTCTATCTCGATGGCTAAGTTCTTCGAGGCCAATACTGGTTTGCAGAAGGCTATTTGGATTGTAGAGAATGGTGATGTGAAGGCGATTTCCAATGCAGAATTGGATAAGAAGAACTACGCTATCCAGCCTACCCAATCGTTCTTTGTCAAGAAGAAAGAAGGCGAAATGGTAGAAAATGTAAAGTTCACTTCTACGATGTGTGTTGACCGCACCATTACTCCTGGCCTGTTGATGGCATCTGATTATGTAAAGACTGTAGAGGTAGAAACTGAGAATTCCAACGGCCAGACCTCAAAGGCACGCATTGCCTTGCGTCAGGAGGCTTCTGCCGACTATGATGACGAGGAGGACGTTGACCTCTTGTACGATCTGAACCTCAAGGATGTTCCGCAGGTTTATACCGTGGCTGGTTCTCAGGCTGTGGCAGTGAATGCTACTCCTAAGATTGAATGGATGCCAATGGGTGTCATCATGGAGAATGGGGAGAAGAACGAAAGGGTAAACCTTGACTTCAAGGGTGTTGCCAAGCTCGATGCTCCGCTGTATCTCTATGATGCTGCCAACGGACAGTATACCGAACTGAAGGATGGCAATGAGGTGAGCATTCAGGCAAATGAGCATGGCAGATACTTCCTGACACAGACTCGTGGTACTACCGGTATTCAGCAGATTGAGGCTGAGGCTGAATGTAATCAGCTGAAGACCTATTCACCTGCTGCGGGCATGATTGTTGTTTCTGCCTTGAATGGTGAGAAGTTGGGTAGGGTAGAGGTATTTACCTTGGATGGCAAGAGGGTTCACAGCTATCAGTTGCCTGATAAGCAGAGAATGATTCTCCGTGTTCCATCCGGAGTATATATCGTAAAGGCATCCACCCAGTCCTGTGCTCAGGCTAAGGGATTG
>ERZ791912.1016-NODE-1016-length-14606-cov-42.954642_pt1 | contig 14606 bp, 9 predicted proteins | sample MGYA00510141_ERZ791912 | MGnify/ENA primary metagenome ERZ791912 (study PRJEB30046, sample SAMN00792082) | human gut metagenome | study: EMG produced TPA metagenomics assembly of the A metagenome-wide association study of gut microbiota in type 2... | reverse complement strand
AGGTAATGATTTGAAAGCGTTTCTATTTCATCAATCTGCGTTTTCCGCATTTCCTTGTCTGTGCCACTTAAAGCCAACGGCTGCCACAACCACTTGAAACTCAAAATAAAAGCATCATTCTGCTATTTTTTGCTTTTTTAGGCGTTATTTTCTCTAAAAATACTGCTTTTTAGGCGAATAATCGCATTTTATAAGTAAAAATGATATAATTTATCTATTTTTATTTTGAATTATGCGCAGATTCCTGTATTTTTGCGCTACAGAACGATAAAAGTGCAATATTAAAATACGATTACAACATTTCATACTCTTCAATATCTAATGTCTGTATTAAATTTGCCTTTTTTATCTCTAGTGACAATCAACCTATGATATAACTTCTTCTTACGTATTTCATCAAAAGAATAGTTCTTGGCATCTTTCCACTTAACTAAGAAGAAATAACAAGTATCATGCTCATTAAACAAATAGTTAGGATCACCACGACATAGCGAATCAGGAAGCACAAAATCTGTGGGATGGACATTTAAGTATTTATGTTGGAAAACAATTATTGTATCCAAGTCATCATAGCGTGCATAATTTGGAAACAGTATACTATTTACACTATCAATATTATCATAGAGAGACACCCCAACGAACAAAGTATCCTTTGTATAATTTTGAAAACAGACAATAGTCCTTGTATGTATTATTGGTACACAAGCCGATATTACATAAATTACTATTAAAACAACTAGTAAAGATTTTATTATATTTTTTACAGTTTTCATAACAAATGAAATAATTCAATTAAAACCACCAGGAAAAGTCCATTATCAAGAAACGACCTTTCCTGGTGTGATTTATCACCCTATTTTACCATCATACGCATAAGACCCAATATTTGTGCAGTTCTCAACCTACACATATTGAAACTACTGATATTTTGTATTGGATACTTGCCTATTGGTCCTATCCAACTTTTTCCAAAATATCCATTAGACAAGAAATTAGCCCACGTCTCCGTCCAAAAATTGTCATGTGCCCTATAAGAAGTAAGAGAAGCACTCGCAAAACTTTCTGGAGCAATCACATTCCAATAGGCATCTGAGCCTACCATTCTATATTGCAATATATGTCCAAACTCATGTTGCAGCAGAGCCACACCGTCTTTTTTTCCGCTAGTAAACACCCCTTTAGCTACAATAATACCACGTTCTGGTGCAGTAAATGTCCTATAATGTCCATCTATATTACCAAGCAATTTACTTTCAAAAACTTTTTGCCCTTCAAATTTTCCCACATACTTTCCTGTAATTGTACTTTCTCCAACTTTAAGATCAGATGACATACAGCTAGAACAAGAATATGCTCCATCTAAGTCAAACTTAGCTTTTCCTGTCCAAAAATTTACACCTTTTCCCAAAGCACTAAAGCCATCTATCAAACCGCCAGTAACACCTCCACCTAGCGCACCTGTACCTCCTATCACTAAACCCGACAACAAGCCATTACCAAAGCTTCTTCCTCCAACCCATGCATTTCCTGCACCAGAAAGGAATCCACCAGCAAAGCCTGAGCTCGCACCAGTCACAGCGCCTGCAATAAAACCCGTTGAAGCTACACCATGTGCCAATCCTGCAGCACCAGACCAGAAGCTACCTCCAGCCATTGCTACGTTCATGCCCGAAGCGACACCAGCGCCGACAGCACCAGCAACAGCACCAGTAGCAAAATAACCAAGTCCCTTTGCATTAAACTTACATCCATGAGTAGCCCAATTAACAATTCCTCCAATAGCAGCACCTATTATAAAATTCCAAAATTCACCGCTCTGATCCGTATATTTCAACGGATTGTTCATACAGTAGCTGTAACGATTGAAGTTTTGGCTATTTGTTTCCGATTGAACATAATTGTCTGGCGACAAAAAACGGCTTGTTGCAGGATCATACATTCTTGCATTCATGTTTACCAAACCGAAGTCTATCAAATGTTCATGTCCTGTATAACCTCTACCTAAATACAGTGCAGGTTCCTCACCACAATCATATACCACTTGTGTCTCTGGATTACGTAAACGTCCCCAAGCATCATAGCTCAACTCTTGAAGTAGTGTGCCATCATAATCTGTGACATGCGTAATGCTTCCCAAGTTATCTCGAAGAATATTGCACAATTTCCAAGAAGGACCCTCTTTGACATATACCATCGGTGCATCGTAATAGTCACCTGCCAAATAGAGTTTCTCTAAAGAACCAGATTCAGTTTGCTGAAGTTCGTAACAATCCCCCATATAGTAAAGAGCAGAAACAATACTACCATTGCGTGAAACCTCCATCTTCACTCTTTCATAGTCACCATTATAGACAAATTGAGCTTTCATATCATTTTCTTCTATACTAGACAAACGATTGAAAGATGTATAAGTTGCATCCTGACTAGCTGACGGGACAACTTTTTTAGACAAATTAACACCTGTCATGGCGTATGGCTTGGAAGACTGTCCATATTCAAAGCTTCCAACATCACTTCGGCTAAGCACATTACCCTTATCATCATACTCAGCCGTACCATTTGGATAGTCGGTCAATCTATTGATATTGTCATAACTGAAATTCTCGGAAAGGTTTCTGGTTTCATCCTTTCTAGACACAAGATTACCCGTCAAAGGGTCTATCTTATATGAGAAATTCTGAACGACAACAGAACCCTTTGTTGCCATTCTACTCATAGGATAACCATAACTATCATAAGCATACAAACGTGTAATACCACCTGATGAGATTTCTATTGGTTGCCCAAAGACATTCTCTTTTCTCAAGCGATATACTTCCTTACCATTATCCAAACTTACTCCTGTCAAATAAGAATTGGTATATTTATATTTCTCTGTCGCCAGCACTCCATCTTGAGAAGTATATTTGATAGAACTTACAGTGCCATCCGCATAAGAATAGTCTTTCTGCAACCATTTACCATCAACAACATTCTCACGCCATGAAGTGATTCTACCCAAACCATCGTAGGTGATAGACTTCGAGGTTCCATTATCAGAAGAAACACCCACCAAGTCGTTGACTGTATTATAGGCATAAGTTGTCGTCAACTCAGGGCTAATACTCTTGACCACACGGTTATACGAATCATATTCCTTGGTTGTAACCTGTCCTTTGGCATCTGTCACCTTAGCAACATTGCCACCCTTGTCGTACTCGTATGTAGTTCTACCTGCACTAGGGTCAACAAGCGCAGTACGCCTTCCATAGACATCGTACTCAAAAGAGGTGGTAACTCCTCCCGGGGCAACTACTGATTTCGGTTGTCCGTCTGCACCCAGATTATACTCTATCGTACCTGCAGGATCAGTTACAGAGACAAGTTGACCAAAAACATTATTTGTTTTGGTTGTTGTGACATTATCAGTTGTAACAGAAGTTGTATTTCCACTATAGCTATATCTAGTAAAATGACCAGAAGCCTCGGCGTATTCCAATAGTCTGTTATACGCATCGTATGAATACGTATTCCACAAAGATGCCGTACTGCCTGAGAATGGCAAAGACACCTTTTCCAGATTTCCATACTCATCATAAACCTTATCGACTGAAACTATAGTATTGTCGAAGTGAGTGACTTGACTTCTTGTCTCACGCCCAAATGCGTCATACACCGTCTTAGACGTAGGAATCTTAGTACCCGAAGTTTGGATAGCATAAACACCAACATTATCATAATTCCACATATAACGAGTTGCCTTGACTGTGTTGTCTGGATAAGAGGCCGTTATCTCACGTCCCATATCATCATACTCATACTTGGTAACGCCACCTCTAGCATCCGTCATCTCTATCATGTTTCCAACATTGTCATACGTATATTTCGTCACCAAATTCTCTGGATTGGTCTCTTGGACAACACGACCATAAGAATCGTATGTGTATTGAGTTTTCTGAATAGAACCCTGATATGGAGTTACAGAACTAGAGATTACCTTTCCATAACTATCATAATAATAGACAGTTTGCTCTGCTTGGCTTCCATTTTTAGAAAGAACTGTCACTGTTGGCTTTTTGTTACTACCCCATACAGGCACAAAGTTCCTTTCCACATAAGTATTGCCTTTGTAAGTAGTGATCACCTGTTGGTCTTGCACAACCCCAAGGCGATAATCTGTATCTATATTAGTAAAAGAGTTATAAGTTGTCTCTTTCACCACAGAAGAACCGTCATTATAGTTGGTCGTTTCCTTCGTAGGATAGCCATAGTCATCATATACGTATGCCGAAGCAGCAACTACGCCACTCAATTTATCATTTTCTGTTTTTTGAACCAAACGTATCTTCGCAAGTTTGTTCGATTTCACGTTAATCGCATACCTATACGAATTGGTTGCTACAGGTGTTGTTTCACCTGTCAATATAGCATGATTTACAGGGTCATACTCACTAATGTAAGTTTGATGTTTCTTATCAACAGTAGTTACTTTCGCAAAGCCACAGAATCCCAAGCCCTGTTTATGCACAACGGCATTATCATAGCTATAGCTCTTATTATCTATGAGCTTATCCTTATGGTAAGTCTCAGAAGCAGACAATACTACCAATGGCTCTTGGATGTTGACGTATGGGAAGCTAGCGCCAGAGCCTTTGGTATATACATTCATACCCGTATTCTCACCCATAGCCCCATCAGTCAAAGAATGATACTCATTCTTCTCAATCACCCCAAGGCTATTAGCCATGCCAGTCATCAGCAAAGACTTGCTATCATTTCGAGAGAGATGATACTTGACTGCCTTTCCGTCTTTCAAGCTAACAATCTGCGTAAAGACGTTGTTGCTATTCAAGTTAGTTGGAACAATGGCAGAATACCACTTTGGAAAAGATATATAGGGATTCTCACCACCAAACACTTTGTCAGAAGTGAGATAAGCATAGAATCCATAGACCATGTACTTCACGATGTCACTTTTACCATCATTGTTGACATCCTGGATGATGATGCCTTCACCATCTTTCTCATTGACAGTTACGCCCTTCACTACTGAAGTGACAAAAGAGCCATCGCCCTTAGAGTAGAATACAGTCCAGCTAGCATCATCCTTCACCACAGAAGAAGGAGACTGCAAGAAATCCATCAAGCCGTCACCATTAAAGTCGCCAAGATATAGTTGGCGATTAGCCAAGCTACTGACTGTCAATCCAGAATAAGTAGCAACCTTTCTTGCAGACATGGACGTTCCATTCACGTCAAAGGTATAAATACTTGCACCACTTGAACTAATATGACAAATATCCGATTTGCCATCTCCGTCATAGTCAAAGACAAATAATTTGTCACTATTATTGGCTGCAGCCTGAGCATCCCCTTGTTGGGTACCAACAAACTCAATATTATAAGGGAGCACCGCACTCTGATAGAGAATCTTATTATTAACTAAATCAAAGACATAGCACTTGGAAGGCTTGGTCGTATCACCAAATGGCTGATGAACAGAAACCGCAAGCACCTCTTGTTTTCCGTCTCCATTGAAGTCTCCTGTATAGTAAAACTTAGGTTGGATGCTTTTATGACCATCATTATCATTATATATGGTTGAGAAATTGTAGGTTCTTGCATATTGCTTTGCCATACCACTATATAGATTGGAACGATATACAGTAAATGTTAGTTTATCATTTCCATTTTCCTCCACATTATTAATCTTGACGACATCCTCTTGCTGCTTACCCTCCAAATCAGCACATAGAATATCAATAAAGCCTTTTCCCGTCAAGAGATTAGGCATCGGATACGACCAACCATCATCTAGTCCTGCATACAAAAATATCTTCTCCGACTCACCATACAAATTTTTAAAGTTATTTTGGGAACGTCTTAAAGCTGTGGAATGACGATAATGTTTCCAATATGGATTGAGATTTGGTAAAGCTATCAAGCCATCCATTCCACTAAAATAGTCAAACTTTCCCTTTACCACCTTAATCATACTTGGTTTCTCAGCGACATACCATTCATACAATTGAGTAGAATCATTACTAAACGTAGGATATTTTTGACCTTCACCATAATAAAATACGAGTGGATTAAAGGACTTGCCCAATGAAGTATAGTCGATTTGAGTTAACAGAGAAACTGAGTTTTGAGTAGTATAGGTCAAAGAATAGGTTGCCAACACGGAACTTCCCAACTTTGACACGATTTCATTAATCAAACTACCTTCATATACTCTCACACCACCAGAATAAGAAGTCAAAGGGTCGTTGCGACCAGATGCATACTTGAACTCAACAGAAGAACCGTTGAAACTTATCCTATCTATATTATAATGTTCATTGATAAAGGTATAAGAATAATTGATAGTGTTACCATCCATATCTGCCAAAGATGTCAATGGATAGCTCAACTTATTCTGAGTATTGGTAGCAAAGCCATACCGAGCCTTGCTACCATCAGGATAAAAGACATCAAAATACTTCAAGAGATTACTCGTGTAATAGCCTTTTACCTTTATGTTTCCTTGTTCTGATTCAAAAAGCATATAGGTACTATAAGTACCCGTTTTTATCAGACGCACACCGTCCAAGACAAAGCCATCACCATTGTCCATAGTGATACCTTTCGTCTTGTTGTCATAATAAAGGTTATTGCCACAACGAGAGATTTGGGATAGTCCAGAGACAGCCCACCCCATACCTAACACAGAATTGCCTTGCTGACTATTATATGCCAAGGCTAGATTAGGTTGATGACCATTCATTCCAGGTCCTATCTTGAGAGGAACCTCGTATGTTTTACCACCTGTCGGAGTCGTTCCTGACTTGATTTCAATCTGTCCTGCTTCCTTTGAAGTACTGATGTATCTATAAGTAGGTACGTATGAATTAGAGCTCGAATAGGTACTAATCTTTGGAGTAGTTTTCTTTTGGCTTATTTTGACTGCAGAGTCATCAGCCTTACAAGCAAATACTGGAGGATACAAGACCGTTCGGACAGAATCCTCATAATGCTGATATTGCTCTTCCGTCCAATTAGCGAATCTCTCATCATCAGTTGATTGTGCATAAAGCAAACCTGTCTGTAAGAAGAGACCTATGATTGATAATATTACTTTATTCATAAACAGTAACGATTAATTGGTTTTCATGATTTTCCACGTAGTCTTCTCTTGCCCTATCTCCAAAACCAGCACATAGATGCCATTGGGTTGATTGGACAAATCGACTTCCGTCTGCCCTTTCACATCTTTTAGTGCCAGCACATTTTGTCCTGACACATTATACACCATCACATCAAACTGTGTCTTACTATCCAGGGCGGAGACCTTCACCTTGCCACTCTTTGCATGAGGTACAATCTGAATCTGATGATCAGAGAGCATGTCAGAGTAAGCTACAGAACGTTTTGCCTCTTGGCTCTGACTTCGTGACAAAACAAGTTCTCTTTTCACTCGATTGCCTGTGGCATCGTAGCTGTAAACTATCTTGGTTTGGGCACTCATGCCCAAACTACAAGATAGGAGTGAGAACAATAAAAAGTTGGTCTTTAGTTTCTTCATAAACCTTGCGAAATTTTAGTACAACATACCTATCAACTCCACGTCGTTGTAAGAGACTTCCACAGTAGTGCCTCCCATAGGAATCACCACTTCACTTTCCTGTTCTGCTACCAACTCCTGAGACAAGATGTTTCCATCCTCATCTTTGATAGTTACCGTGACGAGCAGACCTGCCACACCACATTGACATGGAGGACGGCATCCTCTTGGTAGAGACTTACAAGCTCCTTTGCTGGAGCACGATGAGGTCTGTGCATCGTAAACATACTCCCAGCACTTAGCTTTACCTTTACCCGCGTACCATTTCCTGCGTGCATACCAACAGTCATCAATACTGTCAGCAATACCATTACGATTTTCTTCATATTTTTAAATACCTTTTAGTTTAAAAACGCCACAAAAGTATAAAAACTATCGCCATAGTCTATCAAAAAGGCATTCGCATTTGTATTCGCATTTCAAAAACCCCGATTTCATCGAGCTACAATATAGCCAACAATTTATCCAAGTCCTCTGCAGAACCTTGCTCGCTTGTTAGCTTTTTATACAAACGCTGCTTGGTTGTCGATATAGTCGAACTTGCACGACTTGTCAACAATGCAATTTTTGAAGTTGGAACTTTCGCCTTTATCAAAAGACAAACACGAAATTCATGTTCGGACAATTTACTACAACTATATAATTTTTCTTTAAATCCTGGATAATGGTTTTCAACTGACTCTTCCAACGACAACCATCCCTCTTGCGACAAATGGTTACCTGCTTCCACATAACTTGCCAACCCGACTTGCTCATAGATTTCTGCATTCTGCTCTTTCTTCGTCTTCAAGAGAGCTCCCAATCTCCACTCTTTTATTCGATTCTGTAATCTTAGCTTTTTGACAATGCTCAATTCCCAATAAGCAAACAACACAAGAAGTAAAAGAATCAAACAAACAGCAGCTATCAACAATGCTATTTGTTTATTCTTGTTTTGTATTTCCAAAACATTTCCTCTCTCCATTTGATGCGTATAATCATACAACGCTAATCCTTTCGCCTCTTGCTCTTTCGCACCAACAATCTTTAACGAATCGGAAAGCCGCAAATATGCCTTCACGTATTTTTTTGCTTTTTCATAACTTTCCAATTCACAAGACAATCCAACCAACCGTCTCAGAATTTCTAATTTTAATGCACCCGTAGTTTGGGGTAATATATCTGTGAAAACAGAATCAGCCGCTTTATCCCTACCTATCATCTGCAAATAAGCACCTTTTATACAACCTTCCTCACAACGGTCTAACAATTCAAAGTCATTAACTAAAAACATATACTTAGCTACAGAATCGGCATTTACATCCAGATAAGAATTAGCTAGGTGAAGTAATAATTCATGCTCCATATCATCATCTTTAACTTCTCGTGCTTTAGTCAATGCTTTTCGGAAACACACATTAGCACTATCCTTCATTCCTAAATAATCAAAAGACGTTCCCATATCGCGCATATCATATAACATTCCAACCTCATCAGCTAAAAGACTATCACAAAGAAAAGCCTCTTTATAAAAAGAGAGAGCCAAACTAAGAATTTCTTGCCTGCCAAACATTTCTCCTAGCTGTGCATTTGTGATTCCTCGTAATCTTATGTCTTCATGTTGTTCTAACTGAGCAAGAACCTTACGATAAGCAGCCAATGCTGATGGGACATCCTCGCTTTCCACAAACATTCTTCCCAACATATAATAAGCCCTAGGCAACAGTTGCTTATCACCATTGTCCTCATAATACCCAACCAAACTTTGCACGCTATCCAACGTTCCAAAAGACATATATAACTTATCCTTTGCCGTCATTTTCAGAAGTCGAAGGTACATGACATCTGCTCTCTGAGTCGTATCAAGGCACAAAGAAAGAGAATCCAACTTCTGCAAAGCTGCCTTAGGATTGGAATAAACCAAACTATCAGCCTCTACCAAAGAGACTGGGTAATGATGCTGACATGAATCCACTGTGAAAAGAAACATGACAGCAGCAAAAAACAAGAATGTTTTATTTTTCATAAACGAACCAGCATGTATTAAAGCAAAAATCCCACATTCTTATTGCCAAGCAACAAGGACATGGGATTATCTATCGTCTTATTCCTCTTTTTCTTTATAAATAACATTGTTAGCTCCACTCGTAATCTTAAGAGCTTCAGGATGTTCTTGGATAAACGTATTGATGTGGCGCACACGCTTTTCTTCCAATATTTCATCAACGGCAATCAAGATGCCGGTCTCCTCCACATCACCAAAACCATAGTTGATGGCTGTGCCGAAGAGCTTCATCGTAGGACTCAAATTCATGTAGGCATTAACCAACGGAGGAATGTTGAAACCAAGTTTACGCACCTCGCCATTCAAAATGCGATAGTCTGCCTTGAAGTCATCTTCTGTAAAGATGGCGGCAAGCTCGCTCTCTGGAGTATCCAGCTTCAATGGCTTCATCGGAATGACGAGGTTCTCCTTGTCATCGAAGTGCTTCTTCAGGAAATAGAGAATCATATCACGGCCACGACGGATATAAGATGGATACATCGTCATCTTGCCAAAGAAATACTTCACTTCCGGATAGAGTACCGTCAAGGCGCCCAAACCATCCCACAGATTATCAAGGGCAAAGATGCTCTTGGTGTTGGTGCGCACATTCTGATATTCCAATGATACAAACGAACGGCCCAACTCTACCGTATAAGGCATGTATTCCTTCAGGAACTTGTCTGAGAAATGGAACATGTGACTGGTGGCTAGCTTAGGCTGACCCTTCTCGTCGAGCTGCCAGTCTTTGCCCAGGAGATAACGGTAACCACCGATAATCTCATCAGCCTCCGGATTCCAAACGATGAGCTGCTTGTAGCAGTTGTCACCAAAATCGAATTCATCAAGGTCCATCGACTTACCAGTACCACCTCCCGCTTCACGGAAAGCGATTTCACGCAAACGTCCAATCTCTTTCAAGACATTAGGCGAATCATTGGCTGTCACAATGTAAATCTCATTGTGGCTCTTGTTTGTCATTCGAAGTTGCTTTTCGGGAGTCAGTTCGCTCTTAAGCAGCTCCTTATCAATCGGTTGGATGATTTCTTCTTCCATACTACTCTTCTCTATATATTCTATATAATTACGATATGATTTCTACAATTTTCTACTTGATACTACTAACTTTACAGTTTATAAACACTATCCTTCACATACTGCGCCCACTCGGTAGCCGACTTGCTGTGGTCGAAAGTCTGCCATGGAATCGGCTTGCCAATCGCAATACGGAAATGCTTGCCCACGTTCTTATACATCTCGTCTACCAGGAAGAGCATGGCGAGATTGAACGGCAGATGCTTGTCGCTGAAACGTGCTATGCGATAGAACCGCTCAGAGTTGCGCCCGCCAAAGTGGATAGGCACAACATCACGATGATACTCCACACTTTTGGAAATGAACGTCTTTTTCCAAGGCAAATCACGGATGGACCCGTCTTCCTGCTTACGGCTGTTCAAACCGGCAGGAAACATCAGCATGTGGCAATCGCTCTGAAAACCAGCCTCTACCATGCGAGGGAAGTCGCGGCTCTGTCGGCCGGTCTTGTTGATTCCGATACTTACAGGTTTCAAGCCTGGGAGATTGAGCAGAAGATCGTTAACCAGATAACGGAACTTGCCGTCATAATGCTGTCCGATGATGGAACCGAGACATACTCCGTCCTGTCCTCCCAACGGATGATTGGAAACGAAGGTATAGAGCTTGCCGTCATTCTTGTCGGGCAAGTTTTCCAGTCCCACGATTTCCACATCCATCTTCAGATAACGTACGCATTCGGTGAGCCATTCCGTTCCCGAAAGGTTACGACTTTCCCACAAGAACTTGTTGACCTCGTCCTCGTGAACAATCTTCTTGAGCCAGGAAACGAGGAATCGCGGAACGTATTTTGCCTTGCTTCCCATCTTGCTCTTCAGTATCTTATCTATGTCTATCGTTTTCTCTATAGAAATGCTCATGTCAAGTAAACTTATATAAGTAGGTGCAAAAATAACTCAACTTTTTCAAATACGTGCCATTTTTTGCGAAAATTTATCAAAAACAAGCAAATTTGCTACTTTTTCGGTTCCTCAGGAGTGAAATTCGGGTATTTTCCGCTGTTTTAGTACATCCAATCAAGGTTCATCATCAGAAGGAGAATTTTGACTAAAAGCAAGTTTTTTATGCCCTTTAATAAAATTTGTAGGTTAAAATAGGGTGTATGTGGGGAATTTTGTGTACCTTTGAACCCGATTTTACATAAAATATGTACATGTGCGTAATAAATAAGGAAATATGATAAAGACAGCAGAAACATACCACGTACCAGTGCTCCTCAAGGAGAGCGTTGACGGGTTGAATATTCAACCTGGCGGAATCTATGTAGACGTAACCTTCGGCGGAGGTGGACACTCCCGTGAAATCCTATCGCGACTCAGCGAGGGAGCCCATCTCTACAGCTTCGACCAAGATGCCGATGCGGAGCGCAACGTGGTAGCCAATCCCAACTTCACCTTCGTATGCTCCAACTTCAGATATCTGAAGAACTGGATGCGCTATTATGGAGTAGATGGGCTGGACGGACTCCTGGCAGACCTAGGAGTTTCAAGTCACCACTTCGATGACGAGACCCGTGGTTTCTCTTTCCGCTTCGATTCTCCATTAGACATGCGCATGAACAAGCGTGCTGGCAAAACCGCAGCCGACATCGTCAACGAATATGACGAAGCAGCCCTTGCCGACCTCTTCTATCTCTACGGAGAGCTGAAGAATGCACGCCGCATTGCTGCTGCCCTGGTCAAGGCTAGAACAGCACAGAAGATAGAGACTACGAAGGACTTCATGGCAGCCGTGGAACCGCTCTTCAAGAGAGAACGGGAGAAGAAAGACATGGCTAAGCTCTTCCAGGCACTACGCATCGAGGTGAACCACGAGATGGACGCCCTGAAGGAAATGCTACGTTCTGCTACCGAACTGCTGAAACCAAGCGGAAGACTCTCTGTCATCACCTACCACTCGCTGGAAGACCGCATCGTGAAGAATATGATGAAGGCAGGAAATCCGGAGGGCAAGGTTGTACAGGACTTTTTCGGAAGAATAGAAAGTCCTTTCAAGCTTATCAACAATAAGGTAATCATACCTGACGATGAAGAGCAGGAAAGAAATCCAAGAAGCAGAAGTGCCAAACTAAGAATTGCAGAAAAGAAATGAGTAACGAAGTAAACAAGGACATAGATCAGAAAGCAGACAACACCAAGGTTGAAGAACCATTGGAATCACTCAAGGAGGCGATTGTAAAACAGGCCATCGAAGAGGAGGAATCTGGTTCTTCCAACTTTACGCTACGCAAGATTCTGGGTGGCGACATCTTGACCACTCAGATTTTCCGCCGGCAGATATGGCTCGTCATACTCGTGGTGTTCTTCATCATCATCTATATCTCTAACCGATATAGCATCCAGAATGATATCATCGAGTTGGACAAACTACAAACGGAGCTGCAGGAGACCAAGTATAAAGCCTTGTCAGCCAGCAGCCAGATAACAGAGAAAAGCCGCGAAAGCAATGTACTCGACATGCTGAAGACCAACAAGGACAGTACCTTGCACATTGCGAGCCAACCTCCATACATTATTAACGTTCCAGAAGAATGAGTAAATTCGACCATAAGAAAGTAATGCCCCGTTTCAGTGCCATCGCCATCGTGATGTCACTCCTGGCGCTGGCTGTCGTCACAAAGTCGTTCTACATCATGACTGCCAAGCGCGACTATTGGCTGAAAGTGGCTGAGCGCCAGAAGAAAGACTCTGTGACCGTGAAGCCAAACCGAGGCAACATATTAAGTTGCACAGGACAGCTGATGGCAAGTTCATTGCCTGAATTCAAGGTATTCATGGACTTCAAGGCTCTGAAGATAGCCAACAACGATTCACTTTGGGATGCCAAGCAGGACTCCATCTGCCTCTGTCTCCACAAGATCTTTCCGGAGAGGAGCATAGAAGAGTTCAAGCGCAACCTCATAGAAGGACGTGCCAAGGAAAGCCGACACTGGCCTGTATACGAAAAGCGTGTTGACTACAATACATTCACAGAAATAAAAGCCATTCCTGTATTTCGCCTGAAATCCAACAAGGGAGGCTTTCACTGGGAAGAGTTCAATGCCCGAACACGCACCTACGGCTCTTTAGCCGGCCGTACCATCGGTGCCATGTTTGGTGCCAAGGATACAGCGAGATTCGGACTGGAACTGTCTTACGACTCCATCCTCCGAGGATCCAACGGTATCGTTCACCGCAGAAAGGTACGCGATAAGTTCCTGAACATCACCGACACTCCTCCTATCGATGGAGCAGACATCGTAACAACCATCGATGTGAGCATGCAGGACCTGGCAGAACGCTCACTGATAGAAGAGTTGAAAGAAATCAACGCCAACGTGGGTGTAGCCATCGTGATGGATGTACCTACGGGCGACATCAAGGCTATCGTAAACATGGAAAAATGTTTCGACGGCGAATACCGAGAGATTCACAACCATGCCGTGAGCGACCTGCTGGAACCGGGTTCGGTGTTCAAGCCTGCCTCTATCCTCGTAGCGCTTGACGATGGAGTGGTTGACACTACTTACCGTGTAGAGACGGCAGGAGGTATATGGCAGATGTACGGCAGAGACATGAAGGACCACAACTGGCGCAAGGGAGGATATGGAATGCTGACCCTGGCACAGACCCTGTGGTACAGTTCCAACATCGGTGTGAGCCGCATCATAGACGATCATTACAGGAACAACCCGGAGAAATTCGTGAAGGGAATCTATCGCACGGGTCTGCATGACGACCTGAAGATACCGTTGGTGGGAGCCACTTCTGCTAGAATCAGAATGCCGCACAAGAACAGTCACGGACAATACGACAACTGGGCGAAGACCTCTTTGCCTTGGATGAGTATCGGATATGAGACACAGGTGCCACCTATCTCTACCCTCACCTTCTACAACACCATCGCCAACAATGGCAAGATGATGCG
>ERZ791912.1012-NODE-1012-length-14636-cov-54.293121_pt1 | contig 14636 bp, 9 predicted proteins | sample MGYA00510141_ERZ791912 | MGnify/ENA primary metagenome ERZ791912 (study PRJEB30046, sample SAMN00792082) | human gut metagenome | study: EMG produced TPA metagenomics assembly of the A metagenome-wide association study of gut microbiota in type 2... | reverse complement strand
CCCGAAAGTCCGGCACCGATGAAGGTAGGGATGTGGAAGCGGATGTACTCCCAGTCGCCACCGGTCTGGTCGCCCGACCAGATGGATGCATAGCGCTGTGTGCCGGCCCAGCCATCAAGCGAGATGATGAACGGACGGGCATTCTCGCCATAGTAAGGCATAATTTGAGCCACGTCAGATACACCATTCAGTCCGAACGAATAGCCGTCGCCTACCCAGGCCACATCGGTCTTGAGTACTCTTACGCCTGCATGTCCCACCTCCTTCACGATATCACGCTGCAGAAGCGCCTCGATGCCTTGCTTTGGGTGCAGGTCAGACTGTGTCCAGAGTCCGATTTCCACACCGTGCTTGCGGGCGTAATCTCCAAACTTCTTCAGGTTCTGGATGTTTCCGTCCAGGGTGCTGTCCTGGCCATATCCGGCTCCATATCCGTCGTTAGGCAGGAACCAGCCCAATGGCATGTCGTGCTTGATGTATCGGTCGATGGCCGCACGAGCCGAGAATTGGTAGTTGTTCTTCTCGCCGTTCAGTGATTCCTTGATGCCGGTCTTGTCGCTGGCACTTTCCTTATAGGCTTTGCCATCTTCGAAAACCATGGCGTTGGCATTGTCGGTTTCCTTCCAGTAGTCGCGGTTGTAGGCATTGAGATGACCTTCGTAGAAGCCGAACTTAGGCAGCAATACAGGGTTGCCGGTGAGCTGGTAATAGCCATCGAGCAAATCTGTAGGCTTTTCGCCCACCATGAAGAAAACGTCTAAGTTCTTGGATTCGTGAGAGAGTTCTACCTTTCCGTTTTGGGTAGAACCGAAGTCGTAGAGACCTGGCTTGAAGGTGTACCACATGAAGCCGTAGCCAGCGGTAGACCAATAGAATGGGGCAGGGGAAGCCACTCCGCCATCTACCCAGTTGTTGGTGTTGACGATTTCGATTTTCTCACCCTTGTGAGAGAATCTTCCGTTCTGTACGCCACCACCGAAGAAATACTCATCCGGCTGTTCGCGCAGGCTGAGGGTTACCTTTTCGGGTGTAAACTGTGCCGGAGCGCTCTGCTCTGCCACGGTCTTTCCGTTTTCCAGGTTGATGATCTTGAAGAGCTGGGTAGCCTTGTCGAAGATGACCTGTGCCTTTCCGGTAGAAACGATGATGGAGTTGTCCTTTTCCTCCACATTCAGCTTGTTTACTGAAGTGCGTGGATTATCCACCAGGATGCTTGCCTCAGGCTTAGCTTCGGGTGCTCTCATCACGCCATCGTTACGATCTTCGAAGATACGGAAAACGCTTTCGCCATAGAAGTCTACGGCGACACGTTGCTGGTTGGCGAAGACAATCTCCACCAGCGTAGGATTGATTCTGAGAATCTGAACATCTCCAGCCTTCACGGTCTGTGAAGCCTTCTGGGCATCGCGAGCTGAAGGAAGCAGGGGAGATGATGCTGTGTTGGTTGCGTTGGCAACCATAGGCAAGGTTACCGCCATTGCCATCAGGTTGCCAACAGATAATTTCTTGTAAATATTACTCATTGTTTCTTTTAGGTTATGGAGTTAAGGTGTTAAGAAGTTAAGGAGTTAAGACAATAGTCTTTTGAACGTAGTTTTTAGCAAGAAAACATACGTCTTAACTCCTTTAACGTCTTAACTCCTTTAACTCCTTTAACTTCTTAACTTCTTTAATTACAGTTTTTCGATGAACGTCTTCATCTCTGCCTCGTGTTCCTTCGCCTTCAGGAAGAGATGCCACTGGTTCTGGGCTCTTACGAGGTTGTGCTCAGGATACTTGCACTTCCAGTAGTGGTCGCCGTTGAGGTAATCCCAGAGGAAGCGTACTGCCTGCATGTATGGGAAGAGCTCGGCTGCATGAGGAAGCAGGGAAATCTCCAATGGAGAAAGGAAGGCTGATGCAGACTCCACATAGCCGCGGGTGAATGATTCGAAGATGTCCATGCGGAAATCTATCTTCTCGAACTCTGGAGAATCCTCGGCGATGGTATTCGCTGCCGTGCGGAGGAAATCGCCGTAATCGCTCACGAAGAGTGATGGCATCACGGTATCGAGGTCGATGACGCACAATACGCGACCCTCTTCATCAAACATCATGTTGTTGACCTTGGTATCGCAGTGGCAGACATGCTTCTGCAACTTGCCCTCGCGGAAGAGGCGCTGGCAGAGACACATCTCATCCATATAATTCTCGATTTCTGCGATGAAATCCTTCACGCCTTCTGCGCGTCCGGCACGGTCTTCCTTCACTGCCTGACGGAGCTGGTCGCGGCGCAGTTCCATGTTGTGGAAATCAGGGATGGTTTCGCCGAGGCGGTCGGTGATATCTGTGAGCTGAGCCTCGAATTCACCGAAGGTCTTGCCTGCGTAGTAGGAACTTTCTGGGTTCACTGCCTCCTGGGTGATGGCACGAGGGATGAATACTGAGACGCGCCAGTACTGCTGGTCTGCATCTTTCACATAGGTCTTGCCGTTGCCGGCCTTGACGAAGGTAAGCACCTTGCGGTTGATGTCGTCAGCGCCCTTGGCTTCTAATTGCTGGCGGATGTGGGTAGTAACCTCCTCAATGTTGCGCTGCAGCAGGTCTACATCGGTGAAGATGGAGTCGTTGATGCGCTGCAGAACATAGTCTGGGGCATCGGCTTCTGTTGTTGTCACCTTGTAGGTGTCGTTGATGAGTCCGTTACCGAGAGGTTTTACCTCTTTTACAGTTCCAATGATGTCGAACTGTTTTAGAATAGCTGTAAGATCTTTCATTTTAGTTTGGTTTTAAATATTTATAAAGCTTTTTCTATCTTAAGTCAATGACTTCTGCGCCTGGGAATTCCTTGCTGTTGAAGGTGAAGGCACTATTAGAGATGTTCTTTGCCTTGAAGCCCGAAATGTTGATGGTGCTCCAGGTAGAACCCTGTCTCATCTTGATCTGCGAAGGCACGTGGGTGCTCTTGTTGATGGTGATATACATCTCTGCCACGCTGCGCTTCTGGTTGTTGGCTACGAGATGCACCTGATAGTTGCTGCCCACAGTCTTGAGGGTGCTTTTATATCCTGTCTTGTAGATGTGGATGAAGGTATAGGGATTCATCGACATCTGCTGTGCCTGGGTAGGATTGCTCACGTTTACCTCGTTGGTTTTCTTCATGTACGACCACTGGGTCTTGCCGTTGAACCATACGATGGCTTGTGGGGTGCGGGCATTGAACTTGTTGCCCTTGATGGTGATGGAGCCGCTAGCCGAACCGAATTTCGGACTTGACATCTTGAAGTTGGCGGTGGCTCCTTTTTTGTTGCCGATAACGGCAGCTGTCTTGTCGAGCACCTGCTGGGCGGTTTGCGCCATGGTGCCGAGGCTCATCATCGCTGCGAAAGCGATGGCTAAAATCTTTTTCATATCCTTACTGTTTATTTTGTTCATTACTACATATAAAGCCGCAGAAGCGCTGCTTTTTAAAAATGTTAGACGCTTCTGTGGCTTCAAGGTTTAAATGCTTTTGCCCTATCAGGGCGTTTGGAGCGAATATTATCTTTTGCTCTTTCAGGGCGTTTACTTACGAGTTTCTCAGCTGCATCAGCAAGGTGTTGAGCTGGTTTTCATCCTGCAGGAGCACCTCTCTTGGCTTGCTGCCCTGTGCGGCTCCCACGATGCCTGCTGCTTCAAGCTGGTCCATCAGTCTGCCGGCGCGGTTGTAGCCGATGCTGAACCTACGCTGAATCATACTGGTGCTGCCCTGCTGCGATAGAACGATGGCATGGGCTGCCTCCTCGAAATATGGATCCAGGTTGCGGGCATCCACGCTGCCTGAACCTCCTGCACCGCCATCCTCGCTGGCAGGCTCTGGCAACTCCATCGGTTCGATAGGACCAGGCTGATTGCAGATGTATTCGTTGATGCGCTCAATCTCCGGTGTATCTACGAAGGCACACTGTACACGCACTGGCTCATTGCCGTTCAGGTAGAGCATGTCACCACGACCTATCAACTGGTTGGCACCGGTTCTGTCAAGGATGGTCTTGGAGTCGATGGCAGATGTCACCTTGAAGGCGATACGTCCAGGGAAGTTGGCCTTGATGTTACCGGTGATGATGCTGGTGGTAGGACGCTGGGTAGCGATGATCATGTGGATACCCACGGCACGTGCCAGCTGGGCGATGCGGGCGATAGGAAGCTCTACCTCCTTGCCGGCTGTCATAATCAAATCTCCAAACTCATCGATAATTACCACGATGTATGGCATAAATTCGTGACCATCAGTCAGTTTCAGTCTGTGGTTCACGTATTTCTGATTATACTCCTTGATGTTTCTGGCTCCCGCCTTCTTCAGCAGGTCGTAGCGGCTGTCCATCAGTACACAGAGGCTGTTCAGCGTTCTCACCACCTTGGTTACATCGGTGATGATAGGCTCCTCCTCATCCGGAACGGCAGCCATAAACTTGTTGGTGATGCGTGAATATACGCTGAACTCCACCTTCTTAGGGTCGATGAGCACCAGCTTCAACTCGTTAGGATGCTTCTTGTAGAGCAGGGAAGTGATGATGGCGTTCAAACCAACAGACTTACCCTGACCGGTGGCACCGGCAACGAGCAGGTGAGGAATCTTAGCCAAATCCACCATGAACACCTCGTTGGTGATTGTCTTTCCCAATGCGATAGGAAGTTCCATTTTGGTTTCCTGGAATTTCTTCGAGTTCAGGATGCTCTCCATGCTCACGATGTTCGCCTTGGCGTTAGGTACCTCTATACCGATGGTTCCCTTGCCCGGGATAGGGGCGATGATACGTATACCCAGTGCCGCGAGGCTCAGGGCGATGTCATCCTCCAGGTTCTTGATCTTCGAGATGCGCACGCCCTCGGCAGGCTGAATCTCATAGAGGGTGATGGTAGGTCCCACCGTAGCTCGGATGGTCTTAATCTGCACGCCGAAGTTGTTGAGCACTTCGATGATGCGGTTCTTGTTTGCCTTCTGCTCCTCCTCGTCGATGGAAACCTCCTGGTCGTCGTATTTCTTCAGCAGGTTGAGGGTAGGGTACTTGTATTTGGTGAAAGGCTCCTTCGGGTTGATAGGCGTATTGAGCACCTCGGCGTTGCTCACCGTGTTGCTGGTAGCCTTCTCCTCGCCCAAAGCCACTGAGATGTCCATGCCCACATGCTCCGAAGCGGCAGCGGCAGCTTCCATCTCCATTCTTTCTCGTTCCGCTTTCTCGGCACGCTGCTTTCTTTTAATCTCCAGGAAGCTAGGGGTAGCACTTGGAGTGGTGGTGGTGGCTATAGGCTCTGTAGGGTTGACAGCGGCATTGGCTACGCTGCCTTCCGTCTCATTTTCTTCCTTGTTGGCATCGAGGTCCACTACCTGCGGCTTCTTCTCTTCGCTATTCTGCTGCGCAGGAGTTTCCTGTTTTGCCTCTTCCTTCTCAGGCTCTTCCTTCTCTGGAGTCTGCTCTTCCTCTTCATCCGTGTCTCTTCCTCTTTCAGCGTTCTGGTAAGCCAGGTCTATGTCTTCCGTGTTCGAATCTCCATGGTTGGTAATTTCGAACTTCACCTTATTAGATATATATCCGATAGGGTTGAGTGCCTTTCTCACGATGGTGATGGTCTCTGTGGTGAGATAGGTGAGGAAGGCTACTGCCACGAAGAGGAGGATGGCTGTGAGTCCGGGAGGACCTACCACGTTCTCCAGGTTCTGTACCACGTAGAGTCCGTGCTTGCCGCCCGGGTTGAAGATAAGGCTGCCCATCAGCGGGGTGAGGAACTTGGCGAAGGTGATGCTCGACCATATCATGATAATCATCATGCTGAGAAACCATTTCCACAGGTTGATGTTATATACATGCATCAGCTGGAATCCTGCCATCACCACGAAACATGGAAGCAGGAAAGCCGGGAATCCGAAGTTCACTGCCATCAGCCAGTAGGAAATGATGGCACCCAGCGAACCGCAGTAGTTCTGAAACTGCTTTTCGGTGTTGGTCCATTCGCCCGGTCTCAGGTTTTCTAGCAGACTTTGGTCAGCTGCACCCGTATTGATGAATGAAACCATAGCGATGATCAGAACCACAGCCATCACCACCAGGGCGAGTCCGAGGAAGAAATCGGTGATGGTATTGTTGAAAATATATTGTAAACCAATGGCTTCGCTAAATGATTTAGCTCTGCCTGAAGTCTTTTTTCTTGCCATTTTTTTCTTGTTTTAAAATATTTCTCTGCAAAATTAGTAAAAAAGTGCGAGAAACAATCCTTTTTCTCGGCTTTTTTTTTTAATTTTGCAACTTGTAATGAATAAAATGTAAAATGAAGATTATTTTCACGAGTTTTGACAAGAAAACAGTCAACAGTTTGCCAAGGGTTCTTTTCCCAGGTAAGGTGATTGTGATAGATAAGGCTGAGGATACAGATGCCGCAGTGGATTACCTCTTGCAACAAGACGTTTTGGGAGTGGATACGGAGACGCGACCTAGCTTTTCCAAGGGTCATCACTACCAGGTGTCGCTGCTGCAGGTGAGTAGTCGTACCCGCTGTTATCTCTTCCGTCTGCATCATACGGGCATGACGCCTGCCATCATCCGTTTCCTGGAAGACACGAAGGTGCCGAAGGTTGGCCTTTCCTGGCATGATGACCTCCTGCAGTTGCATCGCCGCTGCGAGTTCAAGGCAGGTTATTTTGTGGAGTTGCAGGATGTGGCAAAGGATTTCGGCATCAAGGATATGAGTTTGCAGAAACTCTATGCCAACCTGTTTCATCAGAAAATCAGCAAGGCGCAGCGCCTGAGCAATTGGGAGGCCAACGAACTCCGCGATTCCCAGTGCCTGTATGCTGCCACAGATGCCTGGTGCTGCATCAACCTATATGAGGAATTCAATCGCCTCACCCAGACTGGCGATTACGAGATTGACGAATTATAACCCCTATATATAATAATGTATAAGAACGTATATTTAAAGAAAGGTAAGGAAGAATCTCTCAAGAGATTCCACCCATGGATTTTCTCCGGTGCTATCCAGCGCATGGACAATGATATAGAAGAGGGTGAGATTGTTAGAGTGTTTACCCACGCTGGCGATTTCATTGCGGTAGGTCATTATCAGATTGGATCTATCGCCGTGCGTGTGCTCTCATTCAGCGATGTTGCCATCGATGATGAGTTCTGGCGCGCCCGCCTGGAGTCGGCTTACAGGATGCGCCTGGCGGTGGATATCGCAGGCAATCCGGATAACAACACCTATCGACTGGTGCATGGCGAGGGAGATAACCTGCCCGGACTGGTTATCGACTGCTATGGTCCTACTGCCGTGATGCAGGCTCACAGTGTGGGCATGCACGTTTGCCGCATGGAGATAGCCCAGGCTTTGAAAGAGGTGATGGGCGATGAGCTGCAGAATATCTATTATAAGAGTGAGACCACCTTGCCTTATAAGGCCGACCTGCGCCAGGAGAATGGCTTTATCCTGGGTGGTGATGCCGATGATGTGGCTGTGGAGAATGGATTGAAGTTCCATATCGACTGGCTGCGTGGTCAGAAGACCGGTTTCTTCATCGATCAGCGTGAGAACCGTTCTCTGCTTGAGCATTATGCCAAGGGCAAGAGTGTACTCAACATGTTCTGCTATACCGGCGGTTTCTCTGTCTATGCCATGCGTGGCAACGCCAAGGCTGTTCACTCGGTGGATAGCAGTGCCAAGGCCGTGGAACTGACCAATGAGAACATCGCCTTGAATTTCCCTGGCGATGCACGCCATGAGGCTTTCTGCGAGGATGCCTTCAAGTATCTTGATGAGCACGATCAGCAGTATGATCTCATCATCCTCGATCCTCCTGCCTTTGCCAAGCATCGTGCTGCCTTGCGCAATGCCCTGAAGGGCTATACCCGTCTTAATGTCAAGGGATTGCAGCGCATCAAGAAGGGTGGAATCCTCTTCACCTTCAGCTGTTCGCAGGTGGTTACCAAGGATAACTTCCGCAACGCTGTGTTTACCGCAGCTGCCCAGGCTGGCAGAAAGGTGCGCATTCTGCACCAGCTGCATCAGCCAGCCGACCATCCTATCAATATCTATCACCCTGAGGGTGAGTATTTGAAGGGACTCGTTCTCTACGTAGAATAATTTGTTATGAAGAAATTATCATTGATGATATGCTTGGTTTCTGTACTCTTGTTCGGAATGTCGGGTTGTGGACATTCCGAACAGGAGCGTCATCGGCTGAGCAAGCAGGAGAAAGCCCGCCTCGACAGCATCGACAGGGCTTCCCTGAAGATTGGTGTGATGCCTACGCTCGATTGCCTTCCGGTATATCTGGCATACGAAGACAGCCTCTTCCTGAAGCAGGGAGTAACGGTGCATCTGTATCGTTATAATGCCCAGATGGACTGTGATACTGCCATCTCCCGTGGCAGGGTAGAGGGAACGGTGACCGATCTGATTCGTGCTGCCCGCATCGAGAAGAAGGGAGTGCCGCTCTTCTATCCCGTATCAACCAATCTCTATTGGCAGTTAATCTCCAACAGAAAGGCACGTGTGTCGGAACTCAAGCAGTTGTCCGACAAGATGATAGCCATCACCCGCCATTCTGCCACCGATTATCTCGCCGACCTCGCCATCGACAGTGCGAAGCCGAAGTACGAGGTGTATCGCGTGCAGATCAACGATTTGAACATTCGCCTGAGCATGCTTCTCAACAATGAGATGGATGCCATGCTCCTGCCTGAGCCTTATGCTACCAGGGCACGAATGGCTCAGAATGTGGTGCTGATGGACAGCCGCGACAAGAACATCAACCTGGGTGCCATTGCCTTTCGCACCAAATTGAAGTCCGAACGTCGCCGTAAAGAACAGATAAACAGATTCTTGACTGCATACGACATTGCTGTGGATAGTATTAACAAGAATGGCGTTCGAAAGTACGCTACCCTGTTGAAGAAGTATTATAACCTAGATGCCCATACCATCAAAAGTCTGCCTCAGCTCAAATACAGTCATGCCATGGAGCCGCTTCAGCGCGACTTGCAGCTGGCTAGGAAAAGAGCAGAGAAAGAGTAATTTTTTAACAATTAATTTTAGCTAAACGATGAAAGTAAAAAGAAATGTAGAGCAGGCTTTAGCCGAGGCACGTTCGGAGTTGTCCCATGGCGACTATCTCACTTTATGTGCCTCCCTTACCTTTCTTAATCGTGAAATTCCTGAAGCTTCGGTTTCAGGTGGCGATATTTTTTATATGCTTGGATGGTTAACCCAGGTAAGCGAAGGAATGGGGATTGATTATACGAAGCATGAGGCTGGCAAAGCTGTTTTTCATGCAGAAGGTAAGAAACATGAATTTTGTATCACGGGTATGGATATCAAGACTCCAGAAGGCAGAGCGGCAGAGTTGTGTAGAATTCAGAGAGAATTTAATGAATATCTGTGTGATTTTGAGGTTGCTTTCCGTTGTTCCAAGCCGGGTGTCTTTCAGAATTTGAAGGAAAAGGGTGAGCAGATGGACAAGGAAGATTTCCTGAGCACCCTTGAATCTAAGCTTTCTGATATGGCGATGTTATATATCGATACCAACCAGACCGACGAGAAACTCAAACAGCGTCAGACTGAGTTGCAGGAAGAGCTTAATGAAATTCGTCACGTTATCTTTGCTGCAATTGTAACCTCGGGTAACTGGAGTTGGGAAACATGGTGCCTCTATCGTGATCTCATTCTTTCGCCAACCGTTGATGCCGTCACTTCCCAGTTGCTGATTAGTGCCGTCACCTTGGCATGTACCACGGTATTCAGCTTCCAGAAGTTTGATTTGCTGAAAACTGTTTTCGAAGAGGCTAAGGATGAAGAGCTGAAGCAGCGTGCTTTGATAGGCTTACTCTTGGCTTCAACCCGCATGCCAAAGGGAGTTTGCGAAAAGGAGTACCGTGAAGAGTTGGAAATAGAATTTCCAAAGCTGATTCTTGAGATTCAGAAGCAGCTTGCCATGACCCTTAAGAGTGAAATGTTGTCTCAGGAATATACAGATAGTTTCAGAGATCGTATTTCCAATAGAATGATAGGTGCCTTGAAGCACAGCATTGCTAAGCATGCTGATGATGATTTGAAGGATTTGCTGGCTGATGATGACATCGGCAACGAGGATGATGAGGCAGATAATGTCCGTATGTCGGATGACGGCAAGAGAATTGATATAGAGATGGCTGAGGATGTCGATGCCCAGGAAATGATGGAAAAGGGCATGGATATTCTCTTGGGGCAGTTTAACAAGCTGTCTGACCATCCGTTCTTTGAAGAGATTTCCAATTGGTTCTTGCCATTCGATGAGAATCAGCCGATTCTTGCTGAGGCTGCTGCCATTGACCCAAAGAACGATACCGACAGAATGTTCACTACCACTGCCAATCGTTCGTGTGCTGCCGATGCGTATGCGCTTGCCGTGTTGATGTTGAATCATCCTGATGATATTCCTGAAGTTCCAGAGATGGCTAAGCATGATGACGATGAGTTTGAGGATGACGAAGAACTGGAAGATGAAGAGACGTTTGAGGGTGATTCTGAAGATGGCGATGAGCAGGATGATGAGGCTGAAGATGATTCTGATGATGAGACTCCAGATGATCCTGAAACTGAAATTTGCATGATTCGCACCAGATACCTGCGCAATCTGCTTCGTTTCTACAGATTCTGCTTCAATCGTGACGAATTCTTCAATGTGTTTGAGGACAACAAAGATGAAGTTCCGGGTTACGCCGTGCTTGCTTCGCCTGTGTTCCAGTATCCTTTCTTTGATAGTTATCGTCTCGCTGCTGCCCGTTATGCCACCCGTCTCGAGGTGCCAAGTATGGTTGGGGCTTTGCTGAACGATATGGAAGCCAACGACCTGGAAACCCATTACATGAAAGGATGGTCCTTGATGAAGAAGAAAGGCGAAAAGAATTTGATGATGGCTGTGATTCATTTCAAGAAGATGTTGGAAATCCAGCCTGGCATGAAGAAAGCCTATTCCATGTTGGCCGATTGCTATCATGATTTGAATATGCTTGAGCCTTATCTCGAGGTTTATGATGAGCTGCTCAAGAAGGGCGATTCCTTATCTGATGATTTCAAGAAATTACTTAAAATACAGAAGATGAACATGCTCTTCAAGGCGAAGCATTATGAGGATGCCATCGGGCTGGGTTACGATCTGGAATATCATTATCCAGACCTGGAATTGGTTTCTGCCATGCTCTCTTATTGTCTGCTGAAAAGAAAAGGTGAAAATGCCGAAGAGTCTTTCCAGAAAGCCAAGGAGCGCATTGGAGCCTATTTCGCTGACGAGATGGATATTGCGAATATGATGGAGGGGACTGGTCCTAACCAGAATTTGGAGCAGATATTTGCCTCTACCATGGGTCTTTTCCTGAAAATGATGCAGAAAGACAAGGAAGCTGAATTCATCAATAGCTATTCCTACTGTCTGGTTTATATGGTAGAGGGCAATCCAGAAATGGCTCTCGACAAGATGCTCAGAATCCTTACTACATGTAAAAGATCGACTGGAAAACTGGATGAGATGTTGAGAAATGACCGCGAGTGGCTTGAAGAGCATGGAGTATCTTGGGAAGATGCGCTGCTCCTGTATAACTATGCAGTGCATGATTTCGAGAACATGATTCATGGCATAAGCGAAATATTTGATGACAAGAAGAAAAAAGAAAGATAATTTATCTTGAAAATATAGAATCGAGGTTGATATGCCGACAGATAACAATAGTAATAGAAGTAATAATAGAACGAATAAAACTCAGATAGATACCAACTACGCCCACCTGCAGCCGCAGGCGGTGGAGTTGGAGAAGGTGGTGCTGGGTTCACTCCTCATCGATGCCGATGCCTTTTCGGTGGTGTCAGAAGTGCTGAAACCTGCCACTTTCTATGATCCGCGACACCAGAAGATATACGAGGCCATCCAGACCATGAACATGGAGGAGCGACCTGTGGATATCATGACCATCATCGATGAACTCACCAAGATGGGCGAAATACAGAAGGTGGGAGGGGCGGCTTACTTGATGGAGATTTCGTCTCAAGTAGCTTCGGCTGCCCACGTAGAGTATCATGCCCGAATCCTGGCGCAGAAGTATCTGCAGCGACAGCTTATTCATTATGCCGGCGATATAGAGACTCAGGCGTACGACGAGAGCGTGGATGTTGACGAACTGATGCAGCATGCCGAGGGCGAACTCTTCCAGCTTTCGCAGGGCAACATGAAGCAGGATTATACCCAGATTGACCCCGTCATCAAGGATGCCGTGGATATCCTGCAGCGTGCCGCTCAGAACAAGGGTGGACTCACCGGTATTCCTACCGGATACCAGCAGATGGATGAGATGACTTCAGGATGGCAGCCTTCCGACCTGGTTATCATCGCCGGACGTCCTGCCATGGGTAAGACTTCCTTTGCGCTGAGCATCGCCAAGAATGTGGCGGTAGACTATGGGGTGCCTATCGGCTTCTTCTCTCTTGAGATGAACAACGTTCAGCTGGTCAACCGTCTTATCTCGAATGTCTGTGAGATTTCGGGTAAGAAGATTCTGAACGGACAGCTCGACCCTGCTGAGTGGGAGCGTCTCGACAAGAAAATACGTGCCCTCACGGGTGCGCCTATCTATGTGGATGATACCCCTGGACTCTCGGTGTTTGAATTGAGAACCAAGGCTCGCCGACTGGTGCGCGAGAAGGGGGTGAAGATTCTGATGATCGACTACCTGCAGCTGATGAATGCCAACGGCATGAAGTTTGGTAGCCGCCAGGAGGAGGTTTCCACCATTTCCCGTTCGCTCAAGGGACTTGCCAAGGAGTTGAATATTCCGGTGCTCGCCCTGTCGCAGTTGTCACGTAACGTGGAGAACCGCGAGGGTCTCGAAGGAAAGCGACCACAGTTGAGCGACCTCCGTGAATCCGGAGCCATCGAGCAGGATGCCGATATGGTGCTCTTCGTTCACCGTCCGGAGTATTATCACATCTATCAGGACGAAAAGGGTAACGACCTCCATGGCATGGCTCAGATCATCATTGCCAAGCACCGTAAGGGTGCCACGGGCGATGTGCTTCTCAACTTCCGTGGCGAGTTCACCCGATTCCAGGATCCTACCGATTCCTATACTCCGGTGCAGGAGGGTGGAGAAATCATGGGCTCCAAGATGAATGGTGGTGCTGCCGGTGCACCCTCTGGCAGTGGTTCTGCAGCAGACGGTTCCTTGCCTCCTCTGCCGCCACCTGCACCTAACGGTCCGTTACCTTTCTAGCAGAAAAGGGAATAAACTGACACGAAAACCCCTCATTCAGGGAATAATCTCATATAAAAACGGCTCATTTCTTTGGGAAATGAGCCGTTTTTTGCATTTTTATGGTAATTTGAAAGATTTTCTATTAAAAAAGTGATAAATTGTTTGCGTATATCAGAGAAATATATTACCTTTGCAAGCGAATTAAGTATAACATAAAAATATAAAAGATATGAGAGCATTAGCGTTGAATATTACAGGCATCATGATTATTCGACTTCGACTGCAGCATGTAGGCGGAAGTGATAAGGTGTGCGTATAGTTCAATGCTGGGGATATATCAAGCCTTTCTACACTTCCGTATCTGGGAGTGAGAAAGGCTTTTTCTCTTATATATATCACATATATATATATCACGGCTCTTATATATAATAAGGTGAATAATAAAAATATTGATTAGAGATATGAGTGACAGATTATTTATTTTCGACACAACCCTTCGCGATGGCGAGCAGGTTCCAGGATGTCAGTTGAACACGGTTGAGAAGATTCAGGTGGCTAAGGCGCTGGAGCAGTTGGGCGTTGATGTCATTGAGGCGGGCTTCCCTATTTCAAGCCCGGGCGACTTCAATTCGGTGGTGGAGATTTCCAAGGCAGTTACATGGCCTACCATCTGTGCGTTGACTCGTGCAGTGGAGAAGGATATTGATTGCGCTGCCGAGGCGTTGAAGTATGCCAAGCACAAGAGAATCCATACCGGCATCGGTACCAGCGATAGCCATATCAAATATAAGTTCAACTCTACCCGCGAGGAAATCATCGAGCGTGCCGTAGCTGCCGTCAAGTATGCCAAGAAGTACGTAGAGGATGTGGAGTTCTACGCTGAGGATGCGGGTCGTACGGATAATGAGTATCTGGCTCGCGTGGTTGAGGCTGTCATCAAGGCAGGTGCCACGGTGGTCAACATTCCTGATACCACTGGCTATTGCCTGCCAGATGAGTATGGTGCCAAGATCAAGTATCTGATGGATCATGTGGATGGTATAGAGAATGCACGCATTTCTACCCACTGCCACAACGACCTCGGTATGGCTACTGCCAATACCCTGCAGGGTGTGCTCAATGGTGCACGCCAGGTAGAGGTGACCATCAATGGTATCGGCGAGCGTGCAGGTAATACTTCGCTCGAAGAAATCGCTATGATCTTGAAGTGCCACAAGCACATCAATATTGATACCAATATCAATACTACCAAGATTGTTCCGATGTCTCGCATGGTGAGCAGTCTGATGAACATGCCTGTACAGCCTAACAAGGCGATTGTTGGTAGAAATGCCTTCGCTCATTCTTCCGGTATCCACCAGGATGGCGTGCTGAAGAACGTTCAGACTTACGAAATCATCGACC
>ERZ791912.1011-NODE-1011-length-14643-cov-45.170551_pt1 | contig 14643 bp, 10 predicted proteins | sample MGYA00510141_ERZ791912 | MGnify/ENA primary metagenome ERZ791912 (study PRJEB30046, sample SAMN00792082) | human gut metagenome | study: EMG produced TPA metagenomics assembly of the A metagenome-wide association study of gut microbiota in type 2... | reverse complement strand
TAAAATATAACAGTTATTAAATCCCTTGGAATATATGAAATCTCAATTCAAGTTTGTCGAACACATGAAACTTTGAAGTTTACAGCGAGGTAAAAGTTTATGAATAACTATAATGAAGTGAAAAAATCATTTGGTACACAAGCAGAGAAATTTGCTTCATATCATATGTCTAAGGCAGAATATACCGATTATTTGATTCGTAGTATTCAGGCAAAGGGCAATGAACATGCATTGGAGGTTGCTGCTGGAACCTGTATATGTGGAAGAGCAGTGGCTCCTTATGTTAAGGACATTACTTGTTTGGATTTGACAGAAGCAATGTTGGAGCAGGGAAAAAAACTGGCAAAGCAAGAAGGTATTCAGAACATATCATTTGTATCGGGGAATGCGGAATGCTTACCTTTTGAAGATGAAACATTTGACCTTGTGATTACAAGACTTTCATTGCACCATTTTGTTGAGCCTGAAAAGCCTTTTCGGGAGATGCAACGAGTTTTGAAAAAAGGTGGAAAACTTGTTATTTGGGATATGGTAGCGACTACAGAAGAATTGCGTGAAACTAATGACGCTATTGAAACGATGCGTGATAACTCACATACAAGAATACTTAGCAGAGAAGAATTTGAAGCATTGTTTGAGGATGCTTTTGAGCTTCAGCTTGAAGAAACAACACTTGTTCCTGTAAATCTACAAAGTTGGATGGATTTGACAAGTACACCAGAGGATATTCAAAAAGATATTATTGATAAAATGGAATACGATTTGAATGGTGGAGATAAAACAGGTTTTAATCCCTATATCAAGGAGGGACAAATATGCTTTGACCATAGGTGGTTATTGCTGATTGGAAAAAAGGAAAACTAATCCCCATTTATCAAGAAAAAGAAATTTTCAGTAAGCTGGTGTGTTTAACCGAGAGACGAATTTGATTTTTACTAATTGTTTATGTAAAGGAATGCCTTGTGATTATATCTGCGATAGTTGTGTAATTGGACAAAAGAGAGCAAAATATGTCGGGACAAAAATATGCTTTGGAGATAAGATGTGTTTTGTAGGAAGGAGTAAATAAGCATGAGCTGGTTGGAAGATATCACTTCATCAATCAAATATATTGAAGGACATCTTACAGATGAACTTACTCTGGAAAAAATTGCTGCAAAGATTAATCTTTCGCCATTTTATTTTCAAAAAGGGTTTTCGATTCTTTGTGGAATTACGGTATCCGAATATATAAGAAATAGAAGATTATCACTTGCCGGCAGAGATTTGCAAACAGATGGTGTTAAGGTTATAGATGTAGCAATGAAATATGGCTATGATTCTCCAGACAGCTTTACGAAAGCCTTCACCAGATTTCACGGTATTACGCCTGCACAGGCGAAGTCCGGAGACGGTGAACTCAAAAACTACCTTCCTCTAAAAATACATGTATCTATGAAAGGTGGATTTGAAATGGAATGTAAAATTGTTAAAAAACCGGCATTTACTGTTGTCGGAAGTGCCAAAATTATTAAAAATGAAGAAGGGTATAAAGAATGCCCACAATTTTGGACAGAGCATTATGAAAAGGGAAACGGTAAGTATATTTGTGGTATGTATGGAATCTGTTTAGATGATGGAGCACCGGAAGGATTCTTCAAGTACATGATTGCTGATGATTATATCCCTTCAAAAGACATACCGGAAGAATTTGAAACGGTAGTTATTCCTGAAAATACATGGGCAGTATTTCCATGTAAAGGATCTATGCCGGAAGCGTTACAAAAAGTGAATACAGAGATTTTTAAGGAATGGCTTCCTGGGAATAGTGATTATGAAATTGCAGGAATGTATAATATAGAATACTACACCGCACCTTGTGATTATTCGAAAGGAAATCAGGATGAGAATTATTATTGCGAAATTTGGATGCCGGTGAAATCAAAAGAACAGTAGATTTTAGAATAATTAGTTAAATTCTTGCGAGGATATGATATGAATAAGGCCAAAAGAATAGTAGATAATATGGATTCTGAAAATGCATTTGCGGTTTGTTCGGAGATTGGAATTATTGATGAAAATGCAACACCGCTTAAGCAGGCAAGATATATTAATGAGCTTTTAAATACCACTGAGAGTATGAAGATATATATGACTGATACTATGCGAAAATGTGGTGGGTGCTGCTTGTCAACCAACGCTATAAAAATAGCAAAAAAATTATACGCTAAATCTAACGATATAGCAGAATTTTTGAATCTTCTGAATGAAGCAGATATTGGCGGAAGGAACTTACATATTTTTGATGGAAAGATTATTGCTGTATACAAAAAATGTTATTGTAATATACCTAAAAAAGTTGAGAATATGAATAAAAAGTATTGTGAATGTTCTGCTGGTTGGTATATGCGATTGTTCTCTGAGGTTTTTGAAAAGAGTGTAACAGTTACTATTGTTGATACAATTGTCAATGGAGCTTCTGAATGTGTATTTGAAATATCAGATTATGTATAGACAGACAAATTTCTGTTTATAAAACTGATAAAGGAAAGCAGGTGCGTTTTTATGGATAAGATTACAACAATCAAACAAAGTGCTAAGAGTCATAATATTGCCGTAACGCTTTTGTGTGATACTAACCACTATCTTACATCAGACTATTCAGAAGTGGTATATGTGGGTGCCGGAGCTGATGCGGTTGATTTTAAGTTAATAAGTCTTTGTAAGATGGGTGATCTGGTAGTTACGCAGGACTATGGTGTAGCTGCCATGGCATTAAGTAAGGGTGCATATGCCATTCATCAGTCCGGGAAATGGTATACAAATGAAAATATTGATCTTATGTTAATGGAAAGACATATAAGTAAGAAGGCAAGGCGGGCAAGCAGTAAAAATCACATGAAAGGTCCAAGAAAAAGAAGTGATAAGGATGATTTAAACTTTGAAGCCTCTTTTGAGAGACTAGTGGAAAAGCATCAACACTCGGATACCAGCCGGATGTCTGGAAGAGCTGGAGTTAAATAAAAATTAGGAGACAGATATATGAATTTTGAATTAGCATGCCTGGAGGATTTTAATGAGATAGAAAATCTCTATTGGGATTTAATAGGCAAAAGCAAAGAAGAACCTTCTTTTCCTGACTGGAAAAAGGGTGTACATCCTTCAGCAGATTTTTTAATGGCTGGTATTGTTCAGAAAGAGTTGTTCGTATTAAGAGATGAAGGAATAATTAAGGCGTGTGCCATAGTTAACAGTAATTCTAATAAAGAGTATAAAAGGGTAGCGTGGAAAGTAAATGAAAGAGATAATAATGTATGGATAATCCATGCTCTCGCAGTGCGATATGAGTACCGTGGTATGGGTCTTGCTACTCAATTTGTAAAAAACTTAATATCATATGCTAAGTTAGAAAACATTGAAGCCATTCATCTTGATGTAATAGATAAGAACACACTAGCCGACAAGTTATATATCAGAGCTGGTTTTAAATATGTAAGTACTGAAAACATTTTTTATGAGGTAGTTGGAAACAGGCAGTTTAGAATGTACGAGTATGTGATAGAGTAGAAAGTATTAGAAATACGCATATAATGTGCATTATCTGTCTTATAGGAAGCTATAATGAAAAAATCATAGTAAAGAAGGAACGATTGTGAATATAAGATATGCAACAATGGCTGATTTAGACGATATTGCATCGGTTGAATCCGAGTGTTTTCCTGTTTTAGAGGCAGCAACTAAAGAAGAATTTGAGCAGAGAATAAAATATTATGGAAATCATTTCTGGCTTATGTTTGATGATGATAAACTCATTGCGTTTGTAGATGGTTTTGTTACGGATGAGGCTGATCTTACAGATGACATGTATGAAAATGCATCAATGCATAATGAGAATGGTGCATGGCAGATGATTTTTGGTGTAAATACTCTTCCTGAATATCGCAGATGTGGATATGCGAAAGAGCTGATTAAGAAGGCTATCTTAGATGCCGGAAAACAGAACCGAAAAGGGCTTGTATTAACATGTAAAGAAAGCCTTGTTCCATATTATTCCAAGTTTGGATTCGTTGATGAGGGGATAACAGATAAATCCACTCATGGAAATGTTCTGTGGCACCAGATGAGATTGGATTTTAAATTAAGAAATAATGGAGTAAATCCTTCAGATAACAAAAATGTGACCGCAAACAAGAAATTTGCAGCCGACAGAATACTATCATATTTTAAAGAAGAGTGGAAGGTACTGCTTATAATAACTGTGTCAGGTTTTATATACAATCTTGGACTTTTGTTTGGACCATGGTTTGAAGGAAAAATGGCAGGCTGTCTTATAGATATATTGGCAAAGAATGCTGTATACAAGGATATGCTTATACTTGTTATTGCATATGTGATTTCAATTGGAGTAGTTCAGGTATCAAGATATATAAAACGTTTTTATGTTCGTAGATTCGCCAATAATGTTAATAGAAGAATGAAGAAAATATTATATGGAACACTTGTATTAAAGAGCAGGACAGAGCTTGAAGGTGAAGGTATGGGCGATATTATGACAAAGGCCATACTTGATGTAGATGATTGTGCTGAAGGCATGAGAAAGTTTACAACAGAAATATTTGATACAGGCGTAGCGCTGGCTGCATATGCAGGAATGTTGCTTGTATATGATGTAAGGCTGGCATTTATTGCAATGATATTTCCACCTATATCTTATATCATTGCTGAAAAGATGAAAGTAATAGTCCAGAAAACAGGTTCTGCGTATAAAAAACAATCTGGTATCCTTAGTAATGCAACACTCGACAGAGCATCCAATGCTATAACCTACAGAGTTTATGGCAGGGAAGTTGACAGAAAAAATGCGTACGAAGATAATCTGGCTGAGTATGAGAAATCAGCTATTTATGCTAATATATGGAATTCTTCTCTTACACCATTATATAGAATAATATCTATGATGGGCATTTTATTTATATTATATTTTGGCAGCAGAAATGTACTTGGAACAGGATGGAGAACCTGGGATATTGCAGCATTTACAACATTCCTGGCCTGCTTTATAAAGTTATCTGATAAGTCCTCGAAGGCGGCGAAGCTGTTTAATGCAGTTCATAAGGCACAGGTTTCATGGAAACGTATTAAGCCGCTTATGATTATTCAGGCTAAGGATACAGATTGTAAAAATCAGACATCAGGAAGGCTTGATGTACAAAATTTAAGCTTTACATATCCAGATGGAAAAAATGTATATAATGGTATTTCCTTTACTGCAGAGCCGGGACAGATCATAGGTGTTACAGGTCCGGTTGCTAGTGGTAAGTCAACCTTTGGAAGGACATTTTTGTGTGAATATCCATATGAGGGAAGTATCATGTATAATGGATGTGAGTTAAAAAATGCTGCAGATAATGAGAGAACAGGAATAATAAGTTACCTAGGACACGATCCGGAGCTTTTCAATGATTCAATAAAGAATAATATCCTACTTGGTGATAATAAAGACGTAAACGAGTATCTAAAAGCAGTATGTATTGATAAAGAAGTTGAGGCTATGGAGCAGGGAGCAGATACCATTATAGGCAGTGGGGGCGTGAGATTGTCTGGAGGACAGGCACAAAGAATTGCATTAGCAAGAACTTTATGCCATAAAAAGCCAGTTTTTATACTTGATGATCCATTTTCAGCACTTGATAAGAATACAGAGGAGCAGATATATAATAATCTTAGAAAAATGACGGAAGGTAGTATCGTTATTATTCTGTCTCACCGTTTGTATATGTTTCCTAAGCTGGACAAAGTTATATGGCTTGATGAAGGTAGTGCCAGAGTAGGAACGCATGATGAACTTATGTTGGAATGTATGGCTTATAGACAGTTAAATGATGCAGCAAATGCAATGAGTGAAGATACTGTTTCATATGAACAACGTAAGAATGTCAAAGGGGTGGTGGATAAGCATGAGTAAACATAATAGTAATGTTGATAATGGCGGCAAAGTACTTAGTGTAGGCTCAATAATATTGCACACTACAATAAAGAAAAAGTGGCTTTCACTTGGTATTATAACAGCAGTATGTGGTGCAGTTATAACTGCACTTTATCCACCGCTTGTACTTGGAAGAATAGTAGATACATTGGCAGCAGGATGTCAGGTTCCTTTATATCTTATATTTCTTTATATGGTATTTACTGTGATCACAGGTCTTATGGAGGCTGCAAGGGAAGGGCTTCTTACTGTATTTGGCCAAAAGATAACGCATGCTCTGCGTAGTGGTCTTATGGAGCATTTTACCAGACTGACAGCAGATTCATTAAACCGTCAGGAGCCGGGAGCTGTAGTGTCAAGATTCGTTGGTGATGTTGATACTGTAGAGAATCTGTTTACCTCAGGTATAGTCAGTATGTTTGCGGATACATGTAAGATAATAAGTATTCTTGCAGTTATATGGTTCAGAAATAAAGGGCTTGCAATATTATTGCTTATATTACTGCCATTTATATTCTGGTTTACAAGATATGTGCAGAGGAATATGCTTGAAGCCCAGCTGCGAAACCGGCGTGCAGTAAGCAAGGCTTCGGGACATGTACCGGAAACACTACGAAACATCCGTACAATACATAATCTTGGCAAGGAAAAGTATATGGAGAAAAAATATGATGAATATATAGGTGACAGCTATAAGGCTATGGAAAAGACCAACTTTTACGATGCCATATATTCACCGGTTATTCTTATACTAAATGCAATTGTAGTAGCGGTAGTTATGTTGTTTTCAGCATCGGGCAATGCAAAGGCTCTTAGCCTTTTTGGAATGTCAGCAGGTACGGCGGTAGCTGTTATTAACTACATATCACAGATATTTGCACCAGTTGAGAGCCTTGGTATGGAAATCCAGACTATACAGTCAGCAATTGCCGGTGTAAGAAGAATAAATGAATTCTTTGCACTCCCGACACTTCCAGCAATTGAAGCTGTTAATGCAGATATTAATGTTGTGTTAGAAACACAGACAGCTAACATCAATAATAGTGAAGGATTAAAAGCTGGAAAAGCCAGCACACCATATGTCCAGTTTAATAATGTAACCTTCGGATATGAAGCTGACCATATTATAATTAAAGATAAGAGCTTCAATGTTGATATGGGTGAACAGGTTACACTGCAGGGAAGGACAGGTGCGGGAAAGAGCACAATATTCAAGCTGCTTTTAGGCTTATACAGGCCTTTAAAGGGACAGATACTAATTGATGGAATCGATTCTTATAATATACCTGATAATAAGAAAAGAAGAATATTTGGTTATGTTGAACAGACATTTCATATGGTGCCAGGAACAGTTAAAGACCAGATTACATTATATGATGAAGCTATATCTATGGATGAGGTTGTGAATGCAGCCAGGCTTGCAGGACTTCACGATACAATTATGAGCTTTGATAAGGGATATGATACACCCTGCACACAGGAAATATTTTCGCAGGGACAATGGCAGTTATTGTCTATTGCAAGGGCAACTGCTGCTAATCCACAGCTTCTGCTTTTAGATGAGATAACTGCTAATCTGGATGCTGATACAGAAAGGGAAGTACTAAAGGCATTAAAAAATGTATCTGAAAACAGGACTGTTATATCAATCTCACACAGGGTTACAGCTAGAACAGGAAGAGTTATAAACTGTTAGGACAGCGTTGTGTCTGTGACATAGCATAAAGAAGCTTGAACAGAAATGATTATTAGAAATTGAAATTTTAGAAATTGAAATTTCCAGATGAATATGTATAATAGAGAAAAATATTATGTAAAACAGTATGATAATATGCAGTATAATATAATACGCAGGACAGGTAATAGAAATGAAAAAAATAGACTTTGAGAATGGAACAATTACAGATAATATTTTAAGTGCATCAATCCCTATGCTTGTAGCACAGTTATTGAATCTTTTGTATAACGTAGTAGACAGGATATATATTGCACGTATACCACATATCGGTACAACAGCTATAGGTGCAGTAGGAATATGCTTCCCGGTAATTGTTATTATTACAGCATTTGCTAACTTGTTTGGAAGTGGTGGAACACCTCTGTTTTCGATATACAGGGGAAGAAAGAAAAATAAAGAAGCTGCACTTATTATGGATACATCATTTTCAATGCTTTGTGCGGGTGCATTTATATTGATGTCATGCGGTATGCTGTTTTCAAAACCAATTCTCATGGTGTTTGGCGCATCAGATAGTACAATAGTTTATGCATATCCATATATGATGATTTATCTTATAGGAACAATACCATCTATGCTTGCCTTAGGACTAAATCCATATATTAATGCACAGGGATATTCTACAACTGGTATGATATCAGTTGCCATAGGAGCAGTTTTCAATTTTATACTGGATCCATTATTTATATTTGTTTTTGGCTTAGGCGTGAAGGGAGCGGCAGTAGCAACAGTTATTTCCCAATGCCTTTCAGCGATGTTTACAATATATTTCCTGACACATAAATCCGAATTAAAGATGCGATTTTTAAAGAAAAATGAACTTGCAGAGTGTGCAGGCTATGCTAAGAATATTATCAGTCTTGGTACCGCAGGGTTTATAATGCAGGTTACTAACAGTCTTGTAACAATATGCTGTAATAATGTATTGTCAGTAACAGGAGGAGATATTTACATATCAGTGATGACAATAGTATCAAGTGTAAGACAGCTTGTGGATACTCCGATTCATGCTATTAATGAAGGTTCTTCGCCAGTTATCAGTTATAATTATGGTGCAGGAAAGCCCACACGTATCAGAAAAGCAATAGCGGTTCTTGGTATTATGACACTGGCTTATACGGCTGTTATGTGGAGCATTATTATATTTGCACCGGGAGCATTAATAAGCATATTCAGCTCAGACAGCAGCCTGCTTAGTGATGCTATTGTTGCATTAAAGCAGTATTTTGCAGCATTTATATTTATGGATCTGCAATATATCGGACAGACAGTATTTAAGTCACTTAACAAAAAGAAGCACGCCATATTCTTTTCATTATTAAGAAAAGTCATTATAGTCGTGCCTCTTACATATATTATGCCATATACATTTAATATGGGGACAGCAGGAGTATTCCTGGCTGAGCCAGTATCCAATGTAATAGGAGGAAGTATCTGTTTTATAACAATGCTATGTACAGTACTTCCGGAGCTTAAGAGAATGGCTGAAGTATAAAACTACTGTATCCAGGCAGTTCCATTCCGTTATTAAGCTTAATTTCGCTGCCACTTATAAGGTCAGTGCATGTATCAGTTCCGATATTAAACGAAGCAAAGTAAGGATGTTCAGATGCATTGATGGCAACAAGAACACGTTCATCATTATACTGACGTAGGAAGATGCACTGCTCATTGGTGAGCACGATAGATGAGAAGCTTCCATAATTCAGTGCATTTGACGACTTCTTCGCGACAGCCAGCTTTGATATAAATGTTGTGAGGTCATTCCATATAGGCGTATCAAAGGAAACACGCAGAGCAGGATCACCATCCTCTTTTCTTCCTGTTGCACCCCATTCACTGCCATAGTATACACAAGGAATGCCAGGCATTCCGAATGCAAGGGTGTATATGAGAGGAAGGTGGTTAGCGTTATTAAGAATACTCGCAACTCTTGTCACATCATGATTGTCAACGAAGGAGAGCAGATGCTTTCCCTTATAAAGAGTCCAGTTTTCTGGTCCGAACTGTCGTAATAATGAATGGTTTATTTCAAACATATTCATACAGTTAAAGCTTGAATAAAGACCTTTGTAACATTCGTAATTGGTTACAGAATGTAACATTTCATCATTCATAATCTGGTTATAGTCACCATGAAGAGTTTCACCAAGAAGAAAGAAATCAGGCTTTAGCGAATCGCAGAAGGAGCGGAGTCTTCTTAAAAAGTCGTGATTTAAGCAGTAAGCGACATCAAGTCTTAAGCCATCTATATCGAATTCATTTACCCATCCTTTGATAGCCTTAAAAATATGCTGTATAACATCCTCATTATATAGATTGAGCTTTACGAGGTCATAGCAGCCCTCCCAGCCTTCATACCACAGACCGTCATTATAGTTTGAGTTGCCATTAAAGTCTATTCTTGCAAACCAGTTAACATAAGCAGAATTCTCACGGTTTTTAAGAACGTCCTGAAAAGCCCAGAAGCCACGGCCTACGTGGTTAAATACGCCATCAAGAACAACCCTTATGCCTTCCTTGTGCAGATTAGAGCATACGTTGGCGAAATCCTCATTGGTTCCAAGTCTTTTATCTATTGTTGTATAGTCACGGGTATTATATCCGTGCGTATCAGATTCAAATACAGGTGAGAAATATATTGCATTGGCACCCAGCTTTTTAATATGGGGAATCCAGTCATTGACCTTAAGGATACGATGTGTAAGGACATCATCATTATCATAAGGTGCACCGCACAATCCCAGAGGATATATCTGATAAAAAACACTTTCATAAGCCCACATATTTGTATACCTCCTTGTTTTACGAAGTAAAATGCGACTGCCCTTGCAGGAGCAGAGGTATTTACCTCCTAGTATTTTATTTTATAATTATAACATGCTTATGTAACGGCATGTAGTAGAAAAAATATAGATAACTTTATGAAAATGTTATAAAATAGTAATGTTTTTATAACCAAAATGTATTGTAATAAAAGTATACATTGTTTTATAATAAAATTCAATTATGATAATAAAATGAACAGGAGATAGATAATGCTTCAGATTCAACACATCCGTAAGGAATATAGAACAGGAAAGTTAGTACAGAAAGCACTTGATGATGTGTCGCTGAATCTAAGGGATAGTGAATTCGTTGCAGTGTTAGGTCCAAGTGGTTCAGGAAAAACCACGCTTCTTAATATTATAGGCGGTCTTGACAGATACGACAGTGGGGATCTTATCATCAATGGAATATCAACTAAAAAATATAAAGACAGAGACTGGGATTCATATCGTAATCATACGATAGGTTTTGTGTTCCAGAGCTATAATCTTATACCTCACCAGACGGTTCTTTCTAATGTTGAGCTTGCACTTACAATATCAGGCATATCAAGGACTGAAAGAAGAAAACGTGCTAAAGAGGCGCTAGAAAAGGTGGGACTTGGAGAGCAGATACATAAAAAGCCAAGCCAGATGTCAGGTGGACAGATGCAAAGAGTTGCCATAGCCAGAGCACTTGTTAATAATCCAGATATTCTTCTTGCAGATGAACCTACAGGAGCACTTGACAGTGAAACAAGCGTACAGGTTATGGAGCTTTTAAAAGAGGTATCAAAGGACAGACTTGTAGTTATGGTAACTCATAACCCTGAGCTGGCTTATGAATATGCTACAAGAATAGTAGAAGTTAAAGATGGAAAGATATTATCGGATTCTGATCCGTTAGAGATAGATGAAAATATTATAGAAAAACCGGTGCACAAGAATATGGGAAAGTCGTCAATGTCGTTTCTTACAGCACTTTCATTAAGCTTTCAGAATCTTAAGACTAAAAAGGCAAGGACTCTTCTTACATCGTTTGCAGGTTCTATAGGAATTATAGGTATAGCACTTATTCTTTCAATATCTAATGGTGTCAGTGGATATATAAGTGCGATGGAAGAGGATACTTTGTCAGAATATCCGTTACAGATACAAAGTACGGGCTTTGATCTTACAGCGATGATGGTCGGTATGTCAGCATCAGGTGACAACAAAAAGGAGAACGATATCGGTGTTACACCTGTTGTTTCTGATATGTTCTCTAAGATGAGTACCAACGATCTGGCATCGCTTAAAACATATATAGAAGGCAATCCGGAAAATATTGAAGATTATGTGCATGCCATAGAATACAAATATATAGTAACTCCTCAGATATACAGGGAGGATAATACAGGATATAGGCAGATAAATCCTGACAAGTCATATGAGATGATGGGAATGTCTTCATCATATGAGAATTCCATGACATCTGGCATGTCTACAAATGTGTTTTATGAGCTGCCCTCAAACAGCAGTTTATATGAAGAACAGTATGAAGTAAAAGCAGGACATTGGCCACAGAATTATAATGAATGTGTTCTTGTGCTTTCCTCAAGCGGTAACATAAGTGACAGGCTTGAGTACACACTAGGTCTGCGGGATAATGCTGAATATGAGAATATGATATCTGCATTTATGTCAGAAAAAGAGATAGATATTCCTGAGAATAACGACAGCTTTTCATATGATGATTTTATTGGCATGACCTTTAAAGTGGTGAATAGTGCTGATTATTATCAGTATGATACAGAGTATGATATATGGAAGGATAAAACTGGTAATGAAGAATATATGAAGGAACTGATAAGCAAAGGCAGTGATCTGAAAATATCAGGTATAGTTAAGCAGGTTGAGGGAACCACAGCAGCAATGCTTACACCGGGTATAGCATATACATCCGGGCTTACAAGACAGCTTATACAATATTCTACAGCTAGTGATGTAGTAAAGGCACAGAAGGAAAAGAAGGATACCAACATATTTACTGGTGAAAAGTTTGGTATAAGTAGTGACAGTAAAAGTAAATTTAACATGGAATCACTTTTTCAGATAGATACAGATGCAATAAGTAATGCATTTAAGGTGGATGATAGTATATATAATATGAGTATGCCAGATTTTGCTGCATTGATCAATCCAGATGATATATCAGCGGCATTTGATCCATCTATGTTTGATTCTATGGATTCATCAGTGTTTAACCCTGATAGTTTTGGAGATATATCTTCTGCTTTCGGGGAAAATGGTATGGACTTTGATATAGGCAGTATAGATGCAGACACATTAAAGAAGCTGGTATCAGACAGTCTTACAGATGAAGTTAAAGCATCTATATCTGAAGTATTATATGGTTTTAAGGAATATATGTCCTCTGATGAAGTATCAGCCCAGTTAAGTAAGGATATCAGACAGCTTATTACTGATTCAATGCATGTAAATATATCACAGGACAGAGTGCTTAAAGAGGTAAACAAGCTTGAAGCCAGATATCTGGAATATATTAAAAAGAATGGTATTGAGGATACAACAGCAGAAAGTGTATTTAAGTTCCTGCTTACAGATGAGGCAAGAAAACAGATATCAGATTCGGCAAAAGAACTTATGAAAGATGCTGTGACATTTGATATATCAAAAGAACAGCTCTGGAGTATATTTAAAAAGGATGTAGTAGATGGATACGCAGAATATGCCAAGCAGAATGGATATCAGAACATAGATGGTATTCTTGATAAAGTCATAAACAATATGATCAACAGTCTTAAGGAACAGTTTACTGCCAATATACAGAATGCCATGAACAAGATGATGGAAAGTATCATGGGGAATATGCAGCAGGCTATGGAGGCAGTCATGACACAGATGATGTCCTCTATGACAGATGCCATGATGAATGCCATGCAGCTTATGGGAAATAATATGGCAGCTGCACTAGGTTCAATGGGCATGGGAACAGATACAGATGACTATGATTTTAGCAGCGCATTTGGTATAGATACAGACAGCTTCGCAGATGCGATAAAGATGAATATGAACGAAAGTGACCTTTCAGATCTTATGAAGTCACTTATGTCTGATACAGATGTTGCCTCATATGACAATAATATGAAAAAGCTTGGCTATGCAGATTTGTCAGTACCAGGTGAAATAGACATATATCCTAAGGATTTTGAAAGTAAGGATAAGATAGTAAATATACTTGATAACTATAATACAAGCATGAAAAAGCAGGGTAAGGATGAACAGGTTATAAGCTACACAGATGTGGTAGGAACACTTATGTCCTCTGTCACTACCATAGTAAATGTTATAAGTTATGTGTTGATTGCATTCGTGGCTATATCTTTAATAGTATCTTCTATTATGATAGGTGTTATCACATATATAAGTGTACTTGAAAGACGTAAGGAGATAGGAATATTAAGGGCAATAGGTGCTTCCAAGAAGAATGTATCGGCTGTATTTAATGCAGAAACATGTATAATCGGACTATGCTCAGGACTTATGGGTATAGGTATAACATTACTTTTCCTGCTTCCTATAAATGCTGTTATTCATGCACTTTCAGGGGTGAACAACATCAATGCAGTACTTCCTGTAATTCCAGCGATGGTGCTTATACTGCTTAGTGTATTTCTTACATTTACCGGTGGATTGATTCCTTCTAAAAAGGCATCCAAGAGTGATCCGGTGACAGCACTGAGGAATGAGTAGAATGATTAAATTGCTGTTTAATTGAATATTAGTTGGTGACGAACGGACGACAAATATAAGCTACAGGCAGTCCTGCACACTATGTTCAATGCCAGAAGCTTCAATCGGCTGTCTCTAAGACTTTTCATATAGGTAGTTATAGGTGACGCTACCATTCGGACGCGCCGTCCGTGGCGCGGCCTCATTGCTTCGTACATCCATGTACGAAGCTAGCTGGGAGCGAAAGAAAAGTCTAAGAGTCAGCACGATTGAACTTCAAGTGCATTTCACATAGTATGCAGAACTGCCTGTAGCTTATATTTGTCTGTGTTACGGCATAATATAATACTGAATATTCAATTAAATCAAGGTGACGAAACAGGGCGGAATTGTGCGTA
>ERZ791912.1010-NODE-1010-length-14653-cov-28.010960_pt1 | contig 14653 bp, 20 predicted proteins | sample MGYA00510141_ERZ791912 | MGnify/ENA primary metagenome ERZ791912 (study PRJEB30046, sample SAMN00792082) | human gut metagenome | study: EMG produced TPA metagenomics assembly of the A metagenome-wide association study of gut microbiota in type 2... | reverse complement strand
ATCCCCAGTAAACACTGGGGATGGAGTTGTATTGTCATAGGGGTTGGATGCTTACCAAATTGCCGAGTGCAGCTCGCTTTATCAACAAAGAGGGACGGGGGTGATTTTTGAAAAATTCCAAATTTCCTTGTCTTCAAGTTAAGGCTATGGGAATAAAAACTGCATGAGATTAGGACATGAAGCAAAATCTCCTCCAAAAATTTGGTAGTTTCACGGAAAAACCTTATATTTGCAGACAAAAAATGGAGATACAATTATGAACACAATAGCAATTGACAGCAATATATATAAAGGTGCAGAAAGTTATGCTAAATTACATAATATTAGTGTGACAGCTGCAATAGAAAAGGCGATTTCTTTGTTTTTGCAAAAGGTACAACCTAAGCAAAAGCTATTAGAAACTGCTGAGTTTAATGATGCTTTGTCTTATGTTAAAACATTAAAGGCAAAAGGTGGCAAGCCGATACCGGCAGATGAAAATAGCTTAGATGCGTTGATTGATAAAAAATATGCATTATGAGAGTTTTTATAGATACGAATATCTTAATAGATTTCGTTGTAAATCGGGAGGGCTTTTCTGAAGATGCAGATAAACTCTTTGCCCTTGGAATAACAGGAGACATAAAGTTGATGACATCAGCTTTGTCTTATGTTACAACCATGTATATAGCACACAAGTATGAGTATCAAGATGTAAAAGAAACTCTTCTGGCGGTGTCGAATTTTGTAGATGTTTTGGACTTGCAAGGCAATACGGTAATTGAAATGCTCTCTTCTGATTGGAAGGATTATGAAGATGCAACTCAAAATGCCACAGCTTTGCGAGCTGAGGGAGATTGTATTGTAACTCGTAACAAGAAGGATTTTACGAATTCTTCTTTACCCGTTTATACTCCTGCTGAGTTGTTGAATATTTTAAACCAATAAAGGTGGCGTAGCTACTGCTGTCACAATCCTGAATATTCCTCATTCGAGCGACGACAAGTGCAGAGCGATACTGCAATGAGGAACAAAAATATAAAATCATGAAATCTTATTTCTCAATAAAGCCAGGAGCAACCTTCTTTTTAGGTAGCTCCCGCACTCTTGTCTATCATAAAGACGATGTCGAGATCATTTACAAGACCAAGACACCATCCGGCAAGACCTACTACGCCCATGTCTATTTGATGTTGGGCGGAGAAAACTCCGTTACTCTTTATGCCGATTGGGGTGATTACTTTTTGCATCTTTCAAGCATCAAAGACCAGGAGCATTTCTTTGGTATAATGAAGCGTCCGTGCCCAACCTTTGTCCAGATATGGCAGAGCGAGCATCCCGACAATATATTTGTTATGTCAGCCAATGCCGGTCAAACCATGGGATTAGGAATGGATATTGAGAACGTAGATTATCGCAATCTCGCTCCAACTTACCTTCCTTTCCATCCGTTGGTAGAGTTAGGTCTAGACAAGTTCCTAGATGCTGTCAATAAACTATATGTAGAACTCAATTCCCATTGTCCTCTGAAACTCTGGAAAGACCGTCTGGTAGCAGTATGGGGACAAGAAACATTATAATGTTATGATTGTAATTCCAAATAAGAACTTCACAGCTGATAGCATCCGCTTGGTTCAGCTACTCAATAGTACAACGAAAGTCAATATGCTGAAAACATGTGACAAGCTCGACCTATACGTAAGTCCTAACTTGAAGAAAGATGAGACTGTTAGGCGAATTGCCCAGGAGATGTTGGATAACCCAATAGAGATCTTGAGCCGTTTGAACAAGCAGGAACTCCAGATGGTAGATGAATTTGTAAAAGGCGATGCCAACACCTACGTGGTGCGCAAGATGCGCAAGACCTAGCACAAACTCCAGAAGCTATACTTGGTAGCAACCTATGAGGATAAGGAGAACCAGGAATGGCACATGCTGATGCCGTTAGAGTTAACCAAAGCCTTATCCACCAGTCTCAACTTCTATTTGGATATGGCCAACAAAGGCGTCAAAGCCCCATCTGCCAAGCAACTCCGAATGATGTTCGCTCTAGGTCAATTCTTGGGAGGAAAGAAACTTTGATGACATGCAAGTCACATTCTCTATTTATATGATTATAATGCTGATAAGTGTGTAACTACAAGTTGTATAGTGGATATGCAGTATTACTTTTATTCAAATATTGGCGTAGGATCAGAGTCGAATCCCTAAATTGGTTATTATGATATCGAAACTGGAATTATTGGATAAGATAGAAAAAGCTAATTCTAATGATGAATATTTGCGAATCGTAAGAAAATACATAATACATGGAATTCCTTTTGTTTTTAAAGATAATCCAGACCTCTATTATGATTTCCGTGAGCAGATTGCAAACCATTGGCATGTTGGTTTTCAGGAAGTTTTGATATTAGGCTCAGGAAAGTTAGGGTATAGTTATCATAAGAATTCTGTTTTCTCAGATGAGTCTGATATAGATGTGGCTATTGTAAATCAAAGTTTGTTTGAAAGTTTTTGTCTGAAAATTAGAAATTTTCAATATCGGATGGATTCAGGTTTGGAAACATTGACTTCTTATGAAAAAAAAGAATATAATCGTTTCCTGTCGTATATGATAAAAGGTTGGATGAGACCCGATATACTTCCTGTTAAAATTACAGGTGAGTTATCGAAAGATGAATGGTTCTCCTATTTTAAGTCAATATCTTATGATAACAATCTTGCAGGTAATTATAAAGTATCTGCAGGCTTATTTAAGAGTTTTGACTATATGGAATACTATTATACAAACTCAATAAAGAATCTAAAATAGGTACAGTTATGACACAAATACCATCTTCTCCAAGTACAAAGAAAATATCAGATCTTATTGGGATGATTAAACGTGGAGATTTGATATTGCAACCTGACTTTCAGAGAAAGTTAGTTTGGGCACCAAAGCACAAGGAGTCTTTTATTGATACAATATTGAGAGGCTTTCCTTTCCCAGAGATTTATATAGCTCAATCTGGTATTGATTTGGAGACTTTTCAATCACAGCAAGTTGTGGTAGATGGACAGCAACGCTTGTCTGCAATAATAAGCTATCTTAGTGATGAACTTCCTTGTCGGAATATTCCACATTATTCTGATTTGAACAATCAGCAAAAGGCTGACTTCCTTAATTATGATGTTGTTGTTCGTGATTTGAAAAATGCCTCTTCTGATACGATAAAAGAGGTCTTTCGAAGAATTAATCTTACTCAATACAGACTAAATGACATAGAAATAAATAATGCCATTTATGAGGGGGAGTTTATTAGTACGGCAAAAGATATATTGATTCATTTAGATAACGATTCTTTCCCGATATTTAGTGATAATGAGCTAAATCGAATGGGTGATTTGAATTATATTCTAATGATTATGGCTACTTTGGAAGAAGGTGGCTATTTTGCTGGTAATACGATGACAGGAAAATATATTGTACAATATGATGATTCCTATGAAAATTCAGAAACGATGAAGGAGAAAATCCTTAATTTGTTTCATGTTATAGAGTCTTTTGATTTGGATCTAGATAGCATGTGGTATCGCAAGTCTAACTTTTTTACAATGTTCGTAGAATTATCAAAAGTTAGTCAAATACCGGATGATATTGTTGATAAAATCCAGCATTTTGAGACCGAAGTTTTAGCCAACAAGGGAAACGAAGAAAATGATTTTGGTAAGTATTATTCTGTTATGTACACAGGTACAAATAGTAGAGGTGCAAGAATAAAACGTGCAGGTCTTTTTTGCAAATACTGTTTAGCTACGTAAAGGCAGATTTATATATAGGGTTTGTAATGACCATTAAAGCGTTTTTTCTTTATGGTAACAATCAATTCATCAACCAATGGGAGAAGAAACATTATTGATCGTAGGTAATGGATTTGACTTATCTATGGGATTTAAGACATCGTAAGTATTCGGTGAATGCCGTATTGTGTGCCTAGATAAAGTTTCGTACCTTTGCACCGTGAATTTAAATTATTCAAATTATGGTACAAGGCAAGAAACAATTAAACAGCAAGCCAAAGTTCGCCGAGGTTGTAATCGGCGACAATGAGGCGAAGGAGATGCGTGAGTCTGCAAAAGTTCGCAACCGTCGCAATCCTTATTTAAAATTAAGCTATCCCAATGGTGTGACACTAATTCTCCCTGCTGACATCAGTATCGAACAGCTTCGAGCCTACATTAGTATAACTGTGTAGGCTTATGGCTAGAGTTTGTCAGTTGACGGATGACCTGAAGTACTACTTGTGCATGGAGCCAGTCGATATGCGCAAGCAGTTTCAGGGACTCCAAGGAATCGTGAATGAGGAGTTCGGCCGTTACCTCACCCAAGATGAAGCCTTTATATTTATAGGTAAGACTCGCAAGACTGCTAAGGTCTTGCATCGTGAGAGCGATGGACTGACTCTTTATGTAAGAAAGTTGAGCGAGGGGCGTTTCCAAATGCCTCATTTTAATGATGATAATCGTACAACAACATTAACCCCAGATGAATTTACCCTCTTGATTTTGGGTGAAAAATGGTATGAAGAAATACCATAGGAGAGCTAGTTTTTCTATTAGTTTTTATTAACGTAAATAGCTGATATTTAGGCGTAAATATCAATCAAAATATTCGTTTTTCTCAATAATTTTTAGTACCTTTGTATGGTAAACAATAAGGTAAACGATATGTTTGAACAGCAACAAAATACAGGGAAAAGTGCGTCTTTGGCAGAGAAATATGCCAATGTGCGAGGTCAGGTTGCCACTGCTGTGGAAAGAGCAGATCTCGCAGAACACGCATTGGATGCCGAGCGTGCTTCTCGTCAACAGTTGATTGACGAAGAAGTGGCTCGACAGGTTGCTGCTGCAAAAGAACGTATCAGGCTAGAGGTGGAAGCAGAACTTGCAGAGCAAAAGAAAGCTTTGGAATCTCGTAAGCAGGAACTTGATTCCCGTGAGAAGGAGATAGTTAAGAAGGCAGACACCATAGTACAGAATATAGAGGAGCGTGCAAACAAGCGCATAGCTGAACTTCGAGCAAAAACAGAGAAAACAGCATTGACAAGATTGGCTGACATGTTTGAGACCTTCCTTCAAGCTTTTATAGCTGTGATGGACAAGGATTCGGCAAAAGGTCAGGAATTGCTTGCTAAGTATCGGCAGGCTGCCGAGGAAACGCAAACGCTTCTAAAGGAAGAAATTAAGGAAAAACTTGCAAAGGCAGAAGCCAAGAACAAGGCTAAGACAGATCAGGTAGCCTCGCTTGTGCGGATGTTGTTTACTCAAAAACGTGAGCGTATAGTCTTTACCCCAGAGCAACGTGAAAGTTTGTATGAGCGAGCAATGCAATCTTTGAATCTCACTCCAGAAACCAAGAAGGAGTTTGAGAGATGTCGTGACTATTGCCGTGATTACAGGCAAAAGCAGGAAACCCTTAAACTGTTGAAGAGCGATGGTCAGAAGAAAGGGCATGGTAGAAATAAACTTCCGGCCAGCTTGCCTCGCTTAGTGGAACAAGTGATTTGGCCTGATTGTTATGAAGGACATGAGGATGAATATGACGTGGTGGGCAAAGATGTACAGGAGTTTGTTCTGCCTGCTCCTGCACCATATGTTGTCCAACCAGTCGTTCGTCCGGTTGTGAGGAGAAAGGGTGATCCGGATGGTCCGACAGAACAGGCGGATTGCTATGAAGGTCTCTTTTGGAAGAGTTATGCTACTCCAGAGTTGATTGCTAAGATAGAAACAGGAAAGTTTGTGCTACATCAGCCGTTCAATCGACAGATAAAGAAGATGAAACAGGATGGTCTTCCGATGGCTCCAGCCACTGTGGATGATTGGCATCAGGCAACATGTGAGATGCTGGAACCTTTGTATGAACTACAAAAGGAAAGGGTCTTTTCTAGCTCTTTGCTGGCTGGTGACGGAAGTCCTTTCCCGATTATCAATTGCGAAAAGCATAAGACGGTGGGGCATTACATGATTCAGTATCGCTCAGTGATAACAGGAATACCAATTTTCCTCGTCAACACCAAGAACAAGTGTGGTCGAGGTCAGGCTGATATCATGGACAATCTGAAGGATTGGACTGGCAATGTCTTTATGTGTGATGCTTACGCAGGATATGATTGGATGAAGAAGATAGAAGGTCTTATCCTATGTAGATGTGTGGCTCATGCTCGTCGAACGGCAGAACGGGCTTTGAAGGAAAATCCAACGTTGGCTCAGATAGCATTACTCTTCTACCAAGATGCCTATCTGGTAGAAGAGATAATAAAGAAGAAAGGATTGACAGGAGCAGAAAAGACTAAGTTTAGACAAGAGCAAGCTGGTCCTTTATGGGAAACTTTCAAACTCTTGGCGGCTAATGCGATTCTTGAAGTGCCAAGGGATAGTCTTATCTTCAAGGCGTTGAATTACTTGATTAGCAATTATGACGAATTGACCCATTACTTGGATATCCCGGAGATGCCGATAGACAACACGGATACAGAGAGGTTGATTCGTGATATGGTGATGGGCAAGAAGGCTTATTTGTTCTGCCGTGATTTGGATGCCTGCAAGAGAGCTGCAATGATGTACTCATTGTTTGGAGCTTGCAAGGTGTTGGGTAAAAATCCTGAGCGTTGGCTCTGTTATGTATTGACAAACATAAAGACAACGCCAAAGGACAAACTTTATACTCTTCTTCCTGAGTTTTGGGAAGATGAAGAACAATAAAAATGAAATTAAAATTTAGTCAAATCAAGGTATAGCCTCCACTGGTATTAGCTGGTGGAGGGCTAAACCTCATATGCTTATCGGTAATGTGAGGTAATACCGAATACTTACATGCCAACGCCAAGATACTGGCAGCCCTATAAGCTGCAAAAAAGAATAAAATAAAAAGAGGGATTTTGTAAAATGAACCAAAATGAACCATTTTTCCTGAATCTTTACATGAGAGATACAGAAAAACCGAAAACTTTCGTTCAATCAACGACTTAGGAAATTATGTACGAAAAGAATAGTAAAATAATGTTGATTTTCGTAGAATGATATTAATTTTTTAACACGCATAATTTGCTAGTTTCCAACAATTTTCGTATTTTTGCAAGGAGATTCTGTGTCTCTTAAATCGAGATTCAGATGAACGTCATCAAAAAACGAACTTGATTCGCATGATGAAAGAGACAAATATACACTCACAGGTTACGTCCACTATTGCAGGGGACGACGGCGAAGCCATGGCAAAAAGTGAAGGATATGTAGCTGAAAATGGTTTCGTAGCAACAGATCTGACGCACTTTGGAAAGACGTATCATGACAAACAGTCGAGGTAAACGTGTTGTCCGTGAGGCTGTTTTCTTACCACCTTTGTCTTTGTGAGAGTTGAGGACAAAAATCTTAATGAAATCTGCTAACTTTATTTTTCCTTGGCAACAGAATATTTCAAGGTGCTTTAGATGTTTTATATATTCTACTTATCTTAATTGGTTGTTAGTATGGTAGTTTTGGTATTAAAAGATTATCGGCGACAAATCAAACAATAAAGTGGAGGCAAAATTATGAAGAATGTTGGATTTATATTGAGTATATTGGCTATAATTCTTAGTATCTTAGCCATCTGTTTCTCCTTACCAAGAACAGAATTGTCCTTTGATTATATCGGATTTATCACAGGCATACTTGGTGTGTTGGTAACAGTTCTTATAGGTTGGAACATCTATGCAGTTATTGATTTTCGACAAGAGAAGCAACGACTTGTACAATACTTTGATGAACAAAAGAGTAACATTCATTTATTAGGCTCTGATTTACGTTCCACCTTTATAAACCAATTGAGTAATAATTCTTTGTTGGAGAAGAATGTTGCCGATATTTATTCACAAATGATGGGACTCAATAAGTCATTACCATTATCGTTCTACTATTTGTTCCATACCATAGGTGCAATTAGGACAGCTTCACAAGCAGAGAATTATGCTGCTTGTAATTTGTGGTTAAAAGAAATACGCCAAGTTTTGGTTTATCCAGAGCAAGTAAATATTCCTGTGACTAGTAAGAAGCAGTTATTGTATGACTTAATGCAAATAAAATCAACAGAACAGATTGTTGGTTTGAATGAAGTAATAGAACTCATTATGCATATTAAAGAGATACCAGATCCTATATCTTAGAGTGTTATAAAGAATGCGCTAGCCGACAAATAATCGCAACTCTGTTGCGTAAACAATCATCGGCAGCCCCTTGTGGGCACAGGCTCCGCTGACGATACCAAAACTCTGGCGGAGGCTATAGCGTAGCCAGCTACATCCTCTCGTTCCTGAGGGAAGAGAGGCTTGGTGAGAAAGGTGGAGCTCTCCTTGCAGGAGAGACGGAGAGGTAGAAAAATACCTTCTTTAATGGGAAAAGGCAATGCCAATGAGTGCAATGAAAGCTCGCTTTCAAATTGCCGAGTGCAGCTCGCTTTATCAATAAAGAAGGACGGGATGATTTTAGAAAAACAGCACCGAGTAGGGCGGTTACATCCCTAATCCCTATGGTAGGGATTTAGGGCTTGGGTATAGGGCTTATGACCTCCTCGATGATATAGACTTCTATTATAATAAGGTGAAGTGCCGCAAGATAGAAAAGCTCTTGCCGGTATTGAATAAACTGGTGATACAAGAGCAAAAGTATCTTTAGCTTGCATTGAGGGTGCTTTCAACATATATATTTTTTTAAAGAATGAAGTATGTTTGCAATGTTAAATGATAACTTTGCCACCAAATCTCGGACAAGTATAATATTTAGCTTATGATGAGCATATATACAAATAAGTCAGACTTGTTTATGAGTGCTGCTGAGGATATTAACAACGATACTAATAAATGCTATTTTTTAGTAGTTCCTCATAGTGCTTATTATAGTTGCCTTCTTCTCATGAAGCATCTTTGTTATAAGAAGTTTGGCATCAATAATGAGAATGAAATGAAGAATGATGTTGATTCAACGCTTCATGGCTCTCATGAAATTATGATTGGGTATGTTCGTAAGCGAATGACACAGGCTTGTACTTCTATCATGGATAAGAAAAAAGTCGTGGAATTTGCTAACAAAATAGGTCAGTTGAAAAAGTTGAGAACTAAAGCTGATTATGAAGAAGTTGATATTACTTCTACACAAAGTAATCAAGCAATTGAGTTAGCACAGGATGTTAGAAATATATTAAAACATTTTAGATATGGTAGCGTTTGATTATTTGAAAGAACAATTGACGGAATTTGTCAAAACTTTCAAAAATGTAAAAGTCAATTATGAGTATGACCAATTGGCAAACTTACATACGATTGAAGTATTACCTCAAGTGGTATTTGATAGCGCTGAGTTTGCTATATGGGAATGTGATTTCTTTGAACGTGCTTATGGCGCAATCCCTTATGAGGATATTTCTTTTATCTCAGAAGATGCTTATGTAGGAATTGAGCATATTGATTGGAGTATTCAAGGCTCAGAGTATGCACAAGGTGATTTGATGTTGGATGAGCATATTACCATAAATGAATCTTCTGAGGACTTAGATACTTATAAGGACAATTCTGTTGATTTTAATACGATGTCACCGGAATTCTATGATACTTATACTGCCGTTGAAATAGAATCTCTTGACTTGGATTATACCAGTAACGAGTATAAGGATAAAATCGTGTTAAATAATAAGGAAATCGTAATGTCATTTGATGACAGTTTATTACAAGCAGCTTAAATATGATGGACAATATTAAGGACAAGCAATCTGGATTTAATGTAGAGAGTATTCTGCTCACAGAATCTAGTTTTACCCGCAAAGGAAAAATAAACTTTAGTGAATCGGAGCAGGAGGTATCTTTTGAAACAGGTGTTGGTTCAAGGGATAATACTGTAAACGTTAAGCTTACTACCACTGTAACGAATAAGCTTAAAGATGAAGAGCAATATAAGATAGTGGTATCTTTTGTTGGGGTTTTTAAGAGAACTGGTAATTCTCAAATATTGGACAATGAACAGTTTGGTAGAATTAATGGTGCTGCCATCATTTTTCCTTTTGTTCGTGAGCATATTGCCAATATCGCATTAAAGGCTGGACTGGGAAGTGTTATACTTCCACCTGTGAATTTTACAAAGATTAATCGCAAAGATTAGATAGAATTAGCTTATGGCTCAGGGAAAGAATGCCAATATCAGATATATGGTTTTGGACCGATGCTTTCGTGATAGGAGAAAGAAATATTTTATCGATGACCTGGTAAAAGCCTGCAATGAAGAGCTTTTTTATTATGATGGTTCTTCCGTTACAGAGCGACAAGTTCGTGCAGATATTAGCTTTATGCAACGAAAGGCAGGCGGGGCTATCCCTTTGGTAACAAAGCGAGAAGGTCATAAAGTTTATTATCGTTATTCAGATCCAAACTTTTCCATTAAGAATCTTCCTATGAGTCAGCAGGAGGCAGAATTACTTTCTGATACCATTAGTATGTTATCTCGATTCAAAGGTTTGCCAAATCACGAATGGTTGGAAGCCACTATTGCTCAGATGAAATCAACTTTCAATTTAGATAATGGTCAACAATCATATGTTAGCTTCTCGCAGAACGAAGATTTGCGTGGACTGAATTATTTTTCCCGATTGTATGAAGCAATAGCGAGTCATCAGGTGGTATCGCTTCAATATCATAAGTTTACTGGTGAAGCTTGGGAACGTCTGGTACATCCTTATCAATTGCGCCAATATAATAATAGGTGGTTCTTGGTGGGCAAGGAACCTGCCAAGTCTGAAAAGTTACCGCTGGTTGTTATACCATTGGACAGAATTGATGATTACAAGGTATTGGAAAAAGAATCCTATGTACCGTATGAAGGAGATATTGACGCTTGTTTCAAGGATATAGTAGGAGTATCACTAAAGTTCAATGAATCTTGCAGCCATATTGTCTTCAAGGCATATCCACCCACCTCTTCTTATATAGAGACAAAGCCTATTCATCATTCACAGCGGGTAGTTGAACGACACGAAGAATATACTATCTTCTCTTTAGACTTGATTCCGAATTATGAGTTCGAGACGATAATGATGTCTTATGCTGATAATTGTGAGATACTTGAACCCCAAGATTTGAAGGAAAGTCTTGTAGGTCGAGCTAAAAATATCATAAAATATAACGCTGATATATAATTTCCGGAAACAATGAAGCAGGTCTGCAATGTTAAGAGGTACTTTTGCATCATAAATAATTAAAAAGTATTGATATGACAGTAAGTTCTTCTTTTTCAACGTTTCTTGATAATATCAAGGTTGATAATTACGAAAAGATTGGTAGTCGTTATAACGAAATTACCAAGAAGTTAAATAAAACATTTAGAGATACCGATTCTGAAACTGCAAATAGTTTGAGAGTTGGTTCGTATGGACGTTATACTGGTATAAAAGGTATCTCTGATTTGGATTTGTTGTATATCATGCCAAAGTCTAAATGGGATACATACAAAAATTCTCCAAAGACTTTGCTGGCTGATGTACGTGATGCCCTGCAAGAACGTTATCCCACTACAAATATCAAGTACGATCGTTTGGTGGTAGATGTGTTCTTTACAGATTTTACTTTTGAAGTTCAACCTGTTTTTGAAGAGGGGGGGATGATGGATATACTAATTATAAATATCCTGATACTAAATACGGCTGTTATAAGATTACCAAGCCAAAACAAGAACAGAATGCGATGACTGAGTTTAAGGAGAATCATGGTACGCATCACCGCTTGTTGTGTAAGATGACAAGATCTTGGAAGAATAATATGGGGGTTGCAATGGGTGGCCTTCTTGTTGATACGTTGGCATACAATTTCTTGAAAGACCGTGATGATTATGATTTCGCCTCATATTCAGATTTTGATGATATGTGCAAGGACTTCTTTGGGTTCCTTAAAGACCAACCTAAACAAGACCACTATCAAGCGTTGGGCAGCAACCAGGATGTTAAGGTTAAACACCCATTTAGGAGTAAGGCGGGCAAAGCTTACGGTAAAGCTAAGCAAGCAATAGCTGAGGAAACTGATGAGTCTAGAAACGATGCTTGGCGTGAAATCTTTGGCAAAGAGTTCCCAAAGGCAGAAGATAGTCTTACAGAAGCACGTTGCTATGCACAAACATATGATGATAATGAACAGTTTATCGAAGATAAGTATCCTGTCGATATATTGTATGACTTGAAAATAGATTGCAAGATAGAACGTAATGGGTTCAGACCAATATTTTTACGAGATTTGTTGTCACAGAAGAAATTGATACATCATGATTATACCTTGAAGTTTTATATAGCTTCAACTGATGTACCAGGTGACTATATTGTAAAATGGAAGGTGAAGAATGTAGGTGACGAAGCAAAACGTCGTAATTGCTTGAGAGGTTTTATAGAAAACCCTAATCTTAGCAATAATGGTCGTAAAGAAACATCCAATTTCTTTGGTCCTCATTACGTAGAATGTTATATCATCAAGAATGGTGTGGTGGTTGCACGAGATAGAATATTGGTTCCTATAGAACATTAAAATGAAAGCGATTATGGATGAAGATAAGGTTATTAAACTTTTAGATTCTCAAATTCGAAATTCGTATGGCAATGTATTTTGGACTCATAAGATACACGAGAAGGATGCTGACATTTATAGATGCTGGAATAATTGGATAAAGATAGCTCAAATTGTATTGTCTGCTATTTCTACAACAGGTATAATCTTCATCTTGTTTGGTGTAAGTCAAAATACGCCATTACGAGATGGTCAGTATGATTGTGTTAGATGGGCAGCACTAATATCATCTGGTATATCCGCATTGTTAGTTATTGCCAATTCCTTGGCTAAAGGCTATGACTTGGGTGAACTTTCTGCATCTCATGGTGCGACAGCCTTGAAATTATTGGATTTGAGAGAGGAATATCTTTCTCTACTTTATGACATTAAGGCAAAAAGTATAAATGTGGAAGAAATCCAAGAAAGACAAGACGAACTTAAAGAACGCACTTTATCTGTATATGCTAATGCACCTCGAACCACATCTAGAGGATATGGCAAGGCTTCAAAAGCTATAGAGGATGGAGAGCCTTTTTTCACAAAAGATAGTTTGAACAAAATTCTTCCTGTTGATTTGCAAGAGGAATAGTTCTGATGATAAAATGTCCTAGTATAGAAAGGAATAAGTATCCTTGCTTATAAATGCTCATTTAGATGAAAATGAGTCTTGAGGCTGTAGAAGCAGAATTTAAAAATAGAGCGTCTTTATGCTTTCAATATTAATTTGAAATTTAAACATAAATTTTAAGAATATGGAAAAATTAGTCGTGATGGTTGGTTTAAAGCAACCAGGCAATAATATTCAATTATTGGGTAGCTGTTTTGCTGTACCAAAGAATGGATACTTTGTAACTTGTAGACATGTCATAGGTGATCATACGGATAATTTAGTATTAGTTTCATCTGTGGATTCCAACAACATACATGAGTATCAAGATACTTCAAAAAATCAATGTCGTATCTTGGATGTTCAATCCATTGAATGTGTTAATCCTTTGTGTGATTTAGTAGTTTTGAAAACTGCTCACTTAAGGATAGATTCTTGCCCAATAGGAAGTCTTGATGAACTCCAGGTGGGGGATGATGTTGAGATTATAGGTTATCCACATTGTGTAAATGATTGGCAGATGCATATTTTGACAGTACAAAAAACGATGGTAGGAGCAAAGATTCTTAGAGCTTCTCAAGGTATAAAATATAAATATGCAATATTAAATGTACAAACTCGTCCTGGTCAATCTGGTTCTATGGTCTTTTGCCCTCGTTTACAGAAAATTATAGGAATCCTTGTTGGAGGGTATGCACCTGCATCTGGTATCATGTTGGCTGGTATTAACCCTCATGAATTAAATCAAACTTCTTTTTGCTTGAGTGCAGAATACATAAACGAAATGCTTGAGGAATAATGGAAATAGTAGATGAAAGCCTTGAAACATGGTTGAGTGTTCTGAAACCTTATCAGCGGAATACGATAAAGGCTTTATTGGCGAATAATGATGGAGATGAAGAAAAAGTTGCTAATTTGTGGTTGAGTAGTTTCGGTCCAATTAATACTGCAACATTTGGTGGTTTATCATCTAGCGAATCCAAAAAAAACTATTGGAAATGTCTTAAAGATGAACTCAATAAATTGATTTGTGGGGATTCTTATGAGGAAGATAGAAAGCAGTTTTTGGATATGGGTGGCTTGATTAATATTGGTGCTTCTTCTCAAATAGCAGCATTCTTAGCTCCTATTATAGGGGTGAGTGCTTCATTCTTGACTCCAGCAATCGTTTTGATGTTGCATACGATAAGTAAGGTGTCCGTAAACGCATATTGCTCTATGATTAAGAATGCTTAGCCAACTTATCGTTAGTAACCATAAGATTTCTGCCATAACCATGATGGGAACGTAAGGCTGCTGCCTTGGAATCTGCTGTGGCTTTTTTGAAGGAAGAGAATAAGGCAATAATGCAGGAAACCTTAAAAATCAAGTCTGAAACAAAGAAACTTCGTGAGGAAAGAGAACGGATAAATGAAGAATTGTTGCGTAAATCACCATTAGCCCGTATGGCGGTACCTATATAATATATTACCTTTGCATC
>ERZ791912.1005-NODE-1005-length-14729-cov-44.832288_pt1 | contig 14729 bp, 11 predicted proteins | sample MGYA00510141_ERZ791912 | MGnify/ENA primary metagenome ERZ791912 (study PRJEB30046, sample SAMN00792082) | human gut metagenome | study: EMG produced TPA metagenomics assembly of the A metagenome-wide association study of gut microbiota in type 2... | reverse complement strand
ACATTTTCTTATCATTTTGAATGTTGCATGAGATTTGACGTTGCTCGTTCAACAACACAGGGCAATGCGAAGGCCTCAGAGCGTGGGACGGGTAACAGGTAGAATCCCACGTTTTTTTTATTTTGCCGTCAGCTAAGAGTATATTAATCGCCAGTTGGGGATTCGGTGGCAAAGTATTTTGAATATGCAAAAAGATTTATTAAGACAAGATGTAAATCAACAGTTGTCAGGTCGAGAATTTGACAATTGTAGCTTTTATCGTTTGAAAGAACCCAATACATACTTATGTCTTCATAAGGGTGATTGTTGGGAAAAATCATTTGTTGTTTTTCAGAAAGATGATGAAATCAAAATCATGAAAGGGGAAACCTATGAGTGGTTAGATGCAATAACGACTAATAGAGGCAAAATGGCAGAATGGTTTGATGCAGAAAATACAAATGTAATTAATGGTAGAGAGGTAACTTCTGTAGAGATAAATGAAAAGCTAAAAAATGCAGTATTGAAATGTTTGGAAGAGATAAGTAGCAAATAGTGCTTTCTTTTTCTGACTAAGAAATATGTCTAATTAAAAAATAATATTTATGAAACAAAAACTACATTCTTTATTGCTCATGGTGGCATTGCTGTCATGGAGCATGGTTGTTGCCGCATCTGATTTTGATGATGGCATCTTGAGGTATACAATTACTTCCCCTTCAAATTTGGAGGTGCGATGTGATGGTTTGAATAGAGAGCATAGGAACGATGAAGATGTTACGATACCTTCTACTGTTAATTACAATAACAGAACTTATACTGTAACTGTAATAGGACAAGGTGGTTATAATATGTCTGGTTCGGGTTCTTCTTATTCTTTTAGCTCTAATTTGAAGAGTATTCAACTTCCTAATTCAATAGTAGAAATAAATACTTATTGTTTTTATAAATGCTCTAATTTGTCGGAGATAAAAATACCTAATAGTGTTACAACAATTAAAGATTGTGCTTTCTTAAGTTGTGATTTAATCTCATTGGTTATCCCTGAGAGTGTAAAGAAAATACAATCTGATGCTTTTCGTAACAATAGCCATTTGATGGAAGTGTTCTTTTTGGATAGTGAAAAACCTGAAATTGCAAGTAGTGCTTTTAATTCTTGCCATTCAGCCTTAACCTTATACGTTCCAAACAAAGAAGCATACGGAAACGCAAGGAATATGGTACAGTACGTTTCTTTCCAAACAAGCACCTACACCTATACTGGTATGGCTCCAAAGTTGGAGTGGCAGAACAACTTGAAAGGCTATACTGCCACATTGGAGGAAGCTTTTGCTTTGGATAAGAGCGTAGGCGCACATTCTGCCAATGTAAAGGTAAGGTATTCTAATGGGGTTGACATAACTGTAGATATCCCTTACGAATATACGATAACTCCTGCTCCTTTGTCATTGACCGTGAATAATGCAACACGTGAGTATGGAAATCCTAATCCGGAGTTCTCAAGTGTAATCACAGGCTTTGTAGAGGGAGAAAATGCGGACAACCAAAATATGACAGTGAATTATACTTGTGCTGCGGATATGCAGAGCAATGTTGGTAATTATCGTATCTTGGCTTCTGTAAACGCTCCAAACTATGAAGTAACTTATCATTATGGAACGTTGGCGGTAACTAAGGCACCACTTACGTTAAAGGTAAAAAATACTTCTCGCTTGTATGGTGATGAAAATCCTCAGTTTGAGTTGACATATACAGGTTTGCGCAATAATGAAACATCACCAACCTGGACACAAGCCGTCAAAGTCGCAACTACTGCAACCAAGAAATCACATTGTGGAGTATATCCAATAACTATTAGTGGTGGCGTTTCTCAAAACTATACCGTCTCAGAATATACAAATGGAGAACTGACAGTGAGCAAGCGACCTCTTACAGTAAGAGCCCTTGATTACGAACGTTCATACGGCGAGGCTAACCCTACGTTCAAGATTGCGTATGATGGTTTTGTCAATTCTGATAACGAGAGCTGCATTTCTCCAAAGCCAGCATTGAGTTGTGAGGCAACAAAGGAATCAAACGCAGGAACTTATCAGATTCTTGTAACTGGTGGAAAAGCTGAAGACTATGCCATTACTTATCAATATGGAAAACTGATAATAAAACCATTATACTTAGGCTTTAAGGAAACTTATAACACAGTAACTTATAATGAAAAGGGTAAGAGTGTTTCTGATTTAGCTTTTGAGTATATTCCTGCTTTGAATATGGATTATGACTTGTCAGACTTGAAGTTGGAGATTTGGGCTTTAGATGGAGAGAATAAATATCCTCAGCATGTGTGGACTGTTGCTGGTGGAAGTTATGCTGGTAACTATGTAAACTATTCGGGGGCAACCTATGCAGGAAAGTATATAATGACTATTGCCGGTTTTAAAACAGCTAATCCTAATTTGCAAGTTGACCAAAAGACGGCTCGTGCTTATCTTACGGTAGAAAAGGCAAGTAATGAATTGCAATGGGCAGACGAGGAACCAATAACTGTTGCTGTTGGGGAAACAAAAGAATTGGGCATTAGTTATGGGGCGGATTTGTATTGCAAGTTCAATTTGGTATTTGATGAGAGATTAATCCAAGTTCGTGCAGCTGACAAAGAAACCAATCAGTCCAAATGGTATATTGTTGGATTGAAGGAGGGAACGACCGATTTGAGTTTCAACATAAGTTGCATGAAAAATGATTGGGGATTCTATAATTTTGATGCTTCTCAAACGTTGACACGTCGAATTCAAATAGTTCCAGCTACAGATATAAATAAAACTACTGTTAGTAGTGAGGTTCAAGAGGTTGCTCGCTATTCTCTTAATGGTCAGCGATTGACTGCACCAACTAAGGGTGTTAACATCGTGAAGTATAGCGACGGTAGCGTGAGAAAAGAAATCGTGAAGTAAAGAATATAAAGGAGGCAGGTCTTGTTTTTAAGAGATTTGTCTCCTTTTCGTTTCTTTCCAATTTTGCAAACATTGGAAAGAATTGCCTCGGTCTGGAATAAGGATTAGTGAGTCTAAAAGCTTATTCTGTATCATTGCTCCTGAGAGGGCACAAATGTGCCCATTGTAGGGCACTTTTGTGCCATAAGTAGGCATTTTTATAACATCAGTATTCTATTTCAAAAAGCAATATGTCGGTAATGGGAGTCTTATCGCTTTGCGCCTATAGAATCAGCTTGATGGGTTAAGGTCGCAATTCGCGACCTTAAAACTTATAATGTAATACCCTTTTCGAAAGAAAAATGAAAAAGTAATAAATTTCTTCCGGAATATTTGGATGCAATTAATATTTTTCTTACTTTTGCAACATGGAAGAAGATATACGGCAGGGCTTATGTTAAAGTTTAATGAAGAAAAACTGGCTAAGTTGCGAACATTCGAAGATCATCTTCGAGAAGAGATTGGTGAGCCTGGCAGTGAGGCTCGCAAGGATTTTGATGCCAGGGCCAAGGCTTGGTATTATGCAGAGTTGTTAAAAGACGAGCGTAAGAAACAGAAGATGACGCAGAAGGCTCTTGCCGAGAAAATCGGCAAGAAGAGAGAGTATGTCTCTGCTCTGGAAAAGGGTCAAACGGATATGCAACTCTCCACTTTCTTGAGAATAGCAAATGCTTTAGGGCTGCAATTCTCGCTGGTAGTCGGATAAATGCATCGTCATAGACAAGATAAAGGGAGATGACAACGATGAACCAAGCTACTCAAGACTTTATTCGCCATCATCAGGACGATGACGTCCGCAAGTTGGCTTTCCTCGGAAGCAAGAATCCTGAGGTCAATATGCCTTTTGCTCTCGACCAGATACGTGGTCGACAGATGGCTCGTATCAAGTTGCCTCGCTGGGCCAGCATCGACGGCATCATTTATCCGCCTCACATCTCGATGGAGCAATGTTCGTCAGAGCAGACTGCGCTCTATAAAGCCGAATTGGCTGCACGATTGTTGGGAAATTCTTCTCTTTCTTCTCTTCGAGGAGAAATCGTGCCCCAAGGCGATAATTCCAAAATTTGCGAATTTGCGACCAAGAGCACAGTTGATTCAGAATTCGCTCAAAATGAAGGTACTTGTGAAAAGCAACAGATATTAACAGAAACAGGTGATTGTGTTAACAAAGCCAAAAGCGATGCTTGCTCAGGAGATTCTGTTGCAGAAATTGAGTTTGTTGACCTTACTGGAGGTTTTGGAGTCGACTTCTCTTATATGGCAGCCCGATTGGGCGCTAAGTCGATGTATGTAGAACGGCAAAAGCATCTTTGTGAAGCGGCGAAGGAGAATTTTGAACGATTGGGCTTAAAGTATGTCACCGTGAAGAATGGGGATGGAGTAGAGGTGCTTCATGCTATTCCGAATCATTCTGGTCTTCGGGTAATCTATATTGATCCAGCCCGTCGTGATGATGCCGGCAACAAGGTGGTAAGTCTTCAAGACTGCACCCCCGATGTAACCAGGCTTCAAGAGGAAATGCTCCAGAAAGCCGATTTTGTAGTCATCAAACTGTCTCCGATGCTCGACTGGCATCGTGCTGTAAGCGAATTAAGGTGTGTGAGAGAGGTGCATGTTGTTTCTGTGAACAATGAGTGCAAGGAGCTCTTGTTGGTGCTCTCAGCGCGAAATATGGACGAAAACAGTCGCCTTCGCATTTGTTGTGTCAACGATACTCAGTCGTTTGTCTGCGATGATGCCGAAATGGCTTCTTCTGTAACCCGCATAGCAGCAGCCGACTTAGATTCGGCTCAATATCTCTATGAGCCGAATGCCTCGCTGATGAAAGCAGGCTGTTTCGGAGTTCTTTCCGAGCGTTATTCTGTCTCGATGCTCTCCAAGAACAGTCACCTTTTCGTGAGCCAGTTTTCTGTAGCCGATTTTCCAGGCCGTTCTTTCCGTATCCGTGTCGTTTCTTCCTTCAACAAGAAAGAACTCAAGCGCCATTTGCAAGGCATTGTGAAGGCCAATATCGCCACCCGCAACTTTCCTCTCTCTGTAGCAGAATTGCGCAAGCGACTGAAGTTGAAGGATGGAGGCGAAACCTATATCTTCGCCACTACCTTGTCTGACGACAGTCATGTGCTGCTGATAACGGATAAAATTTTAGAAAATGCATGAAAAGTTAGGAAATTCTTTCTGAATGTTTGGAATTTATCCTTAATTTTCTTAATTTTGCAGAAGACATGAAGCCGATACAAATAACAAACTGAACCCAGCGAAAGTTGAGTAACAAAAAAATAAGCTACTATTTATGAACAAATTAAAAACAATCTTTTTATTGCTCGCGTTTATCTTGGCGATGAACATGAGTGGTGTACAAAACATCAAAGCGGAGAACTATCCTTATAAGAGCGACTATCTTTGGCTCACTGTGCCCGACCATGCCGACTGGCTCTATCAGACCGGCGAGAATGCCAAGGTGGAGGTGAGTTTCTGCAAGTATGGCATTCCCCGTGATGGCGAACTGAAATATTCCATAGGCAACGACATGCTCCAGCCCGACAAGCATGGAAGCGTGAAGCTGAAGAACGGACGTGCCGTCATTAATATGGGAACGAAGAAGACTCCAGGATTCCGCGACATGAAACTCTCTGTCAGTCTCGACGGAAAGACCTATGAACATCATATCAAGGTGGGATTCTCGGTCGACAAGATAAAACCCTATACGCAGGAGCCCCAGGATTTCAGAAGCTTCTGGCAGAAGAACGTGGAGGAACTGAAACAGGTGCCTATGTCTTATACCAAGGAGTTGTACAAGGACTATTGTACCGACAAGATAGACTGTTATCTCGTCAAGCTCCAGATCGACAAAATGGGCCATTCCATGTATGGCTTCCTGTTCTATCCCAAGAATGCCCAGCCAGGCAAGCATCCCGTAGTGCTCTGTCCTCCAGGAGCAGGCATCAAGACCATCAAGGATCCTATGCGCAACAAGTATTATGCCGAGAATGGCTTTGTTCGATTTGAGGTGGAGATTCATGGCCTCGACCCACGCATTCCGTCAGAGACTTTTGGCGAGATCAGTCGTGCTTTCAACGACCGTAATGGCGGTTATTTGGCCAATGGTTTGGAGAACAAGGACATTTATTATATGAAGCATGTCTATGTAGGCTTGGTTCGTTGTATCGATTTCCTGACTTCGCTTCCCGAGTGGGATGGCAAGAATGTTGCTGTGCAGGGCGGCAGTCAGGGCGGAGCCTTGGCCATTATCGCAGCAGGACTCGACAGTCGTGTCACCCAATGTGTAGCCAATCATCCTGCCCTTAGCGACATGGCGGGTTATGCGGCTAAGGGCGGAACGGGCGGTTATCCACACTTCTGCCGTCAGCCTCAGATATTGAGCAATAAGGACTGTCTCAACACCCTGGCTTACTTCGATGTAGTCAATTTTGCCCGTTACGTCAAGGCTCCTACTTATCTTACATGGGGCTACAACGATGTGACCTGTCCTCCAACAACCAGCTATGCTGTCTGGAACACGCTGAAATGTACTAAGGAGAGTCTGCTTACCCCGATCAACGAGCATTGGACGACAACAGAAACCAACCGCGGACAGATGGAGTGGATAAAAGCACATCTTCTGAAATAAACAGCTAAGCAAAATTGGCTGAAAATGACGGAACTGTCCTATTTGCGAAAACTCAGTAATCTGACAGGCGGAATCTGTTGATAAAACCAATATTGAGGCAAAATAAACCACTAATATACTTGTCAACCTCATAAAAAACTGCAAAAAAAATAGCAATATTTGGCTGTTTGCCCAAATATTGCTATTTTTGCATGCTTTAAAGTAACAAACTAGTTTGAGATAATGTCATTAATAGAGATTCGAAAGGTCGAAAACAAGAAGGACTTGAAGACGTTCATCGACTTCCATTACGACCTATACGAGGGCAACGAGTATGATGTGCCCAACCTGTTCAGCGACGAAATGAATACCCTCAGCAAGGACCGCAATGCCGCTTTTGAGTTTTGCGAGTCCGAATATTTTCTTGCCTATAAGGACGGAAAGTTGGCGGGTCGTGTCGCTGCTATCATCAACCACAAGGCCAACGAGCGCTGGAACTGCAAGTCGGTGCGCTTTGGCTGGATCGACTTCATCGACGACCGTGAAGTGTCCAAGGCTCTTCTGCAGGCTGTAGAAGACTATGGCAAGTCTAAGGGAATGGACAATGTGGTAGGTCCGCTTGGCTTTACTGATATGGATCCTGAAGGCATGCTTACCTGGGGATTCGACCAGTTGGGCACCATGCCCACCATCTACAACTATTCCTATTACCCCGAGCATATAGAGGCTCTCGATGGCTACGAGGTCGACAACAAGTACGTAGAGTACAAGCTCATCGTGCCTGATACCGTGCCCGAGAAATACGCCAAGATTGCTGCCATGATAGAGAAAAGATACAATCTGCATGTGCGCAAGCTTACCAAGAAAGATGTTTTCCAGGGCGGTTATGGTCAGAAGATATTCGAACTGATCAATGCCACTTACAAAGACCTCTATGGCTACTCCGAGCTCTCGCAGAAGCAGATAGACCAGTTGATTCATTCTTATCTGAGTTTCCTCGACTTCAATCTCATTACCTGCATCGAGGACTGGAGCGAGGCCGAGCACAAGATGGTGGGCATCGGCATCACCATACCTTCATTGGCAAAGGCTCTGCAGAAGTGTCATCGCGGCCGTCTGTTCCCCTTTGGCTGGTGGCACGTGCTGCGCGCCATCAAGATGCACAAGACCAAGATTGTCGACCTGCTGCTCGTAGGCGTCCTTCCCGAGTATCGTGCCAAGGGAGCCAATGCGCTTCTCTTTGCCGACCTCATTCCCCGTTACCAGGCTTATGGCATCGAGTGGGGTGAGACCCAGGTGGAGATGGAAGCCAATGCCGGTGTGCAAGGTCAGTGGGGAGTTTTGAACCCCATCTTGCACAAGCGTCGCAATTGTTACAAGAAGATTATCAAGTAAAGGAAAATTCAACCAAGCTTTCTTTTTCCCAGGAAGCTTACATACTTTGCAGATTCTCAGAGCCAGTGAATCTTGAGAGTACAACAACATAACAATCTTGAAAAAAAATATAGGAGGAAAATATGGCAGAGGAAAACAACAATACAGTACAATATACTGATGACAACATCCGGCACTTGAGTGATATGGAGCATGTACGTACCCGTCCAGGTATGTACATCGGACGTTTGGGCGATGGCAATCTGCCCGAAGACGGCATCTATGTGCTCTTGAAAGAGGTGGTGGACAACTCCATCGACGAGTTCAAGATGGGCGCCGGAGCGCGACTCGAAATCGACATCGAGGACAATCTTCGTGTCAGCGTGCGCGATTATGGCCGAGGCATTCCGCAGGGCAAGCTTGTCGAGGCTGTCAGCGTGCTCAATACTGGTGGCAAGTACGACAGCAAGGCCTTCAAGAAGAGCGTGGGCCTGAATGGTGTGGGTGTGAAGGCGGTCAATGCCCTCAGCTCTCATTTCGAGGTGAAGTCTTTCCGCGAGGGAAAGGTGCGCCATCTTGTCTTCGAACGGGGCATTCTGAAGAGCGACAAGACCTCAAAGACCGAGGATGAGAACGGAACCTACATCTTTTTCGAGCCCGACAACACTCTCTTCAAGAACTACAGCTTCCACGATGACATCGTGGAGACGATGCTTCGCAACTACACCTATCTCAATACGGGCCTTACCATCATGCACAATGGTCGTCGCATCCTGAGCCGCCACGGTTTGCAGGATCTTCTTACCGACAACATGACCAATGACGGTCTCTACGACATCATCCACATGAAGGGCGAGGACATCGAGGTGGCTTTCACCCACACCAACCAGTATGGCGAGGAGTATTATTCCTTTGTCAACGGTCAGCACACCACGCAGGGCGGAACTCATCAGAGCGCCTTCAAGGAGCACATTGCCAAGACCATCAAGGAATTCTTCGGTAAGTACGAGTATGGCGACATTCGCAACGGCCTGGTGGCAGCTATAGCCATCAATGTCGAGGAACCCGTCTTCGAGAGTCAGACGAAGATCAAGCTCGGCAGTACCACGATGACTCCCAATGGCGGCGAGACCATCAACAAGTATGTGGGCGATTTTCTGAAGAAAGAGGTGGACAACTATCTGCACATCCATAAAGACGTGGCCGAGGTGCTGGAGAGCAAGATCAAGGAGAGTGAGCGCGAGCGAAAGGCGATGGCTGGCGTCACCAAGCTGGCGCGCGAGCGTGCCAAGAAGGCCAGTCTGCACAACCGCAAGTTGCGCGACTGCCGCATCCATTTCAGCGACGCCAAGAACGAACGCAAGGAGGAAAGCTCCATCTTCATTACAGAGGGCGATTCTGCCAGCGGAAGCATCACCAAGAGCCGCGACGTGAACACCCAGGCTGTGTTCTCCCTTCGCGGTAAGCCGCTCAACAGCTTTGGTCTTACCAAGAAAGTGGTGTACGAGAACGAGGAGTTCAATCTTCTCCAGGCAGCCCTCGACATAGAGGACGGTCTCGACTCGCTGCGTTACAACAAGGTTGTCGTGGCTACCGATGCCGATGTCGACGGAATGCACATCCGTCTGCTTATTATCACCTTCTTCCTGCAGTTCTTCCCCGACCTCATCAAGAAAGGCCATGTCTACGTGCTGCAGACGCCTTTGTTCCGTGTGCGCAACAAGCGAACCAAGATAAAGAACAAGCAGGCCATAGCCGATGCCGACGCCAAGTTGGGACCGAAGGAGAAGAAGAGCGACTTCATCACGCACTATTGCTATAGCGACGAGGAGCGCCAGCAGTCCATCCGCGACTTGGGACCTGATCCTGAAATCACCCGATTCAAGGGACTCGGCGAGATTTCTCCCGAAGAGTTTGCCCATTTCATCGGTCCAGACATGCGACTGGAACAAGTCACTCTGCACAAAACCGACCAGGTGCAGAAACTCTTAGAGTACTACATGGGCAAGAACACCATGGAGCGCCAGAACTTCATTATCGACAACTTGGTGATCGAGGAAGATATTCCAGATGAAGACTCTGATCCGCTGGATTAGAATTGATAGTCACGGGTTAACAAAAAGGCACGGATTTGTCTTAACTCCTCAGCGACCGTAGGGAGCGATAACTCCTTTAACTCCTTTAACTTCTGAGCTTGCGAAACTCAAGTAAAATAAGAATTTATGAAGAAATATTTATTGTTTGCACTGGTGGCATTCCTGGCAGTAACTTCTGCCAGTGCCCAGATGCGCATCAGAATGGGCAAGAACAGCCCGATAGAGAAGTTGGGCAGGGCAGAGATAGCCATTGCCAATCTCTATGTCGACAGCGTCGACGAGAACAAGCTTGTCGAGGACGCCATTCGTGGCATGTTGGAGAAGCTCGACCCGCATTCCTCTTACACCACAGCCAAGGAGACACAGGCGATGAATGAGTCGCTCAACGGCTCTTTTGATGGCATCGGTGTGCAGTTTAACATGGTCGACGACTCACTCCTCGTCATTCAGCCCGTTGTCAACGGGCCTTCCGAGAAAGTGGGCATCATAGCCGGCGACCGCATTGTGGCAGTCAACGACACAGCCATCGCAGGCGTCAAGATGAGCAAGGAAGAAATCATGAAGCGCCTTCGCGGACCCAAGGGAACCATAGTCAACCTCACTGTTGTGCGCCGTGGCATCAAGGACAAGCTTTCCTTCCGTGTCAAGCGCGACAAGATACCAGTCACCACGATGGATGCAGCCTATATGATTCGCCCCGGAATTGGATACATCCGTCTGGGCAGCTTCGGAATGACCAGCCACAAGGAGGTCTCTGTCGCTATGGACTCGCTCAAGAAGAAAGGCATGAAAGACCTTATCTTCGACCTTCAGGACAATGGTGGAGGCTATCTTCAGACGGCAGCCAAGATAGCCAACGAGTTCTTGGAGAAAGGCGACCTTATCGTCTACACCAATGGCCGTACAGCGCCTCGACAGGAGTTCCGTGCTGAGGCCAACGGACGCTGGCGCAAGGGCAAGCTCGTGGTTCTCACTAACGAGTTCTCGGCTTCGGCAGCCGAGATCGTGTCGGGTGCCATACAAGACCAGGACCGAGGCGTTGTCGTAGGTCGTCGCACTTTTGGCAAGGGATTGGTGCAGCGTCCTCTTACCTTTGAGGATGGAAGCGAGATACGTCTCACCATAGCCCATTACTATACGCCGAGCGGCCGATGTATCCAGAAGCCTTACAAGAAGGGCGAGCGCGAGGATTATGCCATGGATCTCGACAACCGCTACAAGCACGGCGAGTTCACCAACCAGGACAGCATCCATCTGTCCGACTCTCTGAAGTATTACACCCTGCGCAAGCATCGTGTGGTTTATGGCGGCGGAGGCATCATGCCCGATTATTTCGTGCCGCTCGATACGACCAAGTACACCAAGATGCACCGCTTGCTTACAGCCAAGAGCATCGTCATCAACCACAGCCTGAAGTTCATCGACGCCCATCGCCAAGAGCTGAAGAGCCAGTACAAGGATTTTGGTAAGTTCCTGGCAAGTTATGAGGTTCCTCAGAGCCTTGTAGAGGAAATCATCGCCGATGGCAAGAAAGAGAAAATAGAGCCCCGTGACGCCGCCGAATTGGCTCAGACGAGGAAATACCTGTCCATACAGCTCAAAGCCCTTGTAGCGCGAGATATTTGGGATATGAGCCAGTATTTCCAAGTTTGGAACGAGACGAATGAGATTGTGATGCGGGCGGTGCAGTTGCTTACGCATGGCAAATAGCAGATATGAAATCGGCTCTTTCTTCACAAAGATGAGGAAAGAGCCGATTTTTTTATGGGGTGTTTATTGGATAGTTCAGTTATTAACCTTTCCCGTGCATTTTGTCCCATTTCAGGTAGATTCCTGCAAGAATTGTGCCCGAAATGCTGTGCCAGGCGCAACTAATGGCACAAGGAAGTACGGCAAGTGGCTGGGCGGCAAAGAAGTTTCCGGCCAGGACGGTGGCAAGACCGGCGTTCTGCATTCCCACCTCGATGCTGATGGTGCGCTTCTTGGCTGTGTTGAAGCCAGCCAGCTTACCGGCCAGCCAGCCGAGGCAATAGCCCAGGGTGTTGTGGCAGAAGACGACGGCAAAGGTCCAGAGGAAGAGCATCATGCCGCGTGCCACGAGGTCGTCGTGAACGGTAGAGATAACGCCGCCCACGATGATTGCCAGGCAGGTTACGCTGATGCCCGGCATCAGGCTCTGAATGGTAGGGAAACACTCCCTCTTGCCGTAAATGTAGTTGAGTGTGCAGCCGATGGCTACAGGGATGATGGTGACGAGCAGAATGCCCTGGAACATGCCGATGGCGTTGATATGGATGATTTCGCCGGCTGTAATCTTCATCAGCAGCGGCGTCATGACAGGAGCGAGGATGGTGGAGGCACAGGTCATTCCCACCGAGAAAGCCACGTCGCCATGACAGAGATAGCTCATGATGTTGCTCGACACACCGCCAGGACAACAGCCCACGAGCAGAATGCCGAGGGCAAGGGCAGGGTCGAGGTGCCATACGTGGACAAGGAGGTAGGCCACGCCCGGCATGATGATGAACTGGGCGCAGGCACCGATGAAGACATCAAGGGGGCGTTGCGCCAAAATCTTGAAATCGTTGGTGGTGAGAGTCAGTCCCATGGTGAGCATGATGATGCCGAGAATGACGGTCTGGGTGATTCCGCGTACCCAGTCGAAGGTATGTGGGAAGAAGAATGTGAATACAGCTACTCCTATCACGAAGATGGAGGTGTAATTGGCCAGCAAACGGCTGAGCGCCTGAAATAAATGTAACATAACCTATATATTTTTAGAATGTTTGTCGCCCTCTTATATACGTTCTGTTCGGAATGTGGGTGCAAAAGTAGTGATTATATTTGTTGTGAGCAAAGGTTTTTGTCGATTTTTTCGTGAATTCCTTTTTATTTCTGATACAATTGTGTAACTTTGCACAAAATATAAGATATTACGGAATGAACGAAGATTTTGACATAAGAAATGAGTCGGTTTCGCCTGCCGAAAAGGAATTCGAGAAGGCGCTGCGACCCTTGAAGTTCTCTGACTTCAGCGGACAGACGGGCGTGGTGGACAACCTGCAGGTGTTTGTCGAGGCAGCCAAGTATCGCGGCGAACCGCTCGATCATACACTGCTGCACGGTCCACCAGGACTGGGCAAGACGACGCTGAGCAACATCATCGCCAACGAGCTGGGCGTGGGACTGAAGATTACATCGGGCCCTGTGCTCGACAAGCCAGGCGATCTGGCAGGCATTCTTACCTCGCTGGAACCCAACGACGTGCTCTTCATCGACGAGATTCACCGTCTGTCGCCCGTAGTGGAAGAATATCTCTACTCGGCCATGGAGGACTATCGCATCGACATCATGATCGACAAGGGTCCGTCGGCCCGCAGCATTCAGATCGACCTCAATCCCTTTACCCTTGTAGGAGCCACTACCCGCAGCGGTTCGCTCACAGCGCCTCTGCGTGCCCGTTTCGGCATCAACCTGCACTTGGAGTACTACAATCCGCCAACGTTGCAAAAGATCGTGAAGCGCAGCGCCATGCTCCTGAAAGTGCCTATCGAGGAAGAGGCTGCGGCTGAGATTTCGCGCCGCTCACGCGGTACGCCCCGTATCGCCAACTCGCTGCTGCGCCGTGTGCGCGACTTCGCCCAGGTGAAGGGCAACGGCACCATTACCTACGACATTGCTGAGTTCTCGCTCCGTGCGCTCAACATCGACCAGTATGGTCTGGACGAGATAGACAACAAGATTCTCACCACCATCATCGACAAGTTTCATGGCGGACCGGTGGGCGTGGGAACGATTGCCACAGCCATCGGCGAGGATGCCGGAACCATTGAGGAGGTGTACGAGCCTTACCTCATCATGGAGGGATTCATCAAGCGAACCTCGCGCGGACGCATGGCCACTAAGCTTGCCTACGACCATCTGGGACGCAATCCCTATGGCAGCAACATCATGCAGGGAGACTTGTTTGAGTGAAGAACGAAGAGAGAAGAATTCAATAGTTTGAAGCTTCAATCTTCGTTTCACACAATATAATTTAGATTCTAAAAAAGAAGGACAAGAGAATTCTTCACTCTTCACTTAAAAAACATGAGAATAGGAATATTTACGGGTACCTTCGACCCATTTACGATAGGACATCAGAACATTGCGGAGCGTGCTCTGCCGATGTTTGACAAGCTTGTGATTGCCGTGGCGATGAGCAAGCTGAAGCATGCTAACGAGGAGATAGAGAAGCGTGTGGAGGACATCAAGGCTGTTTTTCCGAAGGAATGTGCAGAATTGGTGGATGCTGGTGATGCTTCTAAGGGATTCCGCCTGGAGGTGGTTTCCTACGACGACCTTACCATCGACCTGGCGCATCGTCTTGGAGCCAAGTTTCTGGTGAGAGGCGTGAGGAGCGCAAAAGACTTTGAGTACGAGCGTGAGCAGGCCGACATCAACAAGCAGTTGGGTGGTGTGGAGACCATTCTCCTTTTCTCCGATCCCCGCTACAGCAGCATCAGTTCTACGCTCGTCAGGGAGTTGAGATTCTTCGGAAGAGAAGTGGATGAATTTCTGCCTAAGAAGTGAAGAGTGAAGAACGAAGAGTGAAGAATTCAAGAGCTTAAAAAGATAATAAAAAAATATATAACCTAAAATCCGCAACTATCATTCAATACACGATTAAGGGTAGATTTATGA
>ERZ791912.996-NODE-996-length-14873-cov-3.215549_pt1 | contig 14873 bp, 6 predicted proteins | sample MGYA00510141_ERZ791912 | MGnify/ENA primary metagenome ERZ791912 (study PRJEB30046, sample SAMN00792082) | human gut metagenome | study: EMG produced TPA metagenomics assembly of the A metagenome-wide association study of gut microbiota in type 2... | reverse complement strand
CGAACTTGGCAAAGAACGCTATCTCGTCACGGTCTTTGCCTTTGGCTTCCACCTTATAGGATAGTGTTGTACTGAGGTTCTTCAACCTCTCGCTGTCCTCCCTGCGGTTGAGCAGCACCTCATCCACCACGATAAGGAGTTTTCCAGCCCAATCGGAATTGAACTGGCTGCGGAAATCCTCGTTGGTGTTGAACGTGACATTGTTCTGAAAAAGGGCTTTCAGAAAGTTGAGAAACGTACTCTTACCCGTGTTGCGTTCTTCCGATACCAGCAGCAGGATGGGCAGTTTTTGGATGGGTTGCAGGTAGAGCAGCTGCAGATAGTCTATCCCCAACTCGTATTGCTCTCCGAAAATGTGCCGTATCAATGATTGGATGTGCGAGAAATCACCTTCCTTTGGTTGGTGGTCTATCGGTTCATAGAGGTTTAGGAACTTACCGACCACGGGGCGGTAGCCGATGTGTTCGGGTACGGTGCAGAAACCGTCATACTTGGGAACGCTGCCGATGTAATCCTTGCCATAGTCTTGGCGCAGGGTTTCGTTGTTCCAAGCGATGCGTTTCTTTACATACCCTCCGTTCAGTCTTGGCTGCTCCACAATCTTGTAGAGCGTTGTGCCCACTCGGATGAACTCTTCTTTTGCCACGCTGCCATTTGATGGCGGCTTGTGGCTGTCTTGTTGTTTGTTAGCTGACATAATCAAATGGTTTTAAGTTTGAAAAATACCAGCTACAAAAGTATAAGCATTTAATGGATAAGTTGTTACGCAAAATATAGCAGAATGTAGAAAAAAGCCCCTCGGAGCAAAAACTTTCAATGGTTTGGCAATGGAATCGGATTGGAAAGACGAAAAAACTCCCGAAAAACGAATGGTTACATTACGCTTTTTCGGGAGAAAAAATCAGAGTATCTGTCGTGTTGTTGTACTGACTTGCGGATTTACTGACTGCATTACGTCAGTCCCTCATCCCAATCTACGAGAGGTATTTGGACTTGGCTATATCGGTACTGTTCAGCGAAAAGAAGATGGCTTGTTTCTCTTTTCGCAAGTACAGCCTTTTCAGAATGGCGTTGCGCACCTGCTTCGCTCCGAATGTGCCGAAGTGGAAGGCGAGGGCGATTATCGTTTCAAGGTTGTAAAACTCCCTGCTGTACTTGTCGGATAGGCAGATGGTACGCTTTATCTCGTACTCTCTCAACACGCCACTCTTGCAAAGAGCCTTTATCCCTGCCCGAATGGTCGGGGCGGTGACACCGAACAAATCCAATAGCTCGGCTTCGTTCATCCATACATCGGTTAGGTTATTCGGCAAAATAACATTGCCGAACTCGTCTATTGTGATGGTACTTCTTTCCATAGTCCTATGCCATTGTTGTGTTTCCAAAAGACTGGTTTAGTTTGTCTCCGAACATTGTTAGGTCGTGGTCTATCTTCTGCGTGGTTATCTTCGCATATAGTTGGGTTGTAACGATGTTCGTATGCCCCAACACACGGCTGACACTTTCAATCGGCATACCCTTACTCAGTGCGAGGGTGGCGAACCCATGCCGGGCACAATGGAATGAGATGTCCTTTGTGATTCCGCACTCTTTTATCATCTTTTTCAATGGCTTGCATATAGACCAATAGTTCAGATTCGGGAAAACGGACTTGTCTGTTTGAAACTCCTTGTAACGCTTGATAATCTGCAAGGGGATGTCAAGCAGTTTCACTTGGAACGGGACTTTGGTCTTGTGTCGTTTGGATAATATCCACTTCTCGCCGTTCACCTCCACTATGTCATCAGTAGTCAGTTCCTTGACATCCACGAATGACAGTGCGGTAAAGCTGGCGAAAACAAAGATGTCACGGATGTAGGAAAGTTTGGCATCCGCAAATTCGTGTGTCATCAATGTTTTCAGTTCTTCTTCCGTCAGATACTCACGCTCCTTTATGTTGGGGCTTATGTGGAACTGCGCAAACGGATTTCTCGGTATCAGTCCGTTGAAGTGCGCACGCATGACCACACCTTTCAGCCACATGCAGTTAGTCCAGATACTACCGTTCTGCAATCCTCTGTCGGTGGAAAGGAATACGGCAAACTCCTTGATGAAGTTGGGTGTCAGTTCAAGCATTGACAGGTCGCTTCGCTTATAGTTCGCCTTGATGAATGCCGCCACATGGTTTCTTGCCCGAACCCTTGCCATGTAAGTGGCTTTTACACGGTCAGTACCCACCCGCTTTTGAAACGTGGCGTTGTCCTTGTCAAACGCTCCGAGCAATGTTTCATACTCGCTGCCGATTCCTTGATAGGCGTTGCGCACCATTTCTGCCGTAACATACGCTTCTCTGTCTGAAATGCGCTGGTAGTGCTTGATGATTTGCGCCTTGATGTTGTCCAAAGCGTGGTTGATGTCCCTCGCTTCAATGCTCTTTCCTTTGGCTCGGTTGCCTTTCGCATCCCAAAGCGTTTTCGGGATGTTCTGCTTACAACTGAACTGCGCCACAGAACCGTTGATTGTCACTCGTCCCATGATGGGGACAATGCCGTTTTTCTCCTTGCTGCCGTTCACGTAGAACAGCACTTTGAATGTACTTCTTGCCATACTCGTTTTTTTGTTTGCAAAGTTAAATATCAACGAGTTAAACCTTGATACGCAAAACGGAGACAAACGGTGCAATAGCGTCCTACATGTGTTAAATCTTACATCTTCTTGGGTAATGATTTGCAAACCGTTCTCCTGCTATATTCTGCTTTTTCTTGCATTTTCTGCTTTTTCGGTTTGTCCTCATCTGACACCGTAACGACATTGGTATAAAGTCATTTAGCGTCATTTCTCCAATTTCCCGAGGTTATTCCAGCATTTTTCTCTAACTTTGTTTCCATCAATACATCTAATAGCTATGAAGTACTTTTTCCTCTTCTTACTTTTATTTTTAGGTAAATACTCTGTTTGTGCGCAGCATATGATATCTAAGCAGCTTCCTTTTTTCTATCAACTTTCGTCCAATGAGATTTTTGATATCTATCAGGATAAAGAAGGATATTTGTGGATAGGAACCACTAATGGGCTGGCACGGTATGATGGTTTTCGTTTGCAGCCTTTCCGGGCTGATTATAAGAACCTGAATTTGCTCACTAATAACTCAATTTCAAATATAATGGATAATGATCACTATGTGTGGATCGGTACGTGGAAAGGATTAAATCTTTATGATAAACAAACCTGTAAAATAACTCCTTTTCCGGATGCGAGATTGTTGGATAAGGGGATTAATTATATGGCAGCAGATAAAGAAGACAATATTTGAATAGGAGCCGGTAATACAATATACAGATGTAATTCTACGGCTTCTATTGTGAAGGAATATGATATTTTCGGCTCACAACAGAATAGGCATGCCATTAATTTTGTTTATCAGGATAGAGAGGGAAATATGTGGGCGCTTACGGGAGGAGGCTTGTTCAGATATGATGAAAAGGCAGATTCTTTTGTTACTTATCCTCCATTAGGCAAGAATAATGCACCTTATACTATGTGTCAAGACCAATCGGGCAATTATTGGATTGGTACGTGGGGTGAAGGACTATGGCAGTTCTTTCCAAAGAAAGAAGGGGAAGAATGTTATAAAAGACATCATATTATCAATTCCAGAAGTGGGGAAACGGAACCGATCTTTTATAGTATGACGCAAGATAATACATTCGGCTACTTGTGGCTATTGTCTTATAATGAACTTTACGCCTTGCAATATACCGAAGAGGGTACATTGGTATCTGTGGATATACATGATTTGGTAGATACACACATGATGTACACTAAAATCATGAAAGACAGAGAGGGGAATCTGTGGCTGGGGTCTTATGATATGGCATATACTATTTTCTTTGATAATTCGAAGATTGATAATTATCCTTTGCCGCAACTTAAAAAACACATGGGTTGGGATGCGAATATCTTGAATCTTTGCTTGGATAAAAATGATGTAATGTGGGTCAATCAGGATAGATACGGGCTTTGCCTGTATGATTTGTCACAAGATCTATTTGCAGATAATAGTGGTAATAATTTGTCAAATCCGGGCGAAGTAAGCATTATTGTGAAATCCAAGCTTAAGGAAGGAGTATGGATCAGTCCCAGATATGGTGCACGGGTAATGAGAATGACTCATCAGGGTATGAAGATACAGTTGGAAGAGGATATTGATTTGGAAAAACAAATCTATAATCCGGGAAATATCAGGGACTTGGTTGAAGATAATAAAGGTAGTTTATGGATTTTTAGCCAGTCGGGGCTTTATGTAAAGCGTCCTGATAATTCTATTTTACTTGCAGCAAGTTCTGATTTTCCAGAGATGTCTTCCTTGACAAGTGATAGGGAAGGTAACATATGGGGAGTGTCTACTGATAAAAAGGTGTACAGGTTAAGCTGTATTGATAGGAATATATCTTATGAATTAAAAGCTTGTATTCCAGTTCTTTCAGGACAGGAAAATGTAAATCATGCCTGTATAGATAGGGAGGGTTGCTTATGGTTGGTTTCTTCTTTAGGGAGAATATTCAAATCGGATACGAATAAAGAGGCATTTGAAAATATGGCTTTGGATAATCAGATAGATGATTGCTCTGTGTTGGGGTTACTTGCTGATGAAAACAATGTGTGGATTATAACTAACAAAAAGGTGCTTCAATATAATATTTATCAGAAGGTATGTATGAATTATGCTACTTCGGATGGGAATATATGGGTTGATGTATTCAGGTATAGAGCGATAAGCAGGGACAGACAAGGAGGGCTGTATGTAGGTGGGCATCGTGGTTTTATACATATTCAGTCTGGTAGTGTCTCATTGGCGGATAAGATACAGTTTTCTCCTGTCGTTACGGATGTAAAAATTGAAAATAAAAGTATATTCTTTGCTGAAAATGAATCACTTCATACCATCAACCGGATTTCTTTGGCCCCCAATTCCAGAAATATAGAAATATTTTTTTCATCGCTTATCTATTCATTGAATTCCAAGGTAGAGATGGCTTATAAATTGGATGGAGTAGATAAGGATTGGGTATATCTGTCCTATGATAAGAATTCTGCTTTTTATAATCAGTTAAAGAAAGGTACTTATTCATTCTGGTTAAAATGGAAATATGGACAAGGAAAATGGACGGAAGGCAAAGTTGTATTGGCTATTGTCCAGGCTCCGGCTTTTTATGAAACTTGGTTGGCATATATGGTTTACTTTGTTTTGATTGTACTTGCTGTCTATCTGTCTTTTCATACTTATGCGCAGCGTATTAAAATCAAAAATGAAGTGAAACTAAAAGAAGAGCTGGCACGGACAAAATTGAACTATTTTACAAATATCTCTCATGAATTACTAACTCCGCTGACAGTCATTTCTTGTGTTACTGACCATTTGGAACAAAAAGTTCCTGCTATCCGACAACAGTCTGTAATACTGAAATCCAATGCCGACAAACTGAAACGGTTAATACAGCAGATTTTGGACTTTAGAAAGATGGATGTGGGAAAAATGAATCTGAATGTGTCCGAAGGAAATATCAGTGAGTTTATACAGAATATTTGCAAGACGAATTTTCTTCCTCTTGCTCAAAAGAAAGGCATAATTTTAGAGATTGACGTAGAACCATTGGAAATTAAAGGTTATCTGGATTTTGATAAGTTAGACAAAATAATATATAACCTGTTATCGAATGCCGTAAAATACACTCCCGAATATAAATGTATCAAAGTAAACGTATACCTTATAAATAAGGAAGGAAATAAGGTCTTGGTTATCAAAATAAAGGATGAGGGAATAGGTATCTCATCCAAAGAAATCAATTATATTTTTACTCGTTTTTATAGTAGTAAGAAACAGGTGGGAATCGAATCGAATGGTATCGGGCTTTCTTTGACGAAAGAGTTGGTGAATCTTCATCATGGAACTATCACAGTAGACAGTGAATTAGGTAAAGGTACCTGTTTTACGGTAGAACTTCCCATTGACAGAACGGGGTATAAGCATGATGAAATAGTGGACGAGTTGGAAAGTGTGGCAATGGATATCACCGAATGTGTAATTGTGGCAGAGGATGATGTTTCATCTGATGGAGATACGGATAAATCTACTCTTCTGTTGATAGATGATAATGCAGAATTACTCTATATCATGAAAGAAATATTTAAGGAAAAGTATAGTGTATGGACTGCGGCAGACGGACAGCAAGCTTGGGATAAACTAAGCAACCATGAAGTGGATATGATTATTTGTGATGTGATGTTGCCTGATATCAATGGTTGGGAGCTTTGCACTCGTATTAAGTCGGATTTGCGTTTTAATCATATTCCGGTGGTCATACTTACTGCGAAGAACGGCATTGATGACCGGATAGCCAGTTATGATGCCGGAGCGGATGGTTATATTGCAAAGCCATTTGAAATGAAAGTACTTTTTGCCCGTGTGGATAATCTTATCAGATCGTTTAAGATGCGTCAGGCGGCTTTTCGTAAAGAAGAAGACGTCAATTTGGAAACTTTAGCTTATCCGTCTGCCGACAAGTTGTTTCTGCAGTCTATAATTGAAAGCATAGAACAACATCTGGAAGAGTCTGAATTTGATTTGGAAAGACTTTCCGAAGAAATGAACATGTCCAAATCTACTTTATACCGTAAAATAAAATCTATGACCGGATTGACACCTTTGGACTTTGTACGCAATATAAAGATGAAGCGTGCCTGTATGATGTTGCTTGCGCGTACTCAGACCATATCTGAAGTGGCATACGCTGTAGGTTTCAGTAATCCTAAGTATTTTACGAAATGTTTTAAAGAGGAATTTGGCGTGACGCCTACCGAGTATCAGCAGTCACATATCAAGGCCTGATAAAAGAAAGAGGGGATAAATTTCTGTCATTAGGGTATTGAAACGTTTCATGAAAGGATTTTATACCTTCTGTAAAGGGTTTCAATACCCTATTTTTCCAGGATATGGCTTCTTTTGTTTCATGATTCTTAAATAATAAAGCATGAAGAAAAAGAAGTTACCATTAGTCTGTTGGGATAGTATCAAATTACTAACCGCACTTTTCCTGTTATGGGGAGTTTGTTTCGGAGCAGATGCGTATCCGGGAAGTGAATATCGAAAACAACTTTTTGATTATGATTGGAAATTCAAGTTGGGGGATTATCCTGACGCTTCATTGAATACATACGATGATGCTGATTGGAGGATACTTGATTTACCTCATGACTGGAGTATAGAAGGAACCCTTGATCCGGAAAATCCGATGGGGAATGATGGAGGTTATTTTCCGGCAGGGACAGGATGGTATCGTAAGTCATTTGAAATACCTTCTAAGCATAAAGGCAAGAAAGTGGGTATTTACTTTGAAGGAGTTTATATGAATTCAGAGGTCTTTATTAATGGAAAATCCGTAGGAATCCGTCCTTATGGATATTCATCCTTTTATTATGATCTGACTCCTTATCTACGTTATGATGATAAGAATATTATTGCTGTACGAGTGGATAATTCGCAGCAGAAAAATTGTCGCTGGTACACCGGTACAGGTATCTATCGGCATGTGTGGCTGACAGCGATGAATGCTGTTCATATAGAGCATTGGGGGATAGCTATAACTACTCCTGAGGTAAGTGAGGAGAGAGCTGTTGTACAAATAAAAACTATTTTGAGAAATGAAACTTCTTCTGACAGACAGATTACCTTGACAACAAAGTTGACTAAAGGAAATGATGAAGCCGGAAAAGGAGAAATAAAAGTGGATTTGCCTGCCAATGGAATAAAGGAAATAACACAAAAAATTTTTGTGTTGTATCCTGCTTTGTGGAGTCCTGAGACCCCTCATTTATATAATGCACACTTTCTAGTGACTGAAGCGAGTGATGTAATAGATAGTACAACGGAATCTTTTGGTATTCGGACGGTTACTTATTCGGCTGAACAAGGATTATTCTTGAATGGCAAGAGAATTATTTTAAATGGTGGATGTTTACATCATGACAACGGTTGTCTGGGGGCAGCGGCTTATGATCGTGCCGAAGAACGGAAAGTAGAATTAATGAAGGCTGCGGGATTTAATGCGGTACGTACTTCGCATAATATTCCTTCAGAAGAGTTCCTCCATGCCTGTGATCGTCTCGGATTATTGGTTATAGATGAAACCTTTGACGGTTGGCGTGACAGTAAGAATCAATATGACTATTCTATTCTTTTTGATCAATGGTGGCAACGGGATATCGAATCCATGGTTCTTCGTGACCGCAATCATCCTTCTATTTTTTGTTGGAGTATTGGCAATGAAGTAATTGAGCGTAAAAAATTGGAAGTGGTCACTACAGCTCGGAAGTTGGCCGACTATGTACATAAGTTTGATCCCAGTCGTCCGGTAACTTCTGCTTTAGCTGCTTGGGATAATGACTGGGAAATATATGATCCATTGGCTGCCGTACATGAAATAGTGGGCTATAATTATTTGCTGCATCGAGCGCCGGTTGATCATCAGCGTGTACCTTCCCGTGTCATTATGCAAACCGAATCTTATCCACGAGATGCTTTTGCCAATTGGTCGTTGGTAAATGGTCATGATTATATTATTGGTGATTTTGTTTGGACGGCTATTGATTATTTAGGTGAATCGGGTATCGGGCGATTTTATTATGCAGGTGAGTCGGAAGGTGAACACTATCAACGTAACCATTATCCTTGGCATGGGGCCTATTGTGGAGATATTGATTTGACAGGTTGGAGGAAACCTATATCACATTATCGTGACTTGTTGTATAATCCTGATAAGAAACTTTACTTGGCTGTAAAAGAGCCGGATAATTATTATGGTAAGGTGAAGGAAACCTTATGGTCTGTCTGGCCTACTTGGGAAAGCTGGAATTGGCCGGGACATGAAGGAAAAGAAATAGAGGTGGAGATTTATTCCCGATATCCCAAAGTACGTCTGTATTTGAATGATAAGCTGATAGGCGAGAAATTCACAGGGAAGGAACAGCAATTCAAAGCAGTCTTTCCTGTTTCATACGAGCCAGGAATATTGAAGGCGGTAGGTGTGGAATCCGAGATAGAAATAGAGAAAACGATCTTACAGACTGCCGGAAAACCTGTGAAAATTCAATTAACGGCCGATCGTACAAAAATAAAGGCAAATGGTCAGGATTTGAGTTTTATCACAGTAGAAATATTAGATAAGGAAGGCATTCTGGAGCCGAATGCTGATAATCAATTAACTTTTGAAGTGAAAGGGGCAGGTACTATAGTGGCTGTGGGAAATGCTGATTTGAAAGACACGGATAGCTATATCGGTTATCAGCGGAAAGCATGGAAAGGGCGTGCTATAGTGGTAGTAAAAAGTACACGGAAAGAAGGTAAGATAATGTTGAAAGTGACTTCTCCCGGATTGGTTCCGGCTACTGTATCCATTCGTACAAGTAAATAATAATAACCTTTGTTTAATTCTAAATATAATAGTATGAAAACATTTCGTTTTGTTTTATTGCTGTTTTTGGTATTGAGTATATCCAATACAGCTTGGGCGCAAAACCAGACTGTAAAAGGTAGGGTGATGGACTCTAAATTAAAAGAACCTCTTATGGGGGTTTCTATTTTGGAAATAGGTACTTCAAATGGTACTGTAACTGATTTGGATGGTAACTTTACGCTTTCTGTTCCTAAAGGAGTTGTATTGCGTATTTCTTATGTGGGATATTTAGTTCAGGAAGTTCCGATAAATGGAAAAACATATCTGGATATATTTTTGAAGGAAGATACTGAATTATTAGATGAGGTGGTGATTGTGGGGTATGGGGCCCAAAAGAAAGCTACATTATCCGGCTCTGTAACGAGTGTAGGTGGTGAGAAGCTGGCAAAAACTCCAGTGACGAATGTATCACAAGGATTAGCCGGACGTTTACCGGGCGTGGTCGCTGTTTCCAACACTTCAGAACCAGGATATGATGGTGCTACTATTACTGTTCGTGGGGTTAATACCTTTGGAAAAGCTGATCCGTTAGTAGTTGTTGATGGAGTACCCGGACGTTCTTTGGAGCGTATTGATCCAAGTACTATTGAAACGATGTCTGTATTAAAAGATGCTTCAGCAGCTATTTATGGTGCTCAAGCTGCCAATGGAGTTATTTTGATTACAACAAAACGAGGAAAAGCAGGCAAGCCGAGAGTAGGTTTTACTTATAATTATGGAATAGCTGCTCCTACTGTAATACCGGAAATGACCAATGCTGTGGAATATGCTACTTTGATGAATGAAATAGATAAGTATGCCGGTAATAAGGGCCGCTATACGGTAGATGATCTTAGATTATATGCTGATGGTTCCGATCCTTGGGGACATCCGGATACGGACTGGTTTAATGAAACATTGAAATCATGGTCTCCACAAACTTATGCCAATGCTACTATTGATGGTGGTACAGAGAATGTGAAATATTTTGTTAGCGTATCAGCCAAAGGACAAGATGCATTTTATCGTCATAGTGGGTCAAATTACCATCAGTATGACTTGAAGATGAATCTTGATATGAAAATTAATAAATATGTTGATACTTATGTCAATGTAACAGGAAGAATGGAAGATCGGAAATATCCAACCCGTTCTGCAGAGAATATTTTCCGTATGCTGATGCGATCTAAACCTAATTCACCGGCTTATTGGCCTGACGGCCGTCCGGGACCCGACATTGAATTTGGTGATAATCCGGTAGTTATATGTACCAATCAAACTGGTTATGAACGTGATAAGCGTTATGTGTTAAATGGGGATTTCGGAGTTAATATCAAGGTGCCTTATGTGGAGGGATTGACTTTGAAGGCTACTGCGTCACTTGATAAGACGTTCCGTTTTCGTAAAATATGGCAAAAACCTTGGTATTTGTATTCATGGGATGGGACTTCGATGGATGAAAATGGCCAGCCCCTATTGGTGGAAGGAAAGAAAGGGTTTAGTGATCCTCGTCTGACAGAATCAATGGAAGATAATTTGGGGGTATTATTGAGTGGTATCGCTAGTTATAGCCATACATTTGCTCAAGATCATGATGTAAATATTCTAGCAGGTGTAGAACGTATCACGGATAAGGGGGATTCATTTGAAGCTTATCGTCGTTATTTTCTTTCTGCCGCTATTGACCAGCTTTTTGCTGGTGGTCAGGATGAAATGAATAATACAGGTACAGGGTATGAGGAAGCCCGTTTAAATTATTTTGGTCGTGTGAACTATGCTTATAAGTCTAAATATTTGGCAGAGTTTGTTTGGCGTTATCAAGGTTCCTATATTTTTGATCGTTCTAATAAATTCGGATTCTTTCCAGGTATTTCATTAGGATATGTAATATCTGAAGAAGATTTTTTCAAAAAGAAATTGCCCTTTATTAGTTTTGCCAAAGTACGGGCATCATGGGGACAGACAGGAAATGATTTGATTGATCCTTATCAGTATTTGGCTTCCTATACTTTCAATGATTTGATGTATTTGACTAATAATGGTACAACGATGAACCAAGCATTGAAAGAAGGAGTAGCTCCTAATCAAAATGTGACTTGGGAAACAGCTACACAAAAGAATATAGGTCTTGATTTACAATTTTTGAATGGAGATTTGGCATTTACTATTGACTATTTTTATAATAAACGCAGTGATATTTTATGGAAACGAAATGCTTCTGTTCCGGGCACTTCCGGATTGGTACTTCCTGATGAAAACTTAGGGAAAGTACAAAATCAAGGGGTAGATTTCAATATTGATTATCGTAGAAGTTTCAAAGATTTTCGGTTGGGTATAAACTTGAATGGGGTTTATGCTAAAAATAAAATTCTTTTTTGGGATGAGGCACCTGGTACTCCAGAATGGCAGAAGTCCACAGGCAAACCTATCGATTCGGGACTTTATTATGAAGCTATCGGCATATTTAAAGATCAAGCAGCTGTAGATGCGTATCCTCATTGGGCCGGTGCACGTCCGGGGGATATTATTTTCAAAGATGTAAATGGGGACAATGTGATAGATGGCAATGATCGTGTTCGTAATGATAAGAGTCGTACTCCACGATTTACAGGTGGATTGAATGTAGATTTAGGATATAAGGATTTTGACCTTTCATTTTTACTACAAGGTGCTATGGGAGGAGTTTTTTATCAAACGACAGAGTCGGGGGATTTTGCCAATTTCTTAAAAAGTTTTTATGATAATCGTTGGACAGAGGAAAACCCAGATGCCGATTTTCCTCGTACTTATAATCGAAGTAATGAATATTTTATAAATCAGCAGAATACATTCTGGTTGCATAAAACTGATTATATACGTTTGAAGAATATAGAATTGGGATATACTGTACCATCTATATGGAGTAAGAAAATAGGTGTGGAACATTTACGTGTTTATATTAATGCTTATAACCTGCTGACAATTAGTCCTGATATGAAGGATTATGATCCCGAAAACACAAGCGGATCGGGATATAATTATCCGTTGAATAAAGTGATAAATTTTGGAGTAAACCTTACTTTTTAAATAAAATGAAAAATATGAAACGTTTATATGGATTATTTGTATTGCTATGTCTTATGCTAACAGCATGCAATGATGATTTTTTGGATGTGGATCCAGTAGACCGTTATTCAGATGCAGTTGTCTGGACGGATGAATCATTAATAACTTCTTTTGTTAATAATATTTACGAGGGACAGAAATGGGGATTTCATACCGTAATGCTTTCTTCTTTGTGCGATGAGTCAATGGAGGTTTGGGCATGGGAGAGCCAGCCGGTAGTGATGAGTGAATTGAGTCCTAGTTATCAAGGTATTCTTGCTCCTAATTTTTGGATTATAACCTTCCATAATATAACTTGGACCAATCTTTATAAAAATATCCGTGCCTGTAATATCTTTTTTGAAAATGCAGAGAAATATGCTTTAGAAGGAGATGTTGTCGATAAATTGAAAGGTGAAGTGCATTATTTACGTGCTTATTTTTATTATTGGTTGTTGAGCCAATGGGGTGGTGTCCCTTTGATTGAGAAATCTTTTACTCCTTCTGATGATTTACTCGTAGCTCGTAATACGTTTGAAGAAACGGTAGATTTTATTGTGAAAGATTTAGATGAAGCAGCTTCTATTTTGCCTTTGAACGGAGATAAAGCCCGTGCAACAAAAGGTGCTGCTATGGCTTTGAAAGCCCGTGTCCTGCTTTATGCGGCTAGTGACTTATTTGTTTCTCAGTCTTTATGGGCATCCGGTTATGAGCATCCTGAACTTATAGGGTATGTGGGAGGTGATCGTACGGAACGTTGGCAACGGGCCAAAAAGGCTGCTAAAGCTGTTATGGATTTAGGTATATATCATCTGTATGGTGAAAATGGAGGATGGAAAAATAGAGAGGAAGCTACTCAAAACTATGCTGATATTTTCTTATGTCATAATTCGGATGAAGATATTATGGTACAATATTATGATTATGTAAATCATAATAGCAGTGATTTTCAATTGCCTCGTGTTGGTTTGTTCAATAGTCCCAATGGTTTTCATGGTTGGGGCGGAAATACTCCTACTGGACAATTAGTTGATTCTTATGAAATGGCAGATGGCAGCAAATTTAGTTGGGATAATCCACAACAAGCAGCTTACCCTTATCAAAATCGAGATCCTCGCTTCTATGCTTCTATTATGTATAATGGTTCTTATTGGCGTCAACGTCCGGATGATACAGTAGGTAGTGATCCTGAAGGAATAGTACAAACTGCTTATTATCAGCAGTCAGATGGAAGTTATACACCAGGTTTAGACACTCGCCAAGGCCCTATTGAAGATTGGAATGGTTCTTATACAGGATATTATATGCGTAAGTTTTTAGATCCTTCAGTTAATCATCAGTATGATAAACAACCTTATCCTTGGCGTCAGATACGTTATGCTGAAGTTTTGTTGAATTATGCTGAAGCATGCATAGAATTAGGTGAAGATGCTGAAGCCCGTAAGTATATCAATATGATTCGTACAAGAGCGGGAATGCCTGACATACCAGATTCTGAAATGGGAGATGTCTTGAAAGAACATTATCGTAATGAACGTAAAATAGAATTAGCTTATGAACAACATCGTTATTTTGATATCCGCCGTTGGATGATTGCACCTGAAGTGATTAAGAATGTTCAAGGAATAGATATTCGCTATCCTTATGGAGTTACAGAGCCTAATTATTCCATTATTGATGTGCAGGAGAGGAAATGGAATGATAAGTCTTATTTACTCCCTATTTATTTGGATGAAATGCAGAAAAATGATTTATTGATACAAAATCCATTATATTAAAAAATCATAGATAAGCCCGTAGCTTAATGATGGCTACGGGCTTTATTAAAAAGAATGATTTTTTATTCCACTCCCAAATCCTTATAAGTTCTCGGAGCCGGAACGGGAGGTAATGGTTTGCGATCCTTTAACTCTTGTAGAATTACCTCAATGGCTTTATTCAACTGCTGGTCTTCACCTAACTGTTCTTTTACCGGGTCATTATCAATCAGAATATCGGGATCTACTCCATGGTTCTCCACTATCCATTGACCGGTCTTTGCATCATAATTGGTAAAGAACGGAACACGTACATCCGTACCATCCATATAAGGCAACGGGCCACTGATACCGATAATGCCACCCCATGTACGAGTACCGATAACTTTACCGATTTTATTTGCCTTAAAACTCCATGGGAACAAGTCACCGTCCGAAGCCGAGTATTTATTGATTAGCAATACTTTCGGACCCACTAGTGTTGCATCAGGAATGGTGCCGATTTTGGTTGATCCACGACGCATGGTCAGGCGATAGGGTTCACGAAGCAAACGTTCGATAA
>ERZ791912.988-NODE-988-length-14971-cov-3.100831_pt1 | contig 14971 bp, 22 predicted proteins | sample MGYA00510141_ERZ791912 | MGnify/ENA primary metagenome ERZ791912 (study PRJEB30046, sample SAMN00792082) | human gut metagenome | study: EMG produced TPA metagenomics assembly of the A metagenome-wide association study of gut microbiota in type 2... | reverse complement strand
CCATATTTTTCAACAATAGGCTTTGAAATGTTTTTAAAATACAGCCCATTTTTACTTTCCAAACAAAAAGCATTTTCTTTACTATTTACAACGACAAAGGTTGATTCAATATTGTCGTTATTATAATAATTTAGTGTTGTGTAGTATGTTCCAATTACAGGCTCACTTATATCAGTCATTTTTGCCACGTTTAAAATAGGAATCTTAATGCTGAAATATTTTGCAAAAACGGCGTCTAATTCACCGCTTTTAACCATGGCATCCAGTTTATTATTAATCTCTTCCTGTACATTTAAGTTTTTAAAATAATCATGCACATAATTATAAAGTGTCTGAAATTCTTCACTTAATTTGTTTACATCGCTAATAGTATTGTTAAGATACTCCACCACCTTACATAACAGCTCATAATAACTTAAGCTATCGTCATACACCAGTGGCAATACCTTCTGACACCAGAATTTAAATGGTCTTAATTCACTCATAGCTTACCCACCTTTCTCACTCTACCAGAGCCCAAAAAATAAATCTTTGAACTCATCAATAACCAGCATATCGATGTTAATAAAAGTATCTCTATACTCAATCAACATCTTACTATAACTTCCACCACCCATTTTTCCCCTAACATCTTCACTAAAAGCATCCCCCTTCGTACCGCTTTTAGCATTGGTATTATTTAACGTACTGTTAACCGTCTGACTATTAACACCATTAACTTCACTTGTCCCAGCATCAGTAACAGTCTCGTCAACATCTGTATTACTATTACCACTATCCGTAATCTTCCTAGCATTAGTCAAATACGTTTCATTGTCAACCCCAGTTAACGCCCCCTGTGGAGTATCACTATACAAGTCTTTAGAAGTTCCACCGGTACTCCCAACCTCTGTTGTTTTTCCGGTTCTCGTATTACTTGTCTTACCAGTATCCGTACTACTTCCGTCACTCTGAGTCTGTCCCTTATTCTCATAACTACCATGCTCTGTTTCTGTAACATCCCTCTGGCTACTTCTTGTATAATCCACATCATAGAACGGCTCAAACTTCAACTTTGCGCTTTCATACAACTGGTTATAATAAGGCATAATTTCTTCAAACTTAGTGTTCATCCAGAGCATCCAAACACCAACAGTCTCAGCACCTATCTCCCTCAGATAGTAATGTTTCAAAACCTTACTAACCAGTTTCTCACGATAAGCTTCATCAAAGATAGCGAAGTTAGACGTAACTACCTTATTCCAACTCTTGCTTAGCACTTCATCCACATCAGAAGCACCAACGCTACCCTCAAGTCCAGCCTTCTGTTCACAAATAAATCTCACCTCTGCGGTATACTTACTCATCACCATCACCACTTTCACCGTCAACTTCACCGTTGACATCCGGAATCTGGAAATCTTCTCTATACTTCACACTCACGTCCAGACCAAACAAATCATTAATCCTATCACACGCCTGTTTTCTCATAGCCAGTCTGCTATACCTACTCGCAATAGTACCACCTTGGCTTCTCGTAACCTCATCAGTTATCAATCTTTCCCTCTTCTGATAACTAACATTGCTAATACCTAAGTACGTCAGCGCTTCGTTCCAAATCTGGTTTTTTAAGTCATATAGTTTATCAGCAACAAAAGGTGCATCTGTTTTAAGAACTCCGAAGCCCTTAATATCCAAGTTCTTGTCTCCAAATAAAACAGGGCTGTTCCCGTCATACTCCTTATAGACATTTAAGAGTGACAACCTCTGTTTCTCATCACACTGTATAAGAACAGGAGTTTTCTGAGCTCTAGCGTTAATATCAATCGTGCTGTCTAAATCCCACAATCTCTGAGCATAATACATAACATCCTGAGCACTCGGAACTCTCATATAGTTGTTCCATATAATGACACTATCTTTATCAGTGAAAGAGTCAGAATTGTAGCCACTATATCGACTGTACGCTCTACGGACTTTAGGCTCACCATAGACATCAAAACTACCATTAGCCAGACACCCCAGAGCCAAATACCCCAGAACATCATCCTTAAAAAATAACGCCTGACCTGTCAGAAACAACTCCATTTCAAGATATCTCACATCAACGCTTTCCGGTAATCCCTCCCACTTAAACATACTCATAGATAACTCGCATAATCTTCTCAGGTACATGTTATTTGAAAGCATGTTTTTCGCCAAACTTGACGAGAAATTATTTTTACCTCTTCTTCCCACTTCATCACCCTCCTTTCCTAACTTATAGCACTGGGACTATTATCCAGATGATACTGCCCGATTTCACTACCTTTTTTCCAAAAGGTAATACCGTTATCATAAATACCGCATATTTTTCTCATGTCATCACACGGTATACTACCAGTTATCGTGCACCCTACGGTTTTCACGTAGTTCCAATGAGGTCGAGAGTTTCTGTTTGGTCTAACCAACTGTTTTACTGCATACCCGAAACGAGTAAAATAATCATCAATAACAATAGCATTATCCAGATTAATGCTACACCTCGTATAGTAAAACTGGTTTTGTCTATGAGCTGTGATAGCACTACCAGAATTAAAGTTTCCACTACTAACGTCTGCTCCTCTCTTTGCTTTATACGCACCGCTTATAGTATTTGTGACAGCACTTAAAGCGTTCACACCCCCAGCCGCTGTAGCAAGTCCACCTCCACCAGCCAACGCACTAATACCAGCGAACAGTGCGTTTAGAGCCGCTGAAAAAGTATTTGGTACAGCCGTTTGCGCTATGTAAGCCTGATACCCGTCTATAGCCCAACTACACATAGGAAAAGAGTTTAACTCTAAACTTTCTGTAGGACACAGAGTTGTTCCCTTGTACCCTATCGGTCGACATATTGCCTGTACAGGCTGGGTTATTGATGTAAGTAATTCAAAACCATATCTACCGTTTGTTGCTTGCATGAACTCATAACGTAAGTTCATTTTGTTTCCAGAACCATTACAGACCTCCATATAATTATACGGATAACTGTACAGTTTTTTGTTTTTCGGTCTGTACCCGTTTAATGTTTCATTACCAGTTAAGGCATCAACAGCAGAAAGAAAGTCTGTTGAGACATCCTGATTAAGTAGTTCTTTACCCCCGTCTGGAATTTCGGAGTTTAAAGCTCGTAACGGGCACGTGTAAATAGCTTGGATATTATCTGTTTTTTGAGCCATAGTTTTAAGGTGTTCGTTAATGCCGTGTGTGTCTGTACCCTTAAACGCCATGATAACACCGCTACCATAGATACCTTCGTAGTTTCTACCATTTCCCAAACTGTCTGTAACATTGATTTCGTTTATCAATACAGCTAATTCTGAAAGGTCACCAAATAATTCGTGATACCCCTCATTTCTAACATACTCACCAACTTCAAAATTTTCTGGGACTAAATTACTCCCTACCTCGTCTGTTGCTGTATGCTCTCTTTCTACGAAACAATAGTCCAGCGTGTAGTCAAAAAACCATGTTTGCATAACGTCAATTTCAAATGCAATTTCAGATGTTTCATTGTTCACATACTCTACACTTTTAATAAATGCATAAAACCATTTATTTCCATAGTTAGTATTCTGAAACATCATATAATTGCAGTCGTACAGATTATCGGCTTTAACCCTAACCCTAGCCACACCTCTCTTAACTCTCTGGTATGTATAGTTTGTCAGGTTATACTTTGTCAAACCAATAAAATAATTCGACTGACTGGCTTTATCTGCAAAGTAAATTGTGTGGTCGTAAGTTGTATCTAAAGGGCAATCCTTCAAAATCTTAATATTTGTGCCGGGCTCGATATACATATTATTTCAGCTCCCTATACTCAAACTCAAACAAAATTGCTTTATAACCAGCGTCAACGCCAGAAATATAACAGCCACCAGCACTATCAATACCGAGTACAGGGATAGCTTTCCCAGCAACCCCCGGGGATTTTTCAATAACAGCAACGTTGAAATCCGTAATACTGATAGGGCTAGAAAAGTATATAGCATTGTTGTCAGTATTAAAGCTTGCACCTGCAACCCCACTTTCTGTGAGTACACCCTCACGCAACATGATAGAACCTGTTTTCCAGTTCAGTCCGAAATGTTTATTTGCTTTCTGACCATATCGGATATTTTCGCCCACCGTAGGGTAAATATTACCGGCACTATCAATATAATCCGCTGGATAGTATGTGCTTTTATTCATGTTAACACCTCTTTCATATATGGTGGGCTAGTCAAACCAACCCACCATCGCACAACATATAGATTGTTTGTTAACTTGTTAAACTTTTTCAATCAACCTTTATTCATAACCACGGTTGCTCCCACATCGCTAGCACTTGTGATATTGGTGGTTCCTGTATAAGTTACGCCATTGATTGTTGCGACAAGTTTAATTTTTGTATCGGCTTTCGTAGCTGGCACAAGGAGGGCTCCGAACGGATGAACTGCAATACCGTCAGTTGTAAGCTGTTCGGTCTGAACAAATGTAACATTGTTCGGTGCAAGTGTAGCACCGTCTGCGCTAGCCTTAAGCGTAAGAGTAACAGCTTCCTCAGAAACACTCTTGTCTACAATTTCTGCTGTAATGCTTGCCGGTTCAGCAATAGTAGCTGTATCAGTAACAAATACAACAGCATTGGCGAATGGACTTGTTGAAACTGTTTTCCACTGATGATAGAAGTAATTCCAGTACAGTCCAGATGCTACATAGTTTTCTGTAAACTGATTCTTGTTATCATAAACCTGAAACCAATTTTCATCACAAATAATAGCCTTAACATCTGTCATCAGTGCAAGCTCATCCGCTGTCACCTCTTCGATGCCTGTACAGTTCTCACGGATTTCATTAAATCTGGCATTGTCAAATGTACCCCAGTTGTCAATAAGGAAAAGTCTACCCATGAAGTCAGCTTTGTCCATATTGAACGCACCAGCCAGAACATCCACATCAAACTCTGCGTTAAAGTCTGCGTCCATGAAAATAACCTGTCTGTCTTTTGGTGTAGTTGTCTTAACACCGGAATCGTTGTAGTCAGAACTCATGAAAGGCAGTTTATTTGAAGTACCTCTGAATTTCTTTGCTGCATCTGTGAGTTTTGTACCGTCACCTACAGACATCGGGTACATGTGACCATGTGATACAGCCTTGATGATAAGATACTTAAACAGTAAGAACTCGTCATAATTTGCGGCTGTGTAAACAGAATCTACGATTTTAGCAATAAGATTCTGCACACCGTCCATAGATAAGAAAGCCTGTTTTAAATCCTCGTCCTGGATTGTAACCGGGTACATAACACGCCAGTTCATGACATGGAAAGCTGAACGTACATCTGGGAATGTTCTCTTGAACTCTCTTGCACTGGCTTTCTCAGGGTCGAACTCTACGACTTTAGCGATAGATACGAAAATATCTTCGACTGTTTCACCAAACTCGATATAACCCTTTTTAAGAATCTCATATGGGTTGTTAAATGTTGCACTCTGTACTCTTACAAGCGCAATCCTGTTCACCAGTGCATTGATAAACTGGTTTGCTAAAGCCGGTGTACCATAAAGGACATCTCCGACTTTAACAACGTCTTCTGCTGTTGCTACAACCGGTACGTTCTGCTGGTAGTCATAACTTGCGTTCTGACGAATCACATTGAGAATATCAATGGTTGAAGCGTTCAGTGTATTTACTGCAATTTTACGTGGCATTGCTTATTTCCTCCCTTACTTAAATAAATCTTCAAAAGTTTTCGGTGCTTCTGGTTCATCTTTTTTCTCTTCCTGTTCTTCTTTTTTCTCAAAAAATCTGTCTCTGTATTTTTCTCTCCACTGTTTATCGTTTTCCTCGTATTTTGTTTTCCAATTTTCCTGACCCTCTGATTTAGTTCTAAGGTCTGAAAGTGTATCTGTAACATCTTCCAGAAATTCAAGGTCAGCATCCTCAGTGCTATCACCTACTCGAGTTTTAATGCTTTCCAGAATTTCATCGGTTGTACGTACAGCCATATTATTTACCTCCGTTCTCATAATCTTCGTCGATTATTTTCCAGTTCTTCGGGTTAAGAAATTCGCTAATTCGCATGCTTAATGGCGCATCGGGTGAAACATATACGCCACTTGAATCAATTTTCACTCTAAAACCAGAAACGTGTTCATATGTCCCATAAACAAACATCATAATGTAACCTCCTTATAAATGATAATTAATCTTCATCCAGACAGGCATTTTCTTAATCGGGTCTCTTGTATTTGTTCCGGGCTGTTTGGGGTCGATAGTTTTTAAGATATCAAACCACTTCCTTGCATACTCAGCTCTTTCCATGTGTACGCTTGCCGGTCTTTCGTAACAAGCTTGCCAAACAAGTGCAAGGAAACCGGGGTCTTGTGTACTCTTAATGAAGTCATTCCACGACATACGATATTGAGCTGGTGCCAAACTTTCGTACCACTGTGGGTCTATACCCCAGTCCTTAACGCCAGTCGATTGCTCAAATTCTGCTTCGATAGCATCACACTGATAGTTTCCGTTTGCGTAATCAGCCCAGTCATATCCTAGAGCGTTAAAAACTTCATGCAACGGGTTTAAACCTGAGTATCTATCTACGGGAGTCCACTGGACTAAACCAGTTCCTTTTCCCTCATCTGGATAGGGGACATGCTGTTCAAGCAACGCTGGGTTGAAACGAGACTCTTCCATAATGTTTCCGCATAGTGCGGCAATGGATTGCAATGACCAACCCTTAAAATAAAAGTAAGAATATATACAGGCGGCATTGTTTTTCTGCTTATCGCCATAGTCCTCAAAGTATTCGGAGTTACTACCAATTACCCATGTGTAACCTACTTCTCCACTTGCACCTTCACCATATCGCCATATCCGTGGAAAGGTTCTTCTGTATGTAGCATCGCCACTACTTGAACCAATTGAAACTTGGTTTGCTAAAGGTGCGTTGTCCGTGTGTGCACCCATAAAAATAGCAGAGCCTTCACCACCCTCGTAACACATTTCTGTGTGCGTATTCGATACACCTATATCCCCGGGCTTGATGATTCCTGATGCTGTAACATCTGTGAACCCTAAAGATTGTAATACACCTTCCATTGTGTAAGTTGTAAAGGCGTTGCTATTTGGAGCGTAACCGGGTGTTTCCCAGCCTCCAGCTAATAAGGCGTAATTGATAAAAGAGCTACAATCATAGTATGTGATACCGTTAACTGTTTGCTGGTTTCTGTATGTTTGAGAGTATCCCACGTTAGGTAAATTACAACATGTAACAGCCCATGTATAAGCGGCATTAATATCTGGCATATCATGTCACCCCCAGAAGTTTCCAGCAAGCTTGACCAAAAGCTGAATCGTTCTTACCGTTTGTGCCACACTCAAAACCATATGCTCTCATACTCGTCTGAAAAGAATTGATAGCGTGCACGGTATTTGTGCGACAATCGCCGTCAATCGTAAGTGGCTTTCCGTCTGCACCTACATAATGTAGCATGGATAACACGGTTTGAAGAACTACAACATCTGTGCCAGTTGACCCATAACAAACGGTTGAAAAACTATGTGCCATTTACTCACCTTCTTTCGTAATGGAGCTGATGTGAAACAGCGACATAAGTTTTTCCGGTAAAAGGTCTGGATTGATTTTGCTGATATTCTCCAAAATAGAGACCAGCTCTGTAGTGCAAGCATAGAATACTATAATAGGAAGAATTAAAAAATCCAAGTGTATTCCAGCGATAGCACCGTAGTTGTCAATAATCCATGCCAGAAAATAACAGAACATGAAGCCAACTTTTTTAAAGAGACCGTCCCTTAATTTAGAGGACTGGATTTCCTTGTTTTTAATAGCTGAAATAAACCCTGTGCACAAGTCTAGTGCGTTGAATCCAAGAGCTACTAAAATCGGAGTAAGCTGATTCATCTTGTGACCCCCTTTCTTTTTACATATTAATTATAAAATAAGGGTTGACAAAAGTCAAGTTATATATTAAACTAATTAATAAGTAGTAATAAGTATTTCTTATAAGTGCTTATAAGTGTAACTTATTAATAACATTTTATTTATAAGTGGGTGAAATAGATGTTTTATGACGGTACAAAGTTATTAAGCTTAAAAGATTTAAACGGTAACCAGCCAGAAATTTATATGTGTACTTCAAACCGAAGCGGCGGAAAGACTACATACTTTAGCAGACTGTTAGTAAATCGGTTTATCAAATATAGAGAAAAATTTGGACTGATATATAGATACAATTATGAGTTGGATGATGTTGCTGATAAGTTTTTTAAGGATATTGGCGAGCTGTTCTTCACAGGTTATGAAATGGAAAGTAAAAGAAGGGCAAATGGAATCTTTCATGAGCTATTTTTAAACGGAGAACCCTGTGGATATGCTGTAACTTTAAATAGTGCTGATACCATAAAGAAGTATAGTCATTTCTTTTCTGATATACAGCGACTTTTGTTTGACGAATTTCAGAGTGAAACTAATCACTATTGCACCGATGAAGTTAAGAAGTTTATTAGCGTGCACACTACTATTGCAAGAGGACAGGGAAAACAGACAAGATATGTGCCTGTATTCATGTGTTCAAACCCTGTAAGTATTATCAATCCATACTATGTTAACATGGGTATAAGCTCTAGGCTTCAAGAGTCAACTAAATTCCTTAAAGGAAATGGCTTTGTATTAGAGCAAGGCTTTAACGAGAGTGCTAGCAAAGCTCAGACTGAAAGCCAATTTAATCAGGCTTTTGCTAATAATGAGTATGTTGCTTATAGTAGTCAGGCTGTATACTTGAATGATAATAAGGCGTTTATTGAAAAGCCTGTGGGGAATAGCAGATATATAGCTACGCTAAAATATAAGGGATGCAATTTTGCTGTAAGGGAATACACAGAAAGCGGCTACTTGTATTGTGACGATAGGGCGGATATGACATTTCCCACTAAAATTGTTGTTACTTGCGATGACCATAGTATTAACTATGTGATGCTTAAAAGAAATGACTTTATGATTGCAAATTTCAGATATCTTTTTGAGCGTGGATGCTTTCGATTTAAAGATTTAAGATGTAAAGAAGCTATATTGACAGCATTAAGCTATTGATATCTTCCAACGTTTGTTAACTTGAGTTGTATAGGAGTGCACTGGTTAAATGTCCAGCCTATAAACTGTCGTTGTTGCGGAACGCTTGCTTAACTTCGTTGGTTATAGATATAGAAAGCCCTGTATGAAACAATCGTATGATTGCCATACAGGGCTTTTGTTAATTAAAGAGTGTTAACGTACCACTTATATTCATTTTTATCATCATTAATGATTGAAACAATTTCACCGTCATATGGATATAACCTTTCTGCTATCATATCATAATTAGGTGAATCTGTAATATATTCGGGTACTTCATTAATATAAAGAACAAGTTTTCTTTTCATGCACATCCGCACAATATTGTTATGAACTTCATCATCTGATAATACTGTCGGTTCTTCTGGTTTATTCATGTGCATATCTGGGTAAGTGTTAGCAACACACTGAGTGCCGTAAATACAATTTAATAATACCTTTAATTCTTCAACTGATAATGTAATTTTCATTTTATTCTCCTTATCTTTTAACGTTTCATCTAGCAAGCATCTGCCAGAAGCTTGCGGCGAAATGCTAAACAACGTGAAACATTATCTCATTTTATAACTTGTTTCGTGTAACAGTATACCGCCAATGATTCTTTTAGGAACCAATTTTCCCGGAATTTCCAGCCCTATCTTAAAGTCTTTAAGTGTTCGCTCTTTCGGCACCCCGTCAGGCAAGAATAAAAATTCTCGTTCAGCATCGTTATAATCATCTTTGTTATAAACTTGTCCTTCCGCAACTGATAAAGATTTGTTGAATAATGCTTTACACTTATCTGGCAATCCAGCGCATTTAATATTATAGTAGGGTTCAATCTTTTCTCCGCACCATTTACCTCCTTTATTCTCTAAATTTTCCTCTATAACATGCTCAATATAGGTTTTCTGACGGACAAAAATAGCTTTATCCCATTTGCTTTCCAGTTTCCAACAGCAAAAAGCTGAATTGTGAACTTTAATTCCTGTAACTTCTTCGGGTTTTAAATCGCAATGTATGCTATCCGTGTCTGCATATATGAAACCGGGTTTATCTACACCGTGATAGTTCTTCTGAGCGGCACGTATAGTAAAGTTTCGGGCGTAAGATGTGATTGCGGAACCGCAAGCTATATAACCGGGTTTCTTGTTCTCCTGGTGAATTGGATAGAAACCGACCACACCGTTGTCTTTTACATAAGCCAGCTTAAATGAGCTATCTGTACTGGTGGCAAGCTTTCCGTATAAGTTATTTAAGAAAAGTTTTGCAAGTGTACGCATAGCACCCTTGCTGTTCATCTTGATTTCTTTGTACTTATCAATATACTCATCAAAAATACCTATATCAGTATAGAACCAGCACCCGTCCAGAATTTCAAAATCCACAAGTTCGTAGTGTTCAAGTAACAAGATATAATCAGTCATGGTAAGCGTTAATTCAACCCTAGTGTCTTTTACATTTCCGTTTTTATCGGTATAGTGCGTGTAATATTCACCTGTTTCGCTGTCATATACGTCTGTAGTTTCTAAGCACTCTGTACCATTGTACAACGGGCTGTTTTTAATTTGTACAAATGGAAGATAACCGGGCTTTAAATAAAATCTGGTTTTTATTCGTACAAAATAATAACGATTATCTTTCAAAGCATCATCTGGAATGTGATTCCCTTTCCAAAAATACGGGAGCCCTATTGGGTATCTGTTTCCGCTTTCTGAGTGCATCATAGAGGGGTATAAGGAATTGACGTCTCCCGTAACTCCGCTTCCACATTCCTTATTTTCTTTACCTTTGACTAGGTAACACCAACCGCCTTTATAGGACTTCTTTATCCAGCCGCCAGCTGTTGTATACTTGTGTACTTGTTTGTCAAGACTAACATCGTATAAATCAGGAAACATTTCATTGAATGTTAACTGATTCTTCAATGAGGACTTGCATATCTTTTTATATTCTGAAAAACAGCAAGAACCTATTGTTAACTTGTCATGGCCCTCATTAAACATAAACTCAAGTGCTTCTTTTACCACAAGAACGTCATTAGCTATATACTTTCGTTCTTCGTCTGTAATTTCACACCCAGCATAACGAAAACCCACATACTCCATTTCCAGTTTTTTATGCTTCGTTGAAAAACCTTTTCCGATTTGCTTAACTGAAAATGGTAACAGTTTTAAGGAGTCCCTGATTTCAATTAACTGACGGCCTGTTTTGATTTTTATTGAGTACCATTGACCTCTATCAGAAATTGAATACTTAAATTCTCCTGATTTCATATCCTTGTCTTTTTTCCAGTCCATGTTGGCGGCATCTGATAAATCACCCTCAATGGCTTGCTTATACTTTAGCTTCGTAAGTAAAAAGTCTAACCAAAAAGCTCCATCAAATTTAAGGTTATGAAAGAAAATAACAACATTTGTTTTGAGTGATTTTATACGCTCAAACATGGCTTCGATGCTGTGGTCAATAGTAACGTCCTCAGTGTATAGCTCTACCAGTGCTGCCGCCCAAACTTCTGTGCTTTCCTGGCCCTTATAGACTGTAGTTTCAAAATCCCCGACAAAATACCGGGGTCTACGGGCTGACATTAATACCTCTCAAAATTGGAATCTTCGTACATAGCGTTTTCCATGGCGGATAGCTCATTCCAAAACTCATCCATTTCGTCCTGATAAAAGTCACCTTGCTCAGATAGAAATTGGATGATACCTTGTGTAAAATCAGTCGCCTTTTCAACGTCATATACAACCGACCATGACACTTCGTAACCATTTTCAGCACCTTTAGTAAGCATCTCTGCTACAGCTTCATCTCCGTTGTCAGCTCTTAACTTATTAAACCACCGTAGTAGTAAAGGGTATGCCTTACCGTTTCGACATGTTTCAAGTGTATAAAGAAATGTTTCTATAACTGCTCTGGTGTAAAATCCTCTGTCTGTATTTGTTTTCTTTTTACGCCCTCGTTTTGGCTTTTCTGGCTGTGGATAATCTTGTTTCTTTTCTTTCTGAGCTTTCTTTCTTGCTTTTGTTGCTTTAGCCTTTTGTGCGGCTCCTTTTCGAATTCGTTTCTTGTGCTCTTCTGGTGTTTCTATTTCACCCGTTTCACTTGAAACATATACAGCTTTTTTATAAAGCTCTTTTGATGTTAACTTTGCCAGACGTGCAACTGAAGCTTTTGTAACTCTTTTCGGGATAGCTGGAATGATGTTTTCATCAAAAATATATCCTTGTTTTTTAGCTCGGCTAATAAAATTCTGTATACGTTTACGTTGCTTGTTGTATTCTACTCTTGTTTGTGTTAATTTACGTTTCTTTCTTTTTGCCATTGTTTAACCCCCTATCTGTAAAGAAAGGGTGGTGGACATTAACCCACCACCCTATTTGAAACTTTTTATTTATCAGAGCTTTGAAGTATCTAACTCTACGTTAATAAATGTACGTCCAGCCTTTGTAAGACCACTTGTTTTGATGACTGCGAACTGTTCACCGTCCATAATTTTCTCGATATCGGAAAGTGAACGTTTTACTGTTTTTGACTGTGCACTGTATACTTTCTTGTCTGGTGTGATGATAGATACAATCTCAGTAACTTCACCAGTTATTTCCTTCACATCATTAAATTCGATGGTGCCAGAAACTGTAATGCTAGTACCGTCTGGAACATCCTTTAAAGATGTAATTCCTGGCGCTATGGTCATGAGATACGTTTCTACCTTGTCAAAGTCTCTACTTGTTTTTGTAATTTCTACCATTGTTTATTCTCCTTTTCTTAATCCTCTTCAATCTCTTCTTTTGTTCCTCTTGGTGGTAATATCTGAGCATGGTCGACAAACTCCTGCTCTGTCATTCCGAAAAGAGATTCAACGATTTCAGTTTTAATTACTTTTACTGGAATGATGTTTTCATCTGTGATAACCTCTTTTACAGCTTTTAACAGTTTTTTGTCATCGCTGTAGGTTCTTGTTACCTCAACTACCTTTGTCTCTGTCTTCTCTTCTACGGTGTTCACGCAAAGAAAAGTAACTTTTGTTGTTCTGACTGTTCTTGTCACCATTGGTTTTCTTGCCATTTGGGAGTGTTCTCCTTTCTTCTTTGAAATTTAATTTAGTTGTTTCGGCTATTGCCAGACTACTGTCACGCTACAGAACCGGGAGCGAACTGAGATTTTCAAAATTTCGGGTGTAGCGTGAGTGGACTATACAGGAGTTGAACCTGTGACTGAGCGTTTATGAGACGCTTGCTCTGCCTACTGAGCTAATAGTCCTGGGGTTTCCGGGGTTGGTGTTTGGGTAGGAGCAACCCCGGTGAATGGCTTGTAACAAGTTATTTCTTATTACATTATTTATTATATCAGTTGTTGTGGTGTTTGTCAACATGTTTTTTCGATTTTTTGAAATTATCTGTCGACCATTTAGCACCGTGGTATAAGCCTAGCTGATAAGCAAATATGGCACTCATAAGCATGGCTAATAAGGTATCAAACATTTGTTTTGTCTCCTTTCGTATGAACAAAATGGGCTAAATAATAAAATCTGAAAATTGAATTTGAACATCTGAATCTATTTCCGGAGCGTATTTTCTCCGCTTTCTTGCTTCAAATGGATAACATTTAAATTGAATCTGATATGCTTCGCATACTTCACCGTATGGACACTTTTGACAAGTGCAAATTTTTTCACATGCTTTTACTAATTCTTTAGCCTTCATGTTTAGCCCCCTTTCCGAACTGAATTATCGTGTCTGAATATCCCTCTGGGTGTTCTGTAAAAATCTTCGATATTTCATAAGGATGACAGCCAAACTGACGCACATAAGCTTCACATAACTTATCATGATAACAATATTTACATGACTCGCATAAATTACATATTTCAACTAGCTCTCTACTATTCATTTCCACTTCTCCTTGCTAAAGCCTCTGCTATATACATTCCTTTATTTCGATATTCAACGCCTAAATCTGTAAAAGCCGAACTTTTGTATACTTTTGCAAGCTCCTCAAAAGCTCTTGACACTGTCTGAAGTCTAATTCTTAAAGTTTCAAAATCAATCTCTGAGCCTTCAATAGTTAAGTCGTCAATATTTATTTTCACCTCTTTCCAGGTATATCTGTTTTCACGTGAAGTATTTTATATCACCATCCCACCGTTCTGACGCTCTGTGATTTTAAGCTCATACATCATTGCTATAATTCGTGACCCCTCAAATGAATCAAGACCTAACACTTCGATGCACTTTTCTTCTGATACTACAGACCTGCCTGTTCGCTCTGAATCTCCGTTAAAATAAATGCACAATTTTTTGTAACACGTCACTGCGCATCTGGTGTAATACCCTAATAACATTTCATAGTAACACTCAGCATCTTTCATATCATCGTATTTATTTGCGGCTTCCTGTGCTAGCATCATTTTAATATTCATATTGTTTTCTCCTTTTCTTATTGGTGTGTTTGCTTGTTACTAAAAACCCTTCCCGGGAGTTGCACCCGGGTTGTACTATGGCTATTTCTTATGTTTATACTGGGATTTAACACTAACTACAGCAAAAACATAATCATTAACAATAGGATTTTTCAATATTTCATTCCAACTCGTATATTCATGCATTTCGTTAATCACATCTATAATTGAATATCCTTTTTTCGGTTTAGCCAACCTAATCGCGACATTTAATTCCTGTGAAGCCATGTCAACGAAATTTAAGTCAATAGTAGCAAGCTGAAAATGGTCACGTGCTTTTTTAAGTAACATCTCAACTGTTTTGTCCTTTTTACATGTTTTCATATCCTTTTCTCCTTTTTTCTTTATTCTGTTTATTTCCTTTTGACAATTATATAATAACACATGTGTACCTATATGTCAATACTATT